>WNFU01007494.1_pt1 | contig 29574 bp, 25 predicted proteins | sample 5400121 | NCBI WGS metagenome assembly WNFU01 (sample SAMN13153360, study PRJNA577476) | soil metagenome | isolation source: 100 cm soil or saprolite under grassland replicate 1 | place: USA:California | collected 2016-06-15 | reverse complement strand
TAACTGACGACTGTCATCTATTACACCTCATGGCGCGCGAATTCCCCGACCGTCCCGTGGTTGGCGTCGGCGGCGTGGTCGTGCAGGACGGCCGCGCGCTCATCGTCAAGCGCGCGCACGACCCGCGCAAAGGCGAGTGGTCGCTGCCTGGCGGCATCGTCGAGCTCGGAGAGTCGCTGGTCGATGCCGTACGGCGTGAGATCAAGGAAGAAACGGGACTCGACGTGGAGGTTGGCGAAGTCGTCGAGGTGTTCGATCGCGTCCATCGGCTCGAGGACCGTATCAGGTACCATTTCGTGATCGTGGATTACGTGTGCCGCCCCATTGGGGGCGAGCTTCGCCCGGGTGACGATGCCGAAGAGGTCGCGTGGGTCGCCCCGCACGAGATCGAGCAATATGGTGTGAACGAGTTCGCGGTCCGCGTCATCCGACGCGGACTCCAAATGATTGCGGAGAACCGCGCGCAAAACAGATGAATCTTTCACGAGAAGCTGCCTGGCAGTTACTGACGGAATGGACCCAGAGCGACAGCCTTCGCAAGCACGCGTTGGCGGTTGAAGCGGCGCTGCGCGGCTACGCCCGCCGCTTTGGCGAGAACGAAGACGAGTGGGCCATCGTCGCCCTGCTGCACGATTTCGATTACGAGCGGTACCCGACGCTTGGCGAGCACCCGGTGAAAGGCACCGAGCACCTGCGCAGTCTCGGCTATCCGCAGTGGGTCACGCGTGCGATTCTGTCTCACGCCGTCGAAGTAACCGGCGTGCAGCGCGAATCGAAGCTGGAGAAGGCGCTTTACGCCTGTGACGAGATGTCGGGCTTTGTCACTGCCGCTGCCCTCGTGCGGCCGAGCAAGAGCGTGCTCGATCTCGAGGCGTCCTCTGTCATCAAGCGAATGAAGGACAAGGCATTTGCGCGGGCCGTGCCACGCGAGCATCTGAAAGCCGGCGCCGACGAGATCGGTCTGCCGCTCGCCGATCACATTACAAACGTCATCATGTCGCTTCGCGAGCAGGCGGATGCGCTTGGCTTGCGCGGCACGCTCTGACAAACGGTCTCGCGAAGATGTGGGTATCCGAGGTGTCTGGGGTGGCCGTCAACTTCAGTCCGGAGGACATCAAAGAGAATTCGATCGGAGGATTCGTCGGACCGTACGTCATCGGCTTTCTCACCGACCGGACGGGCAATTACGCCGCCGGCATTTACTATCTCGTGGCGACCGGCCTGTTCGGCGGCCTGCTCCTTCTGTTCCTGCGCGCCGCACGGCCAACCAAGGCGATTGAACCTGCGTAAACGCCCGGCGAGGAACCGACGGCGAACGCTGTCAGGAACGTACGTAGAACGCCCGTGAGGAACCCACGTCGAACGCCGTGAGGAACGCCGTCACGAACGTACGGAGAACGCCGTCAGGAACGTACGTGAAGGAACCCCCGTGTGGGAACTTCCGTGGCTAGACCTTCCGTATACTTGGTCTGAATGGCTGACTCCCCGGCGGACGTGCCAGGACCGCGTACGCCTTTCGATCCGTCGAAGCCGGTCGTTCAATGCGAACAGGTCACCGTTCGCTACGGCAGGAACGCCGCGCTGCGTGACGTAACTGCGGAATTCCATTCGGGCGCCGTCGGCTTGCTCGGTCCCAACGGCGCGGGCAAGAGCACGCTGCTCAAAGCGCTTCTTGGTTTCCTGAAACCCGAAACGGGGACGATGACGGTACTCGGCTTCAACGTCGCCGTATCTCCGCTCGAAATTCGGGCGCGCTCACGAAGTGCTCTACTACGTCGGGTTGGGAGAAGCGCGCTACCGCAACCTCGAGACCTACTCGACCGGCATGAAGCAGCGCATCAAGCTGGCGCAGGCGATCGTTCACGATCCCGATCTCCTCTTTCTCGACGAGCCGACCAACGGAATGGACCCGAAGGGTCGCGACGAGATGCTCGAGCTCATTCGCGATCTCGCGCACAACAAGGGGGTCAATCTCATCCTCTCGTCGCATCTGCTTCCCGACGTCGAATACACCTGCGATCACGTCGTGGTGATCGACAAGGGAGCGGTCACTGCGAACGGCCCAATCGAGGAGCTCAAAGGCCCGGCCGGCCGGGTCTACGAGTTACGCATCAAGGGGGAAACACCGCAGTTCATTTCGGTGCTGCGCGCCCAAGGGTACGAGTGTCACGATACGGACGAGGACATCATGCGGGTCTTCGTGCCGGGAACCGCTGAAGATGGATCGCGCATTCTGTTTCGTCTCGCGGCGAACGAAGGCGCGCAGATTCGTCATCTCAGGGCAAGCGTGCCGACGCTCGAAGACGTCTTCGCGCGCGCGGTGGGTGAGGAGTGACAGTGAAAGGTTCGAGGTTCGAGGTTCGGGGTTCGGTGTTCGAGAGGTTCGCAGTTCGGGGTTCGTGGTTCGAGAGGTTCGCAGTTCGTGGTTCGGGGTTCGCCGAACCTCGAACCTGGAACCTCGAACCTCGAACCTCGAACCTCGAACCTGTCAGGCCGAGGCCTTAGCTAATGCCTATTCACGATCAAGGCTATAGACGCTACGCAGGAACGCGGGCGGCCGTCGGCCGGGGCTGGGCGGTCATCACCCGAAACGGTGTGCGGACGTTCGTCTCGAAGCGCGCCTTCATCGGCTTGCTGTTGTTTGCGTGGTTTCCGTTCGTGGTCCGCGCGGTCCAGATTTACGTCGCCTCCAACTTCGTGCAGGCGCAGTCGATTCTCGGCGTCAAGGCCGAGACGTTCCGCGAGTTTCTCGACCAGCAGAGTCTTTTCGTCTTCTTCGTGACCATCTACGTCGGCGCGGGGCTCATCGCCAACGATCGGCGCGCCAACGCACTGCAGGTGTATTTGTCGAAGCCGTTGACGCGCGCGGAGTACGTTGCCGGAAAGCTCGCGATTCTGTTTCTGTTCCTCACCGCCGTGACCTGGGCGCCGGCGATTTCGCTGTTGATCGTGCAGATCATGTTCGCGGGCAGCTTCACGTTTGTCCGCGACAACGTGTTTCTGCTGCCGGCGATCACGCTCTTTTCGCTGCTCCAGGTGCTGCTTGCGTCAGCGACGATGATGGCGCTGTCGTCGATGTCGAAGAGCAGCCGGTTCGTCGGCATCATGTACGCGGGCCTAATGTTCTTCACCGCGGCGCTGTCTGCCGCCCTTCGCAGCATCACCGGGCGCAGCGCGTTCGCGTGGCTGTCCCCAACGGCCACCCTCGAGCAGCTTGGGGACATCATCTTTCGCCTGCGTCCGCGCTACGATCTGCCCGCCGCCGGCGCCGTTCTCGTCGTCATCGTCCTGATTGCCTTGTCAGCGGTGATCCTCGAGCGCCGAGTCCGCGGAGTGGAGGTCGTCCAGTGACTTCGCAGGCGCACGCAGACGCGCCCCGCAACGTCGTCCATGTCGCTCGCGACGCGAACAGCGGTACGGCGTTGGATCTGCCCTCGCCTACCGTCGAATCGGTCACAACGCCCGGTGCGCCGGTTGTCGACGCCGAGAACTTGTCGAAGTGGTACGGCCAGGTCAGCGGCTTGAACGACGTGACGGTGCGAATTCCGCCTGGAATCACCGGCCTGCTCGGCCCGAACGGAGCCGGAAAGTCGACGTTCATGAAGCTGATGACGGGCCAGCTCAAACCGAGCAAGGGCTCGATCACGGTTCTAGGCGAGCCACTCTGGGGCAATCCGCGCGTCTACTTCCGCATCGGGTTCTGCCCCGAGCAGGACGCGTACTACGACCGCATGACGGGCCTCGAGTGGGTATCGGCGCTCGTGCGGCTCAATGGGCTCGACGGAGCGGAAGCGACCAACGCAGCGAAGCGAGCGCTCGAACAAGTGGAGCTCGTTGACGCCGCGAACAAGAAGATCGGCGCCTACAGCAAGGGCATGCGGCAGCGCGTGAAGATGGCGCAGGCCATCGTCCACGATCCAGACCTGTTGATTCTCGATGAGCCGCTCGCGGGTATGGACCCGCTGATGCGGCGAAAGACCATTCGTTTGATCAAGGACTGGGCGCGCGCCGGCAAACACATCATCGTCTCGAGTCACATCCTGCACGAGATCGAAATGATGACCTCGAACATCCTCTTGATCAACAACGGGAGGATCGTCGCCGAAAGCCTGATGCGTTCTACGGGCGGCTCACGGAGCTTGCCGCGAGCGGCGAAGGCGGACCGATCGAGGAAGTCACGTCGCCGGACGACAACTTGCAGGCCGTGTTCCGCTATCTGGTGAAGCAATGATCGGGCGGCCCATGTCCTACTGGAGCGCGGCGCGACGCGTGCTCGACTTGTCGCTCGGGCAGATGCTCTGGTCGCGCCGGACGATTTTCATGGCTCTCGTGGTCGGCGGCCCGGTCATTCTGGCCATCATCGTCCGCGTGCTTGAAATGATCGGCATGCCGGCGCTCCGAGTCAACGGGCAGCGGGTCGGCGGCATCGGCGTGTTCGGCGTGATGATCTGGATGCTCTTTCTGCGCTTCATCGTTCCTGTCCTTGGCGTCTTTTACGGGACGGCCCTCATGGCCGACGAGGTCGAGGACAAAACGCTCACGTATTTGTTCACCAGGCCCATTGCGCACGGCGCCGTCTTGTTGGGGAAGTACCTCGCCTATGTCGTGTGCACCTCCTTGGTGGTACTGCCCTCGGTAATGCTCGTGTATTTTCTGCTCGTGCAGTTTTCGGACGTTGCGGCAACGTTCGGTCAATTGCTGACGGATCTGGGACTGCTCGGGTTGGGCCTGGCGGTGTACGGCGCCGTCTTCGCCTTTGTCGGTGCATTTTTCAAGCGGCCGCTCATCATCGGGCTGGTGTTTGCGTTCGGATGGGAACAGGTCGCGATGGTCCTGCCGGGGTACATGAAGCGGTTCACCATCGCGTACTACCTGCAGGCCCTGGTGCCCCACGCGATGCCCACTGAAGGGGTGGTGTCCATTCTGCAGGGGCTCTTCCGGGATGCACCTTCGGCCCCGACCGCCATTGCGTGGCTGGCGACGTATGTGGCTATTTTTCTATATCTTGCGACCCGGACGGTCGATCGAAGGGAGTACGTGCTCGAACAGTAGCCGGCGCTGGTCCCACTCAATCGCACTTTCTTGTATCTCTCAGGGAACTCCGGGGTTAGGGCCGCTCGTATAATCTATCAGGGGGAGAGACATGTCGACAAAGACACGGTATTTCGTGGTGGCGGCGGTGGCGTTTCTCGCCGTTGGCCTCACGACCGGACTGGTGGCCTCGTACATGGGTCTGACAGTCCGTGTCTTCTCCCGCGCCGCTGGACCCGACGAGCTCCAGTATGTTCCCGCCAATGCGGCCGTTGTCGCCTACGCGAACGTCCGCGACGTAATGAATTCCGAGTTCCGCCAGCGCTTCCGCCAGATGGAGCCCGACTCCCACGCTCGCGACGAGTTCCAGGAAAAGACCGGCATCAACATCGAGCAGGACATCGAATCGGTGGTGGCGGCAGTTATGCCCCGTGCCGAAGGATCGACGAGCTGGTCGCCTGAAGGTGGAATGATCGTCGTAGCTCGCGGTACGCAGCCGTTCCGCCAGGCTCAGCTCGAAGCGCTTGCTCTCGAACACGGGGGCAAGGTCGAGGAGTACAAAACGAAACGACTGCTGACGCAGAGCAACGAATCGAATCCGCAACACGCGATGGCCGTCGCGTTCCTCGATGCCGACCTCGTTGCGGTGGGCAGTTACGATGCCGTGAAGCAGGCTATCGACACGAGTGGCGGCGGCGCGAGTGTGGCGTCCAACACGGAGTTGATGAAACAGATCAACGAGTTCGACAACAGCAATGCGTGGGCAGTGGGCCGCTTCGACGCGATCGCGCACGAAGCCAGGCTGCCGAACGAAATTCAGGCACGGGTTCCCGCTATTCAGTGGTTCTCCGCGGCCGGTCATATCAACGGCGGCGTGAGCGGCATCGTCAAAGCCGAAGCGCGCGACGAAGAAGCTGCAAACAACCTTCGCGACGTCGTTCGCGGATTCCTCGGACTCGCGCGGATGCAAGCCGGATCGCGGCCTGAGCTCAAAGCGATGGTCGATTCGCTGCAGCTCGGCGGTGACGGAAAAACGGTCTCGATCGCGTTTGCGGTTCCCGCCGAAGTCCTCGACGTTCTCGAGTCGATGCACAAGCAACACGCGGCCGAGAAGTAAGGTTCGAAGGTTCGAGGTTCGAAGGTTCGAAGGTTCCGGGTTCGAAGGTTCCGGGTTCGAAGGTTCGAAGGTTCGAAGGTTCCGGGTTCGAGGTTCCGGGTTCGAGGTTCCGGGTTCGAGGTTCCGGTGTTCGTTCGACGTTCCCGGTTCGACCTTGACGGCTCCTTAACCGGGACACTCACGCGTTGCGCCGCCTTTCCAGTACACTGTCATCCGCTGAACGTTAGGGCCCCGGAACCTTCACACCAGGATTCTCCGCGAAGGACCCTTCGTCGCACAGCGAGTCTCAGACAGGAACCTCGAACGACGAACCTCGAACGACGAACCTCGAACTTCGAACGTGGAACCTCGAACCCGTGGCTGATCACGTCTTCTTCTACGGTACGCTGATGACGCCCTTCAATCGCCCGGGGCGGCAGCGCATCAATTCCAAGCTTCGTTACGTTGGCCGCGGCGCAATCGATGCGGCGTTATTCGACCTGGGGATCTATCCGGCGGCCATCCCGGCAACGGATGGCAGCCGCGTCTGGGGGGAAGTGTACGAGACGGATGACCCCGTTCCGGTATTGAGCACCCTCGACGAAATCGAAGGTTTCCGACTGAACGAGCCGGAGCGCAGTTTGTACACGCGTGTTCTAGCGAACGTCAAGTTGGAGGAGGGACACGAAGTGCAAGCGTGGACGTACTTTTACAACGCGCCGCTCGGACGGGCCGAACGAATTGAGTCAGGCGACTATCTCGAGTATCTGAAGAGGGAATAGCACGTTCGTGCCAGGCATGTCAGGCGCGCCGCGGACGTGTCACCCGTGAAGACGCGTGGCGTTCTTGCAGGGAATTCGTGCACGAGGGTAAGAACTGTAAAGCGGAACATACGTCCGCAGCGCAGCTCTCGAACCCTCGTGACGAAGGCTAAATCTCGGGAGCCTAATTCGGCACTTTCGTCGCGACCGATGACGTGTCCGGCAAACGCATCGGATTCGGCTCCACGCTTGCGGCTCCCAGGGCATTGACCTCGTCATCCTTGACATAGGACAACACAGGAATGCCCGCCGTCTGCGGATCGAGACGCAGCATGGTGAGCAGTTGAAATCCTGCGATCTCGTCGAGACTCAGGCTCACGACAACGAGATCGGGCTTCAACGCCGCCACCGTCGCATAGGGCTCATCGTCGGAGGCCACAAACTCCACGTCGTATGCGCGGCCATCGAGCACGGGTTCGACGAGCGCGAGCGACTCGGGACCCCCACCGACGAAAACCGCCAACTGTCGGTGAGTCGGAAGGGTTAGGTTCGGCCTCATATCAACTGCCCTCGCCCACCGAGGATCCAAGATCCGCGCCACCCCATACATGAGCTGTATCGGGGAGACACTGGGCTGGCATTAGAGGCGGTTTTGTGCGATTGGCCTTTTGTCTCCCTGAGAGGAATTTGCTGACACTTGTTGTGGTTTCGCTGTCGAGCGAACATCCCGGCAACCGCGTCGGATGCGCAGTCTGTGCGGTCGCGTGCAGCAGACTGTGCGGCATTGTGCACATCGGGCCAGTGGGTAAAGATCGGGGCATGTCCCAAACCACCGTGCCCATGTATGAGAATTACATAGGCGGCCGTTGGATTCGATCCACGTCGGGCCGCGTGTGCGAGAACCGCAACCCTGCGAATCACGACGATGTGATTGGGATGTTTCCCGACTCCACGGTCGAGGATGCCTGTGCGGCCATCGAATCGGCACGCAACGCGTTCGACGCCTGGCGGCTGACGCCTGCGCCCAAGCGCGCGGAAATCCTGTTCCGCGCAGCGCAGTTGATCGTCGAACGAAAAGAAGCGTTCGCGCGGGAGATGACGCGCGAGATGGGAAAGGTGCTCGAAGAGACGCGCGGCGACGTTCAAGAAGCCATCGACATGACCTATTTCATGGCGGCTGAAGGGCGCCGGATGTACGGGCAGACCGTGCCGTCCGAGTTGCCCGACAAATTCGCCATGTCGATCCGTCAGCCGCTCGGCGTTTGCTCGATCATCACGCCATGGAATTTTCCGATGGCCATTCCGTCGTGGAAGATTGTGCCCGCTCTGGTGTGTGGCAACACCGTGGTGTTCAAGCCATCGGAGTTGACGCCGCTTTCGGCCCTCAATTTCGTGCGGGTGCTGGAAGAAGCCGGCCTGCCGCATGGCGTCTTGAACATGGTGACCGGCGGGCCTGAAATCGGCGAGCTTCTGACGACGCAAAAAGACGTCTCGGTGGTTTCGTTCACGGGCTCCACGACGGTCGGGCGCGCCGTCAACCAGAACGCCGCGCCGTATTTCAAGAAAGTCCATCTCGAAATGGGCGGCAAGAACTGCATCATCGTGATGGATGACGCGAACCTGAAGCTGGTGCTCGAGGGCGCGCTGTGGGGAGGGTTTGGAACCACCGGCCAGAGGTGCACAGCGGCGAGCCGGATCATCGTTCATGAGGCCGTTCACGAAACATTCGTCAACGAGTTCGTGCCTCGAGTCCGCGCGCTGCGCGTCGGAGATGGACTCGATCCACAGACGATGGTCGGCCCATCGGTGAGCCAGAAGCAGTTGCACAAGGTGATGAGCTACGTGGCAATCGGTCAGCAGGAAGGCGCGACGCTGGCATGCGGCGGCCGGCAACTCACCGCCGGCCGCTACGCGAAGGGGTTCTTCCACGAGCCGACGGTTTTTATCGACGTGCAGCCCTCGATGCGCATTGCGCGCGAAGAGATCTTCGGGCCCGTGGTCTCGATCATCAAGACGCGTTCGTTGGACGAAGCGATCGCGATTGGCAACGACGTTCCCTATGGGCTGTCCGCGTCGATCTACACACAGGACATCAATCGCGCATTTCGTGCGATGCGCGAGCTCTACACGGGCGTCTTCTACGTCAACGCGCCGACAATCGGCGCCGAAGTCCATTTGCCGTTCGGCGGAACGAAAGCGACGGGCAACGGACACCGCGAGGCCGGAACCGCTGCGCTCGATGTGTTTTCGGAATGGAAGTCGGTGTACGTGGACTTCAGCGGACGGCTGCAGAGGGCGCAGATAGACAACAACTGATCGCCAGCCGCCCACGACGAAGCCACCGAGACGCCGAGACACAGAGATTTCTCCTCAAAAGAGTTCTCTGTGTCTCTGCGCCTCTGTGGCGATGTGCGCTTCAGCGTCAGAACGCGAGCCGAACAGCGAAGCGTCCCTGAATCCCCGGATTCCACACGTCCGCCAAGTTGAAGCGGGGATCGCGATAGCCGGACACAGGTGTTCCCGGCGCCTTCTGCGCATCCACCGTGGCATTGAGCAAAGACACGTAGTCGTAGCCCTGCGTCAGGTCGACTCCGCTCAGATCGATCGCCGAGCTCACCAGCCGGCGTCCGTTCGCGCCGACGCGGTTGACGAACTGCACGCGATGCCGTTCTTGCTGCTGGTTGAACACGTTGAGCACGTTCAGTTCCAGCCGCACGCGCTTCGCTCCGCCCGCCTTGATGTCGTGCGAGAGGTACAGGTCGGTCTGGGTGAGCATATCGGTCCGGCCCAGGTCGCCGCGGCCGTTGACCAACACTGGAATCTGGTTGCGCGTCCAGACCGTGGTCGACAGCGGCATGCCGCTGGCGGCATAGAAGTTCACCCCGGCGGTTGTTCCGAACGGGGCTGTATACGCGCCGTACACCTTCACCACATGCGTGCGGTCGGTCGGCAACAGGCCGTCGACGCCCTTGTTGCCATGTGAATCGAACATGATCTCGTCGAGGTCCCACGCACGGCTGGCGTTGGTGCCGGGACGCACCACCTGGCCGAACGCCTCCTGCGACCCGAGATAGACGCGGCCCGGTGCGACGATCTCGTCCGTGTTCACCGTGCCGGGGTAGTTGCCGAACAGGCGGCTCCACACGTAGCTGCCGCCCGCAAACCAGTTGCGGCTGACGCGCCGATTGAGCGTCAGCTCCACCGCATCGTAGTTGCGCTTCGGCCTCGGCGTTTCGAACGGCGCTGTCCGCCCGGTGGTTGGCGTCATGCTCGCGAGACCCTCACCCGGGTTGCCGTAGATGTACACCTCGTCGCCGTTCACGACCACGCCAAGGTCCTCGATCGTGCGAATCAGGTTGGTGTGGACGTAGTTCGCGCCGACAACCATGTTGGACGACAGCTGATACTCCACGCCGGCGTTGAAGGCGTCCTGCGACATCGGCTTGATGTCCGGGTCGATTGCCGTTTCGCCGAAGCTGGGGACGCGATGATCCTGGAAGGAGTCGGACGCGTTCGTCCAGAGGTTTCGTCCTGGCAAGCTCTTGAAACTGAGCTGCGTCGGATCCGGCGTATCCAGCGAGCGGTATGATGCGGCCGTCGCCTTTGACGTCGTACGCCAACCCTAGACGCGGCGCCAGCTTTTCGCGCCAGCCGAACCGGATCGCGTACTTCTGGATATCGGGCCGGAAGGTCGGGATCTTCTCGTTTTCGGTTCGGACGCCGAGGTTCAACGTGAGCTGCGGAGTGACGGCCCACGTGTCCTGCGCGTAAATGTGCCAGATGTCCCCGGACGTTTTTCCGATCGTGCCGACATCGTCGATCGTGTAGTAGCCGTACGTCCCGCGATCCGTGATGCCCGTCACGTTGCTCGTGAAGGCTTGGTTCCAGAACACCGTCACGTAGCCGTTGTTGGGATATGCCACGCGCACATCGTTGGTGGCGCGCAAGAAGCCCGTGCCGACCTTCACGTTGTGCACACCGACACCGCGGAACGACTTTGTGACATCGAGGTCATAGAACGTGCGCTTCGTGAGATCGTGATCGCTGAACTGCGTGCGCGGGAGGTTCGAGAAGCCTGACGCCTGCTGGAACTGTGCCGGCACACCGGCCAGTCCGATTGAGGAAGTGGCGTACTCGTACGTCTGGCTGGTATCGATGCCTGTGTCCTTGTAGTCGTCGCGCATGATTCCGAGGCGGAACGACAGCAGCGTTGTGCCGTTCAGCGTGTAGTCGGCGGTGCCGGAGAAATTCAGCTGTGGAACCTCCCACCCGAGCTTGTTGCGCGCAGCGATGTTCTCTGGCGTCAGCGTGCTGAGATTCGCCGCGTCCGCGTCCCAGGCGACGAGCTTCCCAGTCGAGTCATCTGACGTATACAAGGTGGACGCGTTGATTCGGAGATTGCGCGTGGCCTGGTACGTGAGCTTGCCGAACGTGCTCCACAGGTTTCGCTTGCGGTCGATCGATCCGCTTCCGCCGCTCGTGAGCTCGTAGTTGCGCGTCTGCCGTTCGAAGCGCGGCGACGCCGATCCGAAGAAGTACAAGTGGTTGCGCAGAACCGGCCCGCCCAGCGAGAACCCGGGTTCGTTCCTCGTGTAGGTCTGGTCGTTATCCTGCAGGATTTGCGCGGCGTTCTGTGTCACGGAGTCGATCTGCAGACGCGGGCCGACGTTGTTGTGCGACGTCAGCAGGGAGCTTCCCGAAAAGAAGTTGTAGACCGATCCCTTGAACTGATCGCCGCCGGACTTCGTCACCGCGCTAATCACACCGCCGAGCGCGCCGCCGTACTCCGCCGAGATGCCGGTGGTCTTCACCTGCACTTCCTGCAGGTACTCGAATACGGCGTCCTGACGCTGATTGCCGTGAATCTGGCTGTTCACCGAGACGCCGTCGACGGTGAAGTTGTTCTCGCCGGCCGACGCGCCGTTGACCTGGAGCCCGCCTTCGATCTCGCCGCTGTTCACCGACGGCGCGGTAAAGGCGAGCGACTGGAAGCTGCGGCCTTTCGGGAGCACCTCGAATTCCTCTGCCGGAATGTTGTGCCCTCTGGTCGTTGCCGTCAGATCGATGAGCGGCGAGCCGGCGACGACGCTGACGGATTCGGCCACACCGGGCAGTTGCAGTGCGGCGTCGACTCTGAGCGTCTTGCCGAGCAGCAGGATCACATCCGGAAACTCCCTCGTCGTAAATCCGCTGATCTCGACCCGGACGGAATAGCGACCCGGTTCGAGATCACGCGCGTAATAAATACCGTCAGAGCCCGTGACGACCGTGACCGTTCTCTTCGTGTCATTGTTGGTCACCGTCACCGTCGCGCCCGGAATGGCTGCGCCTGATGGATCCGTGACCGTGCCCGTAATCGTGCCGAACAGTTCCTGCGCGTGCGCCATCGACAAAGCGCCGCAGAGCAGGAAGACCGCGACAACGAGGGCGTTGATGCGAATTCGCATGCTGTCTCTCCCCTTGAAAGTGCCAACTGGACTGTCAAACGCTCGTTCGAAAGAGGAAAGTGCGTGCCACGTCGCGCACGATGCGTTGTGCGCGCAAGTTGTTGATTCTTCGTCGTGACTGGGACGAGTCGATGGGACGAACTGCGAGTGATCGCGAAAGTCGAAAACCGCGATCCAATGACTCGAATTCAGGCTGGGATGAATGACAGGAACCGCGCCACGAAAGTTCCTTCACGTGGGTTCCAACACGTACGTTCGTACACGGAGGTTCACGGGGGTTCTACCACGTCTGTTCCGAACGAACGTTCACGGACGTTCGTCACGCGGTTCGTCACAGCATTTTGCGAACACTCTTCAAGAGGACAAACCACCGTTCAACAGGCGTGAACGAACGTACGTGAACGAACGTACGTGAACGAACTTCCGCGAACCACCGTGAGGGAACGTACGTGAGGGAACCCGCGTGAAGGAACGTACGTGACTGCGTTCAGCTCCCTTTCCGCCGGTCTTTTATGTCCTGCTCGAGCTGCGGGTGAACTTTGAAGCCGACCTTTTTCGCAGACTTCACGGCGTCTTCGGCGTCGGCATATCGGCCCGTCTCGAGAAACACCACCGCGAGATTGCTGTACGCTTCGCCCGATTTCGGATCGGACGCGATCGTCTCCTTGTATGCACGCTCTGCATCGGCCATTCTGCTCGCGCGAAAATACGCGCTGCCGAGCGACAGCGAGACCCAGGGTGGAATGGTGTTCTCGATGGCGATGTCGTTGCCCCGGCGCAGGCTTTCCTGCACGTTCTGCCTCGCGAGCTGCAGCTGGCGCATCGTGTCCTGGCCGCGCTGCGAGTTCTGCGGTCGCGCCACTTGCTCGAATCTGATTTGTTCGTCGATCTCGAGGAGCCGGTCCTGTCGGAACCGCTGCGCGTCCTGCGCGCTGGCAAACTTGCGTCCCGCCTCCTCCTGATACAAGCCGCGGCATCGTTCGAGCGCCGCAATCGATTCGACGTAGCGCTTCAGCGCGAGATTGGCGCGCCCGAGACCGTAGTACGCATATTTGAATCTCGGGTCGATGTCGATCGCTTGTTGAAAGTACTTCGCGGCCTCGGCCCAGTGCTCGACACGCATCTGTTCCCAGCCAAGGCGATTTTGAAGCGCGGCACGATCCCGATCGGCGGAGCTCTGCGCCGCAAACGCAGGGACAGGTGCCAACGCCAGCAAACCCAAGAAAACTACTGACCAAGCACGCATGACCACACCCTCCACGCACTTGAAAAAAAACCCCGCGAGCATCCGGTTGCTCGCGGGGCCATGTTACTCGGCGGCAGGCGCCGTTAGAAGGTGAATCTCAGTCCAATGCGCGCCTGAATGGCGTCCTGGAACTGATTGTCCTTCAGGAAGCGCGGATCCTGGATGACACGCTGCGACGTGATGAGCGACGCCAGTGTCTGCCGGCCGGAGTAGAACGCCGCCTCGTCGGGGACGACGCCGCCGATGTACTGGTACGTCGAGAAGCGGCCGACGGCCGTGTGCTGATTGAACAGGTTCAGCACGTTCAGGAACACCTGGAAGCGGCGCATCACATCGTGCTGCACCAGGAGGTCTGTTTGCGAGTAGACGGGCGTGCGCCCATCACTGAACCGGCCGAGGTACTGGACCGGGAGCGTGTTGGGTGGGTAGATTCCGATCTCACGCGTCACCGGCAGACCGCTGGCGACGTACTGGTTCAACCCGATGCTCGTGCCGAATTTCCACGAGTAGATGAACTGCGTCTTGAACTGATGCGGCCGGTCGGTTGGCAGCCGTCCCAGAGAGGCAATTCCGCCGTCTTGGAACATCATCAGCGGATAGTCATACAACCGCCCGACGTTCGGGCTCGTGCGGCCGTTTTCGTCCGACTGCGATAGCCCGGAGTAGTTGCCATACAGCCGGCTCCAGAGATAGCTCGCCCGCATATACCATGCGTGGACGAACTTCTTTTCCACTGCGAACTCGACGCTGTCGTAATCGCGTTTCGGTTTCGGCAGATTCACATTCGGATTGGTGAACGCCAGCTCGGTGAGACCCTCGCCGGGATTCGCGATGATGTAGATCTCGTTGCCCTGCGCGTCGAGTGAGCCGGTGTCCTCAATGGCTCGATCGATCTGCTTGTGAACATAACGGGCACTCAGCGCGATGCGATCGTTGAGCTGGTGTTCGAGACCCACGGTCGCTTCCTGCTGGCGCATCGGCTTCAGACCCGGCTGAATCGCGTCGGATCCGAATGATGGGTGACGGAAGTCCACGCCTCCCTTCGGGTTGTCGGCAGTGGGCGCCCCGCGAAGGATTCGACCGGGGCACGCCGGCGGACAGTTCGCGCTGCTGCCGATGGTCGTCAGCAGATTCTGCCAGTCGAACGTGTCGAGCGTGTAGTAGTACTCGAGCCACTTGTCGCCGCCGAACGAGCCGCGCGGCAGCTCCAGCTTGAAGATGTCGTAGAAGACGCCCCAGGATCCGAACGCCTTCCATCGCCCATCTCCGAAGAGATCGTAGGCAGCACCAACCCGCGGCGCGAGCTTATCCTTGAAGTCGAACTCGACGCCGAATTCCGGAATGTCGGCGCCGGTGGTGTAAGTCGGGACGCGCTCTCGCTCTGTTCGAATGCCGAGATTGACGGTCAATTTGTTGTTGAACGTCCAGGCGTCCTGAACGAACAACCCGAGAACGTTCATGTGGATGTTGCCCTCGGTGATGAACCCCTGCTTGTTGTTCACACCGTTGCTGCGGACCTGATAGTACCCGTAGGTTCCGCGGGTTGTCGGGTCACCCGACACGAGCGTCGTGTTCCAGCGGAGGCGAATCAGGTTGGCGGCTTCGCCGCTCAGCACGTTATTGCCGAGACGATCGGCCTGGAACCCGAACTTGATCTGGTGCGATCCGCCAGCTTCCGCGTAGTAGGTGCCGTCAGCCTGGAAATTCAACCGCGTTTGCTCGTCGCGAACCGTCTTGTTGTTATCCGGGATATTCTGGAATCCCGAACTCCGCCGCAACGCTGCCGGGACCTCCGGGAACGAGAGGTTGTTTCCAGTGGAGAAGATGAGCCGTGGTATTTCGGTGACGTTGGTGTCTCTGATATCAGAGAAGTAGTAACCACCGCGAACGCCCACGAACAGCCGCGGAGACATCGTCCAATCGAGGTTTCCAGACACGGTGTAGTTGGGGAATGTCGTCGTCTTCGTGTAGTTGGTGTCTGGCGCGTCGGTCCCCTGCAGCGACGGCATCAGCCCCTTCCTGCGGTTCCAGCTGTTGTTGTAGGACAGACGGCCGCGCAGCTTGTCGCTCATCTGCGACGTGACATTGGCCGTCGCGTACTGAAAGGTGACCTTCTGTTCCACATCGAACGTGCCGGCTGAAGGGTTTTGCGCCGTTGAGGTGTCGACGTGTCGCTGATTGGTCGTGAGCGCAGGCTGGTAGGCGCCAAAGAACCAGGCATGATCCCGGATGATTGGGCCGCCAATCGAGAAGCTTGGCTCGTACCGCTTGATGTCGTCCTTCGGATAGTTGACGTACTCGGCCACGTGCTCCGGATCCGTCAAGCTCGCGCGGAGCACCTTGCCTGTCGTGCCGCGTGTCAGGTTGTCGTAGAAGCGCTGGCGTCCTTCGAGCGCGCTCCCCTGGAATTGAATGCCCGCGATGCCATGCAAGTTGTTGGTGCCACTCTTGGTGAGCACGTTGATCACGCCGCCGGTGGCGCCGCCGAACTCCGCCGTGTAGCCGCTCGACTTGACCTGCACTTCTTCGACGAAGTCGGCAATCAGACCCTTGCCTGAAGTGCCGCTCTGGATATTGGTGGTCTCGATGCCGTCGATGATGTAGCGGTTCTCGCCGGCGCTGGCGCCGTCGATGGAGAGTCCGCCGAGTTTGCGGTTCTCGTTGTTCGCGCCCGGCGCCTGCACCACAAGCGTCGTGAAGTCGCGCCCCTTGGGCAGCAGTTCGACCTGTTCGGCGCGGATGTTCGTCTGGCGCGCGCTCTGCCGGACGTCAACGAGTGGCGACACCGCCGTAACCTGCACGGCTTCGGCCACACCCGCGACGGCAAGCGCAAAGTCGACCTTTTTGATCTGGCCAAGGCCAATGTGGACATCCTCGACCGTCTTGGGACCGAAACCGGTCATCGTCGCGGTGACGACATACAGGCCGGGGGCGACTGATGGGAATCGATAGACGCCGGCGGCGTCGCTGCTGGTCGTGAGGACGACGCCGTTGTTGGATTTGGCTTCTACGGTAACGCCGGGAAGCACTGCCCCCGACGCATCTTTCACGACGCCTTCAATGGCGCCACGCTGTTCCTGCGCCACTGCCGGCCAGGTCCAGAGCAACGCCACCACCAAGGCGGCAAATGTGCGTGATCGCATGTTTCGTTAATCCTCCAGGTAAACGACAGGGCCAGTTGCCGACGCGTCCGCTGCAGGGCGAGGGACGATACTCGTTGGCAGTCAAACAGTGCAGCCCACGGGGCCACACCAAACGCACCATTACAGCATGGAGTGTGCCGTCACGTAAAATCGGCGAACGACCCCAGTTTCTCGGTATTTCAAATACAACAGACGGGTATTCGGCCCTCTAATCCAAGCATCAGAATAAGCAATCCTGATTTTTGGAACAATGGGGAGGAGCTGCACAAGAGCTGGTTCGAGGTTCGGGGTTCGAAGTTCGGAGTTCGGGGATTGAGGTTCGAATGCCAGTTCGGAGTTCGGCACTCGAAGTTCGAGGTTTCGAGGTCTGAGTTGCGGCGCGATCGAACATCGAACCCGGACCCTCGAACCTCGAACTCCGAACCTCGAACCGGGCAGCGCGCGGTTGATATGATCGGTAGCTTATGGGCGCACGTGCCGTCGTCATTCTTGCGGCTGCCCGCACGCCGATTGGCAAATATGGCGGCGCTTTGAGAGACGTTCACGCGGCGGAGCTGGGCGCCGTGGCCGCGCGCGCCACGCTCGACCGTGCGCGGGTTCCGCCCGATGAAGTAGACGAAGTGATTTTCGGCCACGCCCGTCAGGCCGGATCGGGTCCGAACCCCGCCCGGCAGATCGGACATCGCGCCGGCATTCCGGTTCGTGCCCCGGCGCAGACGATCAACAAAGCCTGCGCGTCGGGACTCCAGGCGATTGCGTCGGCGGCCCAGAGCATTCTGCTCGGCGAATCAGAATGCATTCTGGCCGGCGGCGTCGAGTCGATGAGCCTCATGCCGTATCTCGTTGACGCCGCCGATGCGCGATGGGGTCATCGCATGGGCAACTTCGAGCTCGTGGACGCGATGTACCGGGACGGGTTTCAGGATCCGCTGTCCGGTTTGATCATGGGCGAGACTGCGGAGATTCTCGCGCGTCAATACGGGATTTCTCGCGAGGCGTCCGACCGGTTTGCGCTCGAAAGCCAGCAGAAAGCCGAAGCCGCGCAGGCCGCTGGTCACTTCACGCGCGAGATTGCGCCAATCACCGTCACCGACAAGGGCAAGTCAGTCGTGGTCGATCGGGACGAGCATCCGCGGGCGGGGACGACTCTCGAGTCGCTGGCGAAGCTGCCGTCCGTATTCAAGAACGTCGAAGGCCACGAAGGCATCATCACCGCGGGTTCTTCTTCAGGCATTACGGACGGCGGAGCGGCGCTTCTCCTCGCGTCAGACCAGTGGGCCGGCGATCGCAATCTGACGCCGATTGCGAAGATTGCGGGGTGGGCCAGTGCCGGCGTGGATCCGCGCGTCATGGGCATCGGACCAGTACCGGCTATCCAGAAGCTCAAAGAGCACTATGGGCTCGATATGTCGTATTTCGATCTCGTGGAGTTGAACGAGGCCTTCGCGGCACAGGTGCTTGCGGTGCTGAAGGACGTTCCGATCCCGCGCGAGAAACTGAACGTGAACGGCGGCGCCATTGCCCTCGGCCACCCGATTGGCTGCTCCGGCGCACGCATCGTCGTGACGCTCGTCCATGAGCTTCAGCGCCGCAAGGCGAAGACGGGCCTTGCGACATTGTGCGTGAGCGGCGGGATGGGGATGGCGATGGCGGTGGAGATGCTGTGAAATGAAGTTTCCAGTTTCCAGTTATCAGTTCAAAGTTTCAGTTTTCAGTTTGCTCGCAACTGACAACTCAACTTTGAACTGGAAACTGGCAACGGGGAACTGATCGCAATGTCTCGAATCGCGGTGATTCCCGGCGACGGGATTGGCAAGGAGGTCACGGCCGAAGCGGTCAAGGTGCTTCGAGCGGTGACGCGCGCTTCGGGCAAGACGCTCGACCTCCAGCAACTGCCATGGGGAGCGGACCATTACCTCGCGACAGGCGAGACGCTGCCGGCGGATGGTTACCGCATGCTGCGCGACGAGTTTGCGGCAATTCTTGTGGGCGCGTTGGGCGATCCGCGGGTGCCGGACAACCGCCACGCCAGAGACATTCTGCTTGGCACCCGCTTCGAGCTCGACCTCTACGTGAACTACAGGCCGGTAAGACTGCTCGACGATCGGCTGTCGCCGCTCAAGCATCACGGTCGTCAGGACATCAACTTTGTGGTCTTTCGCGAAAACACAGAAGGCATCTACGTAAACGTGGGCGGACGCTTCAAAGCCGGAACAGAGGACGAAGTCGCGCTCCAGGAGGAGATCAACACGTATAAAGGTGTGCATCGCATCGTCCGTCAGGCGTTCGAGCATGCGAAGCGGCATGGCCTCACGAAAATGTGCATGGCCGACAAGAGCAACGCCATGCAGCAGGGGCACGCGCTGTGGCAGCGAGTGTTCCGGCTGGTTTCCGCGGAGTATCCCGACATTGCTGCGACGCACATGTACATCGATGCGCTGGCCATGTTTCTCGTAAGGGACCCCGGGCAGTTCGAGGTGATCGTCACCAACAACCTGTTCGGCGACATCATCACGGACATCGGCGGCGCGCTGCAGGGTGGGTTGGGGATGGCCGCTTCAGGGAATCTGCATCCCGGCCGCACATCGATGTTCGAACCGGTGCATGGATCGGCGCCGCCGCTGGCGGGGAAGAACGTCGCGAATCCAATGGGCGCGATTCTGTCGGCGGCCTTGATGCTGGAGACGCTTGGCTGGACTGCGGAATCGCGCGCCATCGAAGGGGCGGTCGAACGTGCGGTGCACGAGGATCGCAGCACACAGGACATCGGCGGAAAGTTGGGCACGCGAGAAGTGGGTGATTGGATCGCGAACGAACTTGCAACTATCGATAACAACAAAACGCGCACGGGCCGCAGAGGCGCAGAGACACAGAGATAAGACTCTTCAAAAAGAGTTCTCTGTGCCTCGGTGACTCTGTGGCCTCGTACGTGTGACGTGCGGGGAACAATGAAAGACGTCTTCATCCTGGGCGGCGCGCGCACTCCGATGACCGAGTATGTCGGCGCGCTGCGCGACATCTCAGCGCTCGATCTTGGCGCCACTGCGGCGAAGGGCACGTTTCAAAAAACCGGGGTCAGCCCGGAGTGGGTGGATCATGCCGTCATCGGCAACGTGCTGCAAACCAGCAGCGACGCCATTTACGGCGCGCGACACGTGGCTCTCAAGGCCGGTGTTCCGATCGAGGTGCCCGCGCTCACCGTCAATCGTCTGTGCGGCTCCGGCGTGCAAGCCGCCGTGAGCGGCGCGCATCTGATTCAGCTCGACGAAGCGGACATTGTGCTCACCGGCGGAACCGAGAGCATGAGTCAGGCGCCGCACATCGTCCGCGGTCTACGTACGGGACTCCGCCTCGGTCAGGGCAAGCTCGAAGATTACTTGTATGAGGCGCTGCTGGATCCGTACTGCGGGCTCTTCATGGCGCAGACCGCAGAGAAGTGCGCGGCGAAATACGGCATTTCGCGAGAGGAGCAGGACGCTTACGCCCTTCGCAGTCAGCAGGCAGCGGCGAAAGCGTGGAGCGAATGTCGCTTATCCGAGGAAGTGGTGCCTGTGGAGATCAAGACACGCAAAGGCGTCACCATCGTCGACAAGGACGATCACCTGCGTCCGGACACGACGCTCGACGGTCTGGCAAAGCTTCCGACGGCGTTTTCGAAAGAGGGCACGGTCACCGCAGGCAACGCCAGCGGCATCGTGGACGGCGCCGCCGCGCTCATCCTGGCGTCAGAGAAGGCGGTGCGCGATCGTGGACTGACGCCGATTGCGCGGCTGGTCAGCTGGGCGGTGATCGGAGTCGACCCGTCGTACATGGGCATGGGTCCGGCGCCGGCAACACGAAAGGCGCTCGAGCGCGCCGGGCTGAAGCTCGCAGACCTCGATTTGATCGAGGTCAACGAAGCGTTTGCCGGTCAGTATCTCGCAGTGGAGAAGGAGCTCGGCCTCGATCGCGATAAGGTGAACGTCAACGGCGGCGCCATCGCGTTGGGGCATCCACTCGGCGCCAGCGGCACGCGGCTGCTGTTGACAGTCACTCTTGAACTGCGGCGACGGGGAAAGAAATATGGACTGGCCACCGCGTGCATTGGCGGTGGGCAGGGGATCGCGGCGATTGTCGAAGCGCTGTAGGTGTCAGGTATTTAGGTATCAGGGTTTTGCTTCCACTACTCACGCTGAAGCGAGGCGCACGCGTTGAACGCGGCAAACCCTCGGAGCAGCCCGCTTCAGAATCGCCGAAAAATGCGCCGCAGGCCGCTCTGGCAGATCTGATGGACACACCCGGATCGCGCAACCCGCAACGAGACAAGTCTCGCGAGTTGTCATGCTGGTGGCAACCTCCATGGCCGAGGGCGCTTTTTTCCGGGCTGCGAAGCGGGTTTGGCCGCGTTTCAACGCGGGCGACCGCGATCGGACTGAAACAATTCGGTGTAGGCCAGCTAAATATAACGATGCAAATCAAAACTGTTGGAATACTCGGCTGTGGGTTGATGGGCTCGGGGATCGCACAAGTGTCAGCGCGAGCCGGATTCAAGACGATTACGCTCGAAGTGAACGATCAGTTCCTGCAAAAAGGGCTTGGCCGCATCGATAAATTCCTGTCGGACGGCGTCGCCAAGGGCAAAGTCACGGCAGAAGATCGCGAAAAGACGCTCGCCAATCTGACCGGCACGACAGGCTACGCCGATCTGCGCGACTGCGACCTCGTGATCGAAGCAATCGTCGAGAGCGTGGACGCCAAAAAGCAGGCGTACGCGCAGGTCGAAACCCACGTCGGACCCAACTGTTTGATCGCGTCCAACACGTCGTCGCTTTGTGTGACGGAGCTTGCGGCTGCGACCAGGCGTCCAGACAAGGTCGGCGGCCTGCATTTTTTCAATCCGGTGCCGTTGATGAAGCTCGTCGAAGTGATCCGCGCGTTGACGACGAGCGATGAGACGCATCGGACGCTGTACGAGTTCGCGAAAGCGGTGGGAAAGGAGCCGATCACGGCACCGGACAGAGGCGGCTTCATCGTCAACCGCCTGCTCGTGCCGTATCTTCTCGATGCGATTCGCTGTCTCGAAGACGGCGTGGGCTCGGTTGAAGACATCGACAAAGGCATGAAGCTCGGATGCGGCTATCCGATGGGACCCTTCACCCTCCTTGACTTCGTCGGTCTGGACACGACGTATTTCATTGCCAACATCCTGTTCGACGAGTTCCGCGAGACGCGGTTCGCGCCGCCGCCGCTGCTGAAGCGAATGGTGCTGGCGGGGCATCTCGGCAAGAAGAGCGGGAAGGGCTTTTATGACTACGCGGGGAAGTAGTCGACGGCTGACAATCGGGCCGTGTACACTCGACCGTTAAAGACGGAAGTCTTTGCGGCGTGTCAGCCGACCGCGTGGTCAAACGTGCGGTGTTGCGCGTGGCGCGCGTTGGACGCGCTCCAAAACCCCGTCGCGTCTCGCGAAAAATGTGCCTACAGCCGTGGAGGTCACCACCAGCATGATGGTTTGCTGCGCTGTCTCGACGCGGGTTGCGTGATCGGGGTCGATCCATCAGAGCTGCCAGACCGGCCTACGGCACATTTTTCGGCAACCCGAGGGCGAGCCGCTCCGAGGGTTTTGTCGCGCGTCAACGCACGCCTTTCGCGCAATCATTGTCGGGTCGAATTACGCCGAGAACGATTCCGGAGAATTGGGCTTAGCTCCGCTGACCGCAGGCGGATCATCGGATCAGTCGTTGCAGTAATACGCGCGCCTGCTGTTTGAACACTCGATCCTCCGGGATCCACTCGGGATCTTCCGGCGCGGCAATCGCTGCTTCCAACTCGCGCCGAGCCTCCGCGTCGCGGTCCATCGCCATCAACGTCTCCGCGAGGAAGAGACGGGTGATCACGCTCTGCGGGTTGTAGGCGAGCGCTTTGCGCAGGTGCTCCTCGGATTTTTTCTTGTTGCCACCAAACAGTGCCGGCACCTTGAAGTACCAGCGGCCGAGCGCGCGATCGGCGGATCCTTGCAGAAACGCCGGATCCTTGGTGAGCACGAACTCGAGCTCGTCGCGAATGGCCCCGCGATACTTGATACCCTGGCGCAACCCGTACGATTCGGCGAGCGCACCCATGTTGGCTGCTTTCCAGAAGTGTCCCTCTGGCCGGTTGGGCTGAAGCGCGATCGCTTTCGTCGCCGCTTCAATTCCGCTTTCAAGCGCGCCTCTGCGCTCAGTCTCGGGCAGGCCGTTCGTGCCAAGCCAGTATTTCGCGCGCGCCAGCTTCCATGCCGCCTCGAAATCGCTCGCGTTGGTCGCGAGGCGCGAGGCCCAGAGCGCGCGCGCGAAGGCGGGTCAGCGGACTGAGCCGCGGCGGCGGAGATATAGAATAGAACGATGCAGGATCTGATCAGGAAGCTGCTGGCGGAGATGGGCGAGGATCCCACGCGAGAGGGTCTGCTCGATACGCCGAAGCGCGTGGAGAAGGCGTACAAGTTTCTCACCAGCGGATACGACGCGGACATCGATCGCGTGCTGAACAACGCGTTGTTCACGGTCGATTATAGCGAGATGGTGATCGTCAAAGACATCGACTTCTACAGCCTCTGCGAGCACCACCTGCTGCCGTTCTTCGGCAAGTGCCACGTCGCCTACATCCCCAATGGACGCGTCATTGGCTTGAGCAAGCTGCCGCGGCTCGTCGACATCTTTGCCCGGCGATTGCAGCTGCAGGAGCGGATGACAAACGAGATCGCCGAGACGATTCGGTCGAAGATCGATCCGCTGGGCGTCGCCGTCGTGTGCGAAGGCACGCATCTCTGTATGGCCATGCGCGGCGTCGCGAAGCAGAATTCCTACACGATTACTTCCGCGATGCTCGGCGTATTCCGCGATCACGCGCGCACGCGCATGGAATTTCTCGAGCTCCTCAAACACAAAAGCCCCGACATTGGCATGGCCATCAACGCCATGACACCCGCAGGGGTGTCGTGTCTGGATGAAGAGTAGACGCCTTGGTCTGGTAGCGCAGGTTGGTCTGGTAGGACGGGTGTCTAAGATGGCACTCTTGGAAGATTGCGTATTCTCCTACCTGACTGACCCGACCGACCTGACCCACCTGACCTACCTGACCCACTAACGACGCGTGCGCTACACTGAAAAATATGCGGCTGCATCGGATGGCGCTCCTCCTCGCATTCATGGCGACTGCGTCTGCCTCGCCAACCGCGCAGTCGCGCCGGGCGCCGCCTCGCAAGGCACCGGCGCCGCTTCCTCGCGGTCCTGTGACGCTGTCGTTCGACCTTCACAATCGTCACACCTATTCGGACGAACTCATCAAGAACAAAACGGCATTTCGCGATTACACCGCCACCATCGGCGTGCTCACGATGGACAACACCTTGATCGAGAGGGCGGTGATTCAAAGCCAGTTCAGAGTAGCGAGCGATCTGTTCGACCGGCTCGGTGGCGGCGCCGGACCGGGCGGTATGAAAGCCGTGGCCCCGACCGGCTCCGAATCGATTACGATCCAGCTGCCCGAAGACGTCGGCGAGCAGGTGAGCCTGCTCGGAGAAAAGCTCCGCGTCGTGCGCGCCGACGGAGGAGTGGATAATTTCGTCGCGCCGGGACGGCCCATCGCGGCCGTCAGCAACGTCACGCTCGAATATCGACCGGGACCACCGCCGAAGAAGGCCGTTCCGAAGAAGCCGGACAGATTCCTGATGGACGCGGCCACCTCGCGTTCGATCCGCGATTCTCAGACGGCCCTCTCCTGATGGCCGACTCCTCGGAACTGCTGTCGATCATCGTTCCCGTTTACAACGAAGAAGCAACGGTCCGAAGCGTCCTCGAGCGGCTGCTCTCGATTGAGCTGCCCGTTCCTCGCGAAATCCTCGTGGTGAACGACGGATCGACCGACGGCACGCGCGCCGTGCTGGACGCCATGCGCCCCGTGCCGGGAACGCTGCGCATCTTGCACGCAGCAGTCAACGGCGGCAAAGGCCGTGCGATTCGCACCGGATTCGAGCAGGCCGAGGGCACAATTGTCGCGATTCAGGATGCGGATCTCGAGCTCGATCCGGCGCAGCTCGGCGCTCTGGTGGCGCCGATTCTCGCCGGCGAGACGTCCGTAGTCTATGGCTCTCGCTTTCTCTGCGGCTCGCCGGCCGCGCCTCGGCTCACGATATTCGCCAACAAGACGTTGACCGCGTTTACGAACCTGTTGTACGGCTCGCGCATCACCGACATGGAGACCTGCTACAAGATTCTTCGCGCCGACCTCGCGCGTTCCTTGAAGCTCGAGGCGAACCGGTTCGATATCGAGCCTGAAATCACGGCAAAAGTGCTTCGCCGCGGTCTGACGATCATCGAGCGTCCCGTTCGCTTCGAGCCGCGCAGCCGCGCGCAGGGGAAGAAGATTGGCTGGCGCGACGGGCTGCGCGCCCTCCAGGTCCTGGTGCGGTATCGTTTCGGCCGATCATGACCCCACGTACGGGCCACAGAGACACAGAGTCACCGAGTAAAAACTCGGATCTAAGCCATCACATCACTTGGGTGCGCCGCGGCGCGCCGCGGCGGGATTCTCGGATTCGTGCACTAAACGGCAGCTGTCCGACAGGCTCCTAATGATTAAACAAATGACTTCTGGCCTTGGTATTGCAGTTTGCGCGGATTCTTCCTATTGGAGACGGAGCCGTCGATCTCGCTTCGATAATCGGCAAATCAGTCGCGAACCTGCTATTTACGATTACCAATAATTCCTCTGTGTCTCGGTGTCTCCGTGGCCTCCTGCCGCGCGCGATCGCGCTCGTCGTGGCGCTTGCGCTGTTCGGGTTTGCGATCGTACGCGGCACGTGGGCGGCCGGCGGCTCTGATTCCTCCTGCTACGCGCTGATGGCCGATGCGCTGGCGCACGGAACCATACAGCCGTCGCTTCCGTTCGACTCGGCTCCTCCGTGGCCGAACGCCGCGCTGACGTTGACGCCGGCTGGATTTTTCCCGTCTCCAGCTCGAGAGAGCGCCGCGTCGCCCGTGTGCGCGCCTGGCTTTGCGCTCGTGATGGTGCCGCTCCACTGGGCATTCGGCCGGGGCGGAATCTTTCTGGCGACGCCGCTGGCAGCTGTGTGTCTCGTCTGGAGTGCCTTTGTCCTCGCGCGGCGGCTTGCAGGAGATGCGGCCGCCGCGTTAGCGGCGGCGGCCGTTGCGAGCTCGCCAATCGTTCTGTTTCAAGCGGCCCAACCGATGAACGATATGGCGACAGCTGCGGCGTGGACGGCGGTGATTGCTTCTGCGACGCTGGATGAGCGGCGCGCCGCGAACGTCATGGGCGCGATGACCGGGCTTGCGTTGTTGATACGTCCAAACCTGGCTCCTGTCGCCCTGGTGGTCGCGTTGTGGGTTGCCGTGCGAGGAGCGCGTGCGACCGCCGTGCGAAGGCTCGTTCGATTTGTTGCCGCTGCGTTGCCATTCGTGATTGTCACGGCGGCCTTCAACACGGTCTTGTATGGAAGCCCGCTCAGGCTCGGTTATGGAAACGCTGCGGACTTCTTCAGCGTTCGATTCGTCACCACCAATCTCGCGCATTACGGCCGCGCGTTGGTCGAAACACAAACGCCCGTTCTGTTGCTCGCATTGGCCGCGCCATTGCTCGTTCGGCGGTCCGCACGATCCATTGTGTGGCTCGCGTTTGGCGTGGCCGCCACGACCGCGGTGGTGTATCTGTTCTATCGCCCGTTCGAAGAATGGTGGTATTTGCGCTTTCTGTTGCCGGCCATCGTGCCGGCGCTGGCGCTCGCAGCTGCTTCCGCAGCATTGCTCCTGCGCAGTCCGGTCTTGATTGGCGTCGTCGGTGTTCTGCTCGTGGCATTTGGCATCCGTGTCGCCGTGACGCGGCAGGCATTCGATCTTCATCGACTGGAGGCACGTTTCAGAGATACCGGCGAGTACGTACGCGACAAGCTTCCCTCGAACGCAGTCTTTTTTACGGTCTGGGAAAGCGGCACACTCCGGTTTCACGCCGATCGGAGCGCTGTCCTGTGGGACTCGTTGGAACCTCGGTCGCTCGACGTGGCGACGGCGTGGCTGCGCCAGCGCGGTCTCGAGCCGTACATCCTGCTGGAGCGCTGGGAGGAGCCCGCGTTTCGGCAGCGGTTTGCCGCCGTGTCACCACTTGGCATGTTGGACTGGCCTCCTCGCGTCGAGATCGATCGACAGGTGAGGATTTACGCGCCGGCCGATCGCGACGCGTATCTGGCAGGGAGGCCTGTGCCGACGGAGTACGTGTGGCCCGCCGGGAACTTTCGTCCCAGATAGCCACGTCCGGCTGTCGTGGCGACTTGCGGCTGCGGCAAGAATACATCCGCGGATTGTGCGGATTAGGCGGATTCACGCGGATTAGTGTTCAGGCGAGTCGCCGCCGAATGCTTTCACCGCGATGGCGACTGCGCCGGAACGACTGCCACTGCGCGCGATTGCGGCTCGGCCGCGGCCTGCGGCCGCGGTGCTGATCTGAGAACCCCACGATCACAACGCCCCTGCGATTCAAGTGGGCATTGTGATCGCGGGGTTCTCAGATCAGCGAGCGCCGGTCGAAGACCGGCGTGTCCGAGCCGCCCACGTTGCGCGAACGCAATCCGCGGATGTCTTGCTGCGCGGCGCTGTTGCTGTCGATCGGTGATACCCTCGCGCTCGATGCGACGCTCTCTTCTCGTCCTCATCTCGGCGCTGGCGATGCTGAGCGCGGGCGTCCGCGGTCAGACAAACAACGGGTCGAATCAGTGGCCCGCGTACGCGGGCGACGCGGCATCGACGCACTACTCCACGCTGCGACAGATCAACCGCGCGAACGTCTCGACGCTCGCCATTGCGTGGACGTGGGAGCCACGCGAAGCCGCGCTGAAGGAATTCGGCACACAGCCGGGAACGTTTCAAAACACACCGCTGATGATCGACGACGTGCTCTATGTGAGCACGCCGTATAACCGGGTCGTCGCGCTCGATCCGAAATCGGGTCGCGAGATCTGGCGATACGACCCGGAACCGTTCAAGGAAGGCCAGCCGCCGAACGGCACCGGATTCGTGCATCGCGGTGTCGCCGCATGGCGCGACGAAGCGGGCAATCTGCGCATCTTCATGAACAGCCGCTACCGTTTGATCTCGCTCGATGGGCGGAGCGGCCAGCCCGTCGCTGCGTTCGGCAACAAGGGCATCGTCGATCTGACAAAGGGACTTTCCTGGGAGGTCAACCCGCGCCATTACACGAACACGTCGCCGCCCGTCGTCTACAAGAATCTGGTGATTCTCGGGAACGGCGTGGGCGATCGACTCACCTATCGAAACGATCCGCCGGGCGATATCCGCGCGTTCGACGCGCATACGGGAAAAATCGTGTGGACGTTCAGACCGTTGCCGCAGCCCGGCGAGTTCGGCCACGACACCTGGGGTGGCGACGCGTGGCGCTTCACCGGCCACACCAACGTGTGGGCGCCGATGTCGCTCGACGACACGCGTGGGCTCCTCTATCTGCCGCTCAGCACCCCGAGCAACGACTATTACGGTGCGAGGAGACCGGGCGCGAATCTCTTCGCCGAGTCCCTCGTGTGTCTTGACGCCGCGACGGGCTTGCGGAAGTGGCACTTCCAGATCGTGCACCACGGTTTGTGGGACTACGATCTGGCATCGCCACCGACGCTCGCTCCGATCGCAGTGGGCGGCAAACGCATCGACGCCGTCGTGCAGCTGACCAAACAGGGCTTCGCGTTCGTGTTCGATCGCGTGACCGGCGAGCCCGTGTGGCCAATCGAAGAACGGCCTGTCCCGAAGAGCGACGTGACCGGAGAACAGTCGTGGCCGACGCAGCCCTTTCCGACGAAACCGCCCACGCTCAGCGAGCAGGGCGTGACGCTCGATGACGCGTTCGATCTGACGCCGGCGTTGCGCGATGCCGCACGCGCAGAGCTATCGAAGTACCGCCTTGGGCCGCTCTATACGCCGCCATCGCTGCACGGCACAGTGATGCGACCGGGCGTCATCGGCGGGGCAAACTGGGGCGGTGGCGCGTACGATCCGGAGAGCGGCTTCCTGTTCGTGAAAACCACGTCGAATAACGCCGCAATCCTGAAACTCGCCGCACCTGACAAATCGCCCGCGAATCCGCGGGCGGACGAAGTCGATGCCGATCTGATTAACCGCGCACCCAACGCGACCTTCATGAATGGTCTGCCACTGCTCAAACCACCGTACGGACACTTGACGGCCATCGATCTCAATCGCGGCGAGATTGCCTGGCGCGTGCCGATAGGCGACACCCCCTCACTTCGCTCACACCCGGCACTGAAGGACGTGGCGCTGCCGAACAAGCTTGGCGCGGCCGGCGCACCCGGCGCCATTGTGACCGCCGGAGGACTGGTGTTTGTCGGCGGCGGCGATGTGGCGCTGAACGCGGTCGATGCCATGACTGGCGAAACCCTGTGGCGCTTTCCGTTCGACACGCGCACCACTGCGACGCCAATGACCTATAGCAGCGCCGGAAAGCAGTACGTGGCGATCGCGATCGGACAGGCGGAGACGGCGAAATTGGTTGCGTTCACTCTACCGTGAAGACGAACGACGTACGAAGCCACAGAGTCTCAGAGTCACAGAGAATTTTTTGTGCGAAGCCTTAAAGACACGGTTCTTGTCAGCCTGAAGTCACGGCGGACCCAAACGAAGTGATCGACTTTTTCTGACTCTGAGTCTCTGTGCCTCTGTGGCTACGTCCGTGTCTGTCGCTCCATCGCTGTCCGTACAGCAGCAATCGGCAGATCTCTTTCCCGCGCCCACTGCTCCCACTCCGCGGCCGTGCGGGTCGAAACGATGTCGCTGAGATCGGTGTCGAGCGCGAGCTC
>WNFU01003666.1_pt1 | contig 29576 bp, 29 predicted proteins | sample 5400121 | NCBI WGS metagenome assembly WNFU01 (sample SAMN13153360, study PRJNA577476) | soil metagenome | isolation source: 100 cm soil or saprolite under grassland replicate 1 | place: USA:California | collected 2016-06-15 | reverse complement strand
CGCGGCCGCCGCGACCGTTGGCACCGTGCTCGGCTTGATCGCTGCCTTCTTCGGCGGCTGGATCAATACCGTGATCATGCGCTTCACCGACGCGATGATGGCCGTCCCCGGCTTGCTGGTCGCGCTGGTGCTCTCGACGTTGCTGGGCTCAGGCGTGAACGGCGTGCTGATCGCGGTCGCGCTGGCGCTGATGCCGGGCTATGTACGGTTGATGGCGGGTCAGGTGCTCGCGGCAAAGCAGAACGAGTACGTGACCGCCGCGCGGTCGATCGGGGCCAGCCACGTGGCGCTGATGTTCCGGCACATTCTGCCGAACTGTGTCTCGCCACTCATCGTGCAGGTCACGCTGGTGATCGGGCTGGCGATCTTGATCGAGGCCACGCTGTCGTTCCTGGGGCTGGGGATCAAGCCGCCGACCGCCGCCTGGGGCTCGATGGTCTATGACGGCTATCGGTACCTGGCCCTGCGCCCGATCCTCTCGATCGGGCCAGGGCTGGCGATCATGCTGGTGGTGTTTGCGTTCAATATGGTCGGCGATGGGCTGCGCGATGCGCTCGATCCCCGGCTGCGCAACATCGGCTGAGTTACATGTCCCACACGGGGCGGACTTCGACGGAGCCACCGTCGAGCAGGTGCGGCATCTTGGCAGCCCAGGCGACCGCTTCGTCCAGATCCTGGGCTTCGATCAGGTAGAAGCCGCCCAGTTGCTCTTTGGTTTCGGCGAACGGGCCATCGGTCAGCAGCGGCTGGCCACGCTGCAGCCGCACTGTGGTGGCTGAGGCAGCGGGCCGCAGCCGCTCGCCACCGCGGATCTTGCCCGCGGCCACCAGCTCCTGGCTGAACGCGCCCCATGCCTGGTGGCGCTCTTCGGCGTGTGGCGAATTGTTGAGGCGGTCTTCGTCGCCGCAGATCAGAAGGACGTACTGCATGTCTAAACGACGAGTGTTGCATACGGAAATCGACAACCGGTTTCGGGACGAAAGCTGAAGTCCGTTAAGCTACGCGGTCTGGAAGCCACGAGCACCGAGCTGGACCAGATCGCCGACGAGCTGTACGCGCTGAAGCCGGACGGCTTCGCCGCCGCGCGCGACGAACACGTCCGCAAGGCCCGCGCGGATGGTCAGAAGGAGCTGGCGAAGGAGCTCACCACACTGCGCCGACCAACGCAGAGCGCATGGCTGGTCAACCTGCTGTGGCGCGACCAGCACGAGGTCATGGAACAGCTCATCGAATTGTCGGCGGACCTGAGCGGCGCGCAGGCGCGCGCGTCCGGCGAGGACTTGCGCGCCCTGACCACCCAGCGCCGCGCCCTCGAGTCGGCGCTGCTGGGTCGCGCTCGCGCACTCGGCCAGGAGGCCGGGGTCAGCATGAGCCCCGAGATGGAGCGCGAGGTGCAGGAGACCCTCGCCGCCGCGCTCGCGCAACCCGAGGCCGCCGATCAGGTGCGCACGGGTCGGCTGGTCAAGCCGATCGAATACGCCGGCTTCGGCAGCGTGACCACCGCGGCGCCTGCCCCGCGGCGCGATGCGGAGAAGTCAACAGGCAGGGCACCGACGCCCATCCGCGGCAAGGACCCGGAAGAGGATAAGAAGGAGCGCGCCCGACAGCGAGCGCGGGAGCGCGTCGAGGCCGCGCGAGCCACCGCCATCGAGGCGGGCGCGACTGCCCAGGCGGCGAAGCGGGAGCTCGATCAACGGGTCCGCGCCGTCGAGGAAACGCGCCAGCAGCTCGAGGATGTGACGACCGAGCTGGAACGGCTGCGCAAACGCGAGCGCGACCTCGAAGACGAGCTCAGCAAGCACGAGCGGGCCAGCCGCGACGCGACGCGCGAGCACGAGCAGGCGCAGAAGGAGCACGCGGTAGCGGTCACCGAGCTCGAGGAAGCCGAACGGGAGCTCAAGGGGTGAGCGGCGCAGTCCCGGATGGCATCAGCCACCCTGACAAACTGATGTTCCCGGACGACGGCATTACCAAGGGTGAGCTTGCCACGTATTACGCAGCCATCGCACCCCTCATGCTGCCGCATCTGAAATCGCGGCCAGTCACGATGGAGCGCTTCCCAGCCGGCATCGGCGAGGGCGGCTTCCTGCAAAAGGACGTCAAGAAGGGCTTCCCTGAGTGGCTGCAACGCGCCGAGGCGCCCAAGAAGGGCGGCGTGGTGCACTACCCGCTGGTGTGCGACACCCGCTCGCTGCTCTGGATGGCCAACCAGAACTGCATCACGCCGCATGTCTGGACCTCGCGCGCACCCGACCTGTACCAGCCTGACGTACTGGTGGTCGACCTCGATCCATCGGAAGACGAGCCCAAGGTGCTGGCGAACGCCGCCCTGGCGGTCCGCGATTACACGCACGAGCTCGGGATGCAGACGTGGGTCAAGACGTCTGGCTCGAAGGGCTTTCACATCGTCCTGCCGCTCGATGCCAAGGCTGGTTTCGACGAGGTCGCCGCGTTCAGCGAGGCAATCGCCCGCGAGCTCGTCAAGCGCGACCCGGATCATCTCACGCTCGAGTTCAACAAGGTCAACCGCGGCAAGCGCATCTACGTGGATGTCGGCCGCAACGGCTACAGCGCGACCTTTGCCGCCGCGTACGCCGTGCGCGCGCGAAAAGGCGCACCCGTCTCGGCGCCATGTACCTGGCAGGAGATCGAAAGCGGCACGGTCCGCCCGCAAACCTTCACCGTACGGAACATGGCCGAACGGGTAGAAGCCGTCGGCGATCTGTGGTCCGACATGACCAGCCGTGGCTACTCGGTCCCCGGCCAGCCGCGACCAGTGTGAAACGCCTCACTGACGCGGAGCTGTTCGACCAGTGGCTCGCCGCACGGCGTGCGACTGTGCATATCGAGTGGAACTGGCTCAAGACGACTCGCACCGCGTCGCAGCAACCGGTAATCGACCTGTAATCCAGCGTCGCCTGAAGCGCATAACCAGCCCTGCGAGCAGGGCGTTAGGCACTCCAGGAGGCAGGATCAATGAATGATTCGGCTACGACAGACTCCGCTGACACGACCCGCCGCGGTCTCCTTCGACGCGGGCTCGCCCTGGCTGTCGCCGCGCCCGCTCTCTTGAGCGCCCTGCACGCCGCACCTGCGTGGGCAAACGACGACGACCATGACGATGACGATGACGATGACGATGCCCGCAAGCAGCGCGGCCGCGATCTGCGCCGAAACGACGATGACGACGACAACGATGACGACGATGCGCGACTGGCCCGCGTCGGTGTCCAGTTGGGGCGGTTCTCAGCAGGCCTGTGCCGCGTCGCGGATGCGAGCGGGTTCAGCGCGACCAGCGCTGGCACCGACACACTGACCGCTGGCCGCGTGCGGCTGGTCGGACGCCAGAACAACCCGGACGACGACAAGATTGCCGTTGTGCTGCACGGCGCGCCCGCGGGCGCCACCTACGAAGTGTGGTTTGCACCCGCGAGTGGCAGTCGCGAGTCGCTGGGCAACGTCGGCCCGACGCGTGACCGCGGCAACCTGCTGGCGCTGACCCCCAAGCCGCTCGCGGGCGCTCACCGCGTCGGCGTCTTCGTCCTGGTCCGCGATGGCCACGACGAATTCGTTAGCTGCCTGGGCGACTGACTACCCTGTAACCCGCGGCCGGCGCTGCGTCCAGCTGCCGTAGCAGGCCCAGGACGTCGGCGCTCCACCAGCTCTCGGCAATTCGCGCCCCCGCGACGCGATACATCACGGTCGCCGCGACCGTCACCCGCCGCCCGGTGGGCGCGATGCCGAGAAACGCGCCCTCTTGCGTCCCGCGGAACGTCTGCCGCACCGCCACCCGATCGCCGTCGGCGAGCACGTCTTCGACCGCGAACCGCCCGTCGGGAAACGCCGTAAGCAGGCTGTGCATGGCTTGCTTCCACACGCCGGAGCCGATCGGTTCGGAGCACAAGCCGTGGATACGCACGTCGGGTGCGCAATCGGCCGCGGCGCGGTCGAGCTCGCGGCGATCCGTATGTTCGAGGTGGCGCAACACGATGCTCAGACCTTCGGTGTCGGTGTTGTCCTCGATCACGTGGCTCTTCCGGCGTGGGCGGCGGCGACGGCGTTGGGTGCTTCGAGCAACAGCCGCAGGCGGTGCAGACCCAGTCGTACGCGGCCTTTGACGGTGCCCAGCGGCTCCGCAGTGCGCGATGCGATCTCCTGGTGCGACAGGCCCGACAGGTACGCCATCTCGAGTGTGCTCCGCTGCGCCTGGGGGAGCTCGGCCAGGGCACTGCGCGCGCGGCTGCCATCCAGTCGCAGCTCAACCAGGCGGGCGACATCAGTCGTGTCGGCGAACGACGCTTCTTCGTTGAGCGCGGTCATCGGATGTGCGCGACGACTGCGCAGCACATCCAGCGCTCGATTGCGCACGATGCTGAGCAGCCACGTGCGAACGGTGCCGCGCGCGGGATCGTAGCTGTCGAGCGACCGCCACACCGCCAGAAACGCGTCCTGGACCACGTCTTCCGCGTCATCCATGCTGCCCAGTAGCCGAACGGCGACGCCGATCGCCTGGCGGTGATAGGCCTCGTACAACGACTCGAGCTCGGCCAGTTGTGTGGACATTTGCCCGGTCCCCCGCTCCATATGTACGAGGGACGGTATGGGCGGTCCGGCAGCCCCGCCATCGGCACCTATGCCTACCTGCTATGCCTATTCGCGCTGCCTACTCGGCGTGCTTGATGCCAGACTCCGCGGCCCAGGTCGCGACTGCCACGCGCGAGGGCAGGCCGAGCTTGTCCAGGATGTTACGCACGTGCGCGTGCGCGGTCCGCTCGGAGATGATCAGCCGATCGGCGATCTGGCGGTTGGTCAGCCCACCGGCGATCAGCTCGACGACCTCCAGCTCGCGGGCGCTCAAGCCAGCCGGCCGCTCCACCGCTGGAGCCGCGGCTGCCGCTGAAGCCGGCCGCAGGGCGGCGAAGGAAGCGTCAATCGCCTGCTGCAAGGTCCAGTCGCGGCCAGCGTCGTGCGTACGCTGGAACCGCGCCTCGCCGAGCTGAGCGCGGCCCGCCGCGATGGCCGGCTCCAGGGGCGCCGTTTCCGTCGGCACCCGCGGCGAGCGGATGGCGTCACGAATCGTCTCCGCGGCACCGATGAGCTGCGCGGCCATGGACAGATCTCCGCGTGCGGACAAAACCATCGCCGCTGTCTCGATGCCGCGAGCGATCGTAATCTGTGCGCCGATCTCGCACGCCAGGCGCAGGCACTCGGCGTACCGCTCCGCCGCGCAGTCGACGTCGCCCAGCTGTAGCGCAAGATCACCGAGCTCGCGCAATGGGCCGGCCAGCGTCAGATTGCCACCTACTCGGTTGGCGAGCGCGAGGCTTTCTTCGAGCAGCTCGCGCGCTACCGCGAAGTGGCCCTGCGCCACTGCCAGACGACCGAGGTTCTTGAGCGAGAGCGACACGTCGCGGTCGTCGCCCAGCCTGCGGCGGATCTCGAGCGCCTCATCGTGCAGCGTGTGCGCCTCGGCCAGCTCACTGCGTTCGATCGCCAGATTGCCCAGGTTGTGGAGCGCCTGTGCGACACCTTCGAGGTCGCCCAGCTCGCGCCGCAGCAGCAGACTCGCACGGTGGTGTCGAGCGGCACGCTCGATGTCGCCGCGACCCCAGGCCATCTCGCCGGCCGCGGTCAACGCCCTGGCGCGGACCATCAGCGACACACCGGTCGCCTCGGCGCCGCGCTCCAGCACCGCCTCCAGCGTCTCCTGCCCTTCGAGCATGTACCCACGTGTGAACCAGAAGCGCCACAGCGACCCGCTCAACCGCAGCGCCGTTTCGAGGTCGTTCTGGATCGCCCAGGCGAGGGCGGTGCGCAAGTTGTCGTGCTCGCGCTCGAGCCGATCGAGCCACTCCGACTGGTGCGCCCCGCGGAGCTCCGGTTCAGCCTGCTCCACGATGGCGCGGAGGTGGCGCGCCTGCGCGGCGCAGGCAAAAACCTCTTCGTCCGCCTCGTGCAGCCGCGCGAGCGCGTATTCGCGTAGCGTCTCCAGCATGCGATAGCGCGCCTCGCCGCCCACGACGTCGACCCGTAACAGGCTCTTGTTGACCAGCGAGCCGAGCGCCTCGAGGACGTCGATACCCGGCGACATCGCGTCCACCGCGTCCAGTCCGCAGCCGCCGACGAACACGCCGAGTCGGCGGAACAGCGCACGCTCCTCGGGTGGCAGCAGGGCGTAGCTCCAGTCGATCGTACCCGCCATCGTGTGGTGCCGCGCCGGACCGTCCGGGCGGCTGGTGCGCAAGACGTCGAGGCGGCGCTGCAAACGATTGAGCAGCGCACCCGGCGGGAGCAGTCGGGAGCGCGCCGCGGCCAGCTCAATAGCCAGTGGCAGACCGTCCACGCGAGTGCAGATCTCGGCGACCGCGGCGGTGTTGTCGGGATCGAGGACGAAATCGCCGCGCGCGGCGCGGGCTCGGTCGACGAAGAGCTCAACCGCGTCTGGTAGGGCCAATGGCGGCACGGGGAACACGTGCTCCCAGGCCACCTCGAGTGGTGCCCTACTGGTGACCAGCACCTTCAAGCCCGGGCAGGCCGCCAGCAGCGTGGCGATGTCTGCGCCCGCCGAAAGCACCTGCTCGAAATTGTCGAGGACCAGCAGGCGCTGGCTGTCGGCAAGCTCGTGCGCCAGGACGTCGAGGACGTAGGCATCACTGGTGTCGATGCCCAGCGCGCGCGCCAGGACCGACGGGACGAGGCGCACATCGCTGACCGGGCTGAGGTCGACCAGCCAAACGCCGTCCTCGAACGCCTCGATGACCGCCGCCGCGACTTCGATTGCCAGACGGGTCTTGCCCGTGCCGCCCGGGCCAGTAAACGTGAGCAGGCGTATGTCGGGGGCCGAAATGCGCTCGCAGGCGAGCGTCAGAGCCGCGTCGCGGCCGATGAGCGGCGTGGCCCGCGCGGGCAGGTTGTGTCGGGGCGTGTCGGGCGCTTGTCTCTCGGCCGCCGCTACCACTCGGGAGCTCCCCTCTTTCCCACTGCTGCCGCCTGGCCCGCCCGACTGCCGGCAGTTCCGCGGGACAATAAGCGGCCTGTCCCGCTACGTCAAGTCCGCCGCTCTACATCTTTAGGAAATTTGTGTCTCAGCGTTCCCGCGCTCGCTTCGGTCCGCTCGGGCGCCGCTGGTCGCGTCGCCCGGACGCCCTTCGGGCTGCTCCCTGCGCTCCCGCTCGGCATACCCTTCGTATCCGTGCCTCTATGCCGCTGGGCAGGAGGGAAGCCAGGGAACTTGCTCCGTGGTGCGGTCGGCTGTCGCGGCACGCTCGGCTTGCACCGTGGTGGGGCGGCTGTCGCATCACGCGCGGCTTCCACGCCGTAGTGGCCGGTGCTGGCACGCGCGCACGGAGCCCACAGCCGGTCATCGTCCTTAGCTCGCCCTCACCCTAGCCCTCTCCCAGAGGGAGAGGGAACAAGCAACGCCTGCCAGCGGAGCATCACGCTTACAGTCCGACCCTGGGTGCCCCTCATGCCCAGCAGCATGGCTGCGCCGCTCTGAAGGGTGTGCCAAGCGGGAGCGCAGGGAGCAGCCCGAAGGGCGTCCGGGCGACGCGACCAGCGGCGCCCGAGCGGACTGGAGCGAGCGCGGGAACGCTGAGACGCAAATTTTCTAAAAACGTGCTCTTTTCTTAAGGATGTAGAGCGCGCAGCCCCGCCATCCCGCTCAGGATCAAACGCACGCCGAAGTCGAAGAGTGCTTCGGCGTCGTCGGCGGCGAGGTCATCGGCGAGCCGCACCAGGCTCGGGAACTGCTCCCGCGGCAACCCTCGCAATTGCGCGCGCCCCTCGGCCAGCAGCTGCTCACGCGTTCGGCCTGCTTGCGCCGCGGAGGAGGCTAGTCGCACCTCGTCGGCCACGGCCTCAGTTACCAGATTGTTGAAGTGGTACGCCGACCATGCTGCATCTCGGTCGCTGAAGCCAGCGTCCAGCAGGACACCGAGGATCGCCTCGATATGCTGCAGGCGGCGCGGGCCGCCGGGCGGCAGGCTGGCCAGCAGGCGGGCGGCGTCGCGGTGCGTGAGCAGCACGCGGCGCAGGGCGCGCGCCGCTTCGAGCAGCGCCGACTGCCAGTCGATGTCGGTGCGCACCAGCGGCACCTGCGCGGTGATCTCATCGGCCAGCAGCACCAGCAGGTCGTCCTTGTCGCGCACGTGGCGATACAGCGAGGCGGCGGTGACGCCGAGCTGATCGGCCAACCGGCGCATGGTGAGTCCGTCGACGCCGTCGGCGTCCATGAGGTCGAGCGCCGCGCGCACCACCGTTTGCTGGTCGAGTCTGCGGGCGCGCGGGTGGGTGTCTTGCAGGCGAAGGATGACGCGGATGCTAGCGCACCGGCGCTTGACAAGTAAACACTGTTCGCGTAAGGTGAACAGCGTTCACAAGGAGTTCCACCCATGAGCGTTAGCACCTCCGCCGTCCCGCGCCGCAAGCCCTACCTCGGCATGCAAATGGAAGGCCCCATCGCCCGCTGGTACGCCCACCTCACCGGTCGCGATCCGCGCCACCGCGACACCGCGCGCATGATTGCCGAACGGTTGGCGCCCGGCAGCGCCGTGCTCGAGGTCGCGCCCGGCCCCGGCTACATGGCCATCGAGCTGGCCAAGCTGGGCGGCTACCGTGTCAGCGGGCTGGACATCAGCCGCTCGTTCGTGCGCATCGCCAGCGACAATGCCCGCCGCGCAGGCGTGACGGTCGACTTCCGCCACGGCGACGTGGCGCACATGCCACTACCCGACAACACGTTCGACTTCGTGGTGTGTCAGGCCGCGTTCAAGAACTTCCCGGACCCCGTCGCGGCGTTGAACGAAATGCACCGCGTGCTCCGCCCGGGCGGTCAGGCGCTGATCCTGGACCTGCGCAAAGACGCATCGCCGGAAGCGATCGAGCGCGAGCTCGAGGGCATGCATCTGTCACCGCTGAATGTGGTGCTGACCAGGTGGGTCTTCCGCTTCGGCCTGCTGCGCACCGCGTATACCCGCGCCGCGCTGGAGTCCGTGGTGGCCCAGAGCCGCTTTGGCACCTCAGAGCTGCTTCAGCCCGGTATCGGCTTCGAGCTCACCCTGACGAAGTAGGCCGCTGTCAACTGAGGGACGTAGACTTGTCACCCCGAGCCCGCGAGGGATCTCGGTAGGTGGCCTGTCATCCCGAGCTTGCGAGGGATCTCGGTCGGCGGCCTGTCATCCCGAGCTTGCGAGGGATCTCGCTCGGACCGTGACATCACTACGCCTGCCCGCGCAGCCCGGCGCGCTCATCGGCGGTGCCGCCGACGTCGCGCGGGTCCAGGAGCTGCTGCTGCGCGAGGCGATCGCCGGCGAGATCTTCGCCGCTGGCCACGGTGAGGTCAGCAACGACCTGCCGGTCCTGCTGTCGACAGCGAGCGCCGAGCGGGTCGACGGTGGCTATCGCTTCACCGGCCACAAGATGTTCGGCAGCCTCACGCCGGTGTGGACGCGCCTCGGCGTGCACGGGATGGATACCTAGGACCCCGCGCAGCCGAAGGTGATCCACGGCTTCGTGCAGCGCAGCTCCGACGGCTACCGCGTGCGCGAAACCTGGGACACCCTGGGCATGCGCGCCACCCGCAGCGACGACACCATCCTCGAGGGCGTCGTCGTGCCCGATCGGTACATTGCCCGCCAGGTCCCGCCCGGCGCGGTCGACCCGTTCGTTGGCGCGATCTTCGCCAATGCGCTACTGAACTTCGGCGCCATCTACTACGGTCTCGCCGAGCGCGCGCGCGACCTGGCCATCACTTCGGCACGCAAGCGCACTGCCCTGGCGGTGTCGCGTTCGATGGCCTACCACCCCGAGATGCAGCACCTGTTTTCGGAGATGCAGCTCGAGCTCGAGTCGATGTGGCCGCACCTGGAGCGCATTACCGAGGACTGGTCGAACGGCGTCGATCACGGGCCCGCGTGGCCGATGAAGATCGTCGCTACCAAGTACCACTGCGTCGAAGGCGCCAAGAAGGTCGTCGACCTGGCGCTGACGAGCTCCGGCGGCGCGGGCATGTTCAAGGGCAACGAGCTCGAGCGGCTAGACCGTGACGTCCGCGCGGGCGGCTTCCATCCCGCCAACACGCTGCTGACGCACGAGATCGTGGGCAAGACCACGCTCGGCATCGGCCTGGACGAGCAGCCGCGCTGGGGCTAGTTCGCGCGCGATCGCGCCCCGTACCGTAAGGTCCATGCCGTTGTTCATGGACATTCACCAGAAGGTCGAGGGCCTGACGCTGCACCTGGGGTTAACCCTGGCTACGATAGCGAGGCAATGCCTCACACAGTGGCTTTGGTTGGCCTGGGTGCGATGGGCACCGGCGTCGCCCGCTCCCTCCTTGGCGCAGGGTTCACGGTTCGCGGCTGCGATATTCGCTCCGAGGCTGTAGAGCAGCTTCGACAGATCGGCGGGGTCGCGTGCGCGACCGCGGACGGCGCCGGCAGCGGCGCTGATGTCGCGGTATTGCTTGTCTTGAATGCCGACCAGGTCGAGGACGTGGTGTTCGGCGAGAACGGGCTGGTGCATTCGCTCGTCGCACCGGCGCTGATCGTGTGTGCCACGACCATGTCGCCCGCGCGTGCCAAAGCGCTCGCCGCACACGCGGAGACAGCTGGTCTGCGCTGGCTCGACGCGCCCGTGAGCGGCGGCACGCAGCGCGCGGCCGAAGGCACGCTCACGTCGATGGTCGGTGGCGCGGCGGTGGACTTGAAACGCGCTCATCCGGTCATCCAGGCGTACTCACGCGATGTGTTCCACCTCGGCCCGGTGGGCGCAGGCTCGATCGCGAAGATGGTCAATCAGGTGCTCGTGTACTGCCATCTTGCCGCGGCCGCCGAAGCCATGACCCTATGCGCCAGGCTCGGCGCGGACGGTCAGTCGGTGTACGAGGTGATCTGTACGTCGATGGGCGCCAGCGCGATCTTCCAGAGCCGTGTACCGCACATCCTGGACGGCAGCTACGAAAGCGGAGGCAGCCTGCGAATCGCGCTCAAGGATCTGGGGATCGTGGAGGAAACGGCGCGCGAGCTGGGCATGCCGCTGCCCATGAGCGCGCAGGCTACCCAGCTGTTCCGCGCCACGGCTGCCACTGGCATCGATCAAGACGACCTCGTGGTGGCCAAGCTGCTGGCCAGGCTCGCGGGTGTGCCCGACTGCGGCTGACCGCACTGGCCAGCCGCCGAAGTGCTGCAGGACCGTGAGGCGCGGCTACGCGTCGTCGTCCGGCGGCGGAGGCGGCGGGACCAGAATCCAGTCCACGATCATCAGTCGCTGCAGCCGCTTGTTATTGGTATCGGCAACGTAGACCGTGCCCTGCCCGTCAACCGCGATACCCCGCGCGGCAAAAAACTGACCTGGCTCCGAGCCGGCATCGGGGTTCTGACACGGCGGGTCGCCATCGAGGCACAGCCGCCACTGATCCAGCAGCGCGCCGTCGGGAGCCAGCTTCGCGACTCGCCAGTTGTCCTGGTCGCTCACGTAGACGTTGCCGGCGGCATCGACGCCAACGCCCAACGGATTGTGGAACTGACCAGGCTCCCGACCCCGTGAGCCGCCCCACCGACCGACGACGCTGCCAGAACCAGGATCGAACTTGATGATCTGGTCGTTGTAGGCGTCGGACATGTACAGGAAGCCGCCCTGGTCCACTGCCAGGCTGCCCGGGATGAAAAGATCGCCCGGGATGCGGCCCTTCAAATCCCAGATCGCCAGCGACTTGCCATCACTCGTGAACTTCTGGATGCGGTAGCCCGCGCCCTCGGCGACGAACACGTTGTCACCACCGTCGACGGCAATCCCTTCGGGACTGATGAACCGTCCCGGCTGCTTGGCGTCGCAATAGGCATTCGCAGCAGAAGGCGAGTCGCACACTCCCCAGGTCGCCACGACCTGTCCCTGAGGTGAGAACTTGTACACGCGGTCGTGCGGTGAGTCCGTTGCGTAGACGTTGCCTTTGGTATCGACCGCGACACCGAGCGGGCTGCCGGACTGGCCGGGACCGTGCTCGCCGGGCAACGGCCAGCGTGCGGTCACGGCGCCGTCAGGACTGAGCTTCAGGATCTGAAAGTGGGTCGAGTCGGTCAGGTAGATGTTGCACGTGCGATCGAGCGCCACCGCGTACGGTCCCTCGCCTGAGCCGATCACCCCATCGACCGTAAAGACGTCGCGCCATTCCCAGACCGGCAGCACCTGCCAATCGGGTCCGGGTGGTGTGGGCGCAGCGCGGCCAGCGCAGCGCAGGTTCTCGGGCGCCGCTGGCGCGACCTGCTGGATCGGCGCGGCGCTCACCGGCAGGCTGGTGAGGGCGCATGCCACGGCACAAGTGAAGACGGCGACGAAGCGCCGAGTAGGGTGGAGGCTGGGCAACATGGGGCCAGCATGGGGCACTTGCCCATCGTGCGCGCCCCACAAATGCATCAGAATTGCTTCGAATGCGCCAAGCCCGTGATGCCGACCCGAGCCCCCGGCGCTGGAGCGTCGTCTTGCGCGCCTTGCGCGAGGCGGCCGGCGCAACACAGGAGGGCTGGGCCGCCCGACTCGGCGTCGGGCGCAGCACCCTGCAGCGCTGGGAGAGCGGCGATTCACCCCCCAGCCCGGAGGCCGAGGCGGTCTTGCTCGAGGTGTGCCGCGATCGCGGGCTCCTGCGCACCTACTACCAGGGACCACTGCGTGGTGTCACGCTCAGCGCGGAGCTGATCCGCGATCTCCTCAGCGAAGCACGGCTCGCCAGTACGCCCGAACGCGTGCGTCGCGTGCGCCGCGCCGAGCAGTTGCCCGAGCCGTTGCCCGAACCATCGAGCGGACCGCGCAGCGCGCAGCCAGCGCCGCCGCGCACCAGCTTCATCGGTCGCGAACGCGAGCTCGCCGAGGTGCAGCGCTTGCTGGGTAGTCATCGGCTGGTCACGCTGACTGGCCCCGGCGGTGCCGGCAAGACGCGCCTGGCGCTCCAGGTCATGCTGGCCGCGGCGACGTGGTTTGGCGATCGCAGCTGGCTGGTCGATCTCTCGGCACTGTCCGACGCGGACCTCGTCCCGCTCGCGATGGCCACCGCGCTCGGCGTGCGCGACGAGTTGCAGCAGTCCGCGCTCGAGGCCGCGATTCGCGTCCTGGGTGCATCGAGCGCGCTGCTCGTCCTCGACAATTGCGAGCACCTGCTCACCGCGTGCGCGCACCTGGTGGATCGGCTGCTGGCCGACTGTCCGGGTGTGCGCGTGCTGGCCACCAGCCGCCAACCACTCAGCCTGGCCGACGAAATGTCGTGGCCGCTCGGCGGGCTCGAATCGGCCCAGGCCGTGCGGCTCTTCGTCGAGCGGGCGGGCGCGGTGCGGCCCGGCTTTGCGCTCGAACCCGACAATAGCGCTGCTATCGAGCGCATCTGCAGGCGCCTCGATGGCCTGCCGCTGGCCCTGGAGCTCGCCGCGGCCCGCACGCGCGTGCTCGCGCCCGCGCAGCTCGCCGACCGACTCGACGATCACCTGCGGCTACTGGCCTCGAGCAATGTCACCGCCGTGCCGCGCCAGCAAACGCTGCGCGCCACGCTCGACTGGAGCTACGAGCTGCTCACGCCCGCCGAACGGGCGTTGCTGCGGCGAGTCGGTGTCTTCGCCGGCGGCTGGACGCTGGAAGCCGCCGAGGGCGTGGCCGATGATCTGACGGATGTCCTCGAGCTCTTGACATCGCTGGTGACGAAGTCGCTGGTCGTGGCCGACTTGCAAGCAACGCGCGCTCGTTACCGGCTGCTCGAGACCGTGCGCCAGTACGCGGTCGACAAACTCGAGTCGGCGGGCGAGGGCGATGCTGCCCGCGAGCGCCACCTGCGGTGGTTCCTCGGCCTCGCCGAGACGGCGGAGCCGCACCTGCGGGCGGCCGACCAGGCGCTATGGCTCGATCAGCTCGACGAGGAAGTCGAGAATGTGCGCGCTGCGCTGTCGTGGGCGCTCGTGCAACCCGATCGAGTCGGCGATGGGCTGCGGCTCGCGGCGGCACTGCGCTGGTTCTGGTTCACGCGCGGCCGGCCGGCTGAGGGTCGCGCGTGGCTGGAGCGCGGCTTCGCCGCTGCCGACACGGTGCCGGCGGTGGTGCGTGGTCGGGCCCTCGATACTGCCGCGGCTCTCGCGCACAGCCAGGGGGCGTACGCGGTCGCGCTGCGCTTCCAGGCCGAGTCGCTCAGCGTCTGGCGGTCTGAAGGGGATCGCCAGCGGACTGCCGCGGCGCTCAGCACGCTCGGCATCATCGCCAAAGCGCAGGGCGAGCACGACCGCGCGCGGGATCTGCTCGAACAGGCGCTGCAGCTCGCGCGCGAGGTCGGGGAGCGCCCCACCGAGGCGACCGTGCTGAACAACCTGGCGGCGCTGGCGATGGACGTGAGCGACTACCCGCGTGCGCGCGACTTCCTCGAAGAGAGCCTGGCGATCAAACGCGAGCTCGGCGATGCAGCCGGCATCGCGACCTCGCTCTACAACCTCGGCGAGACGGCCGTTCACCTGGCCGAGCACGAGGCCGCGGTCGCGCTGCTGTCCGAGAGCCTGGCGCTGTTCAGGCGACTCTCGGCTGGCGATCGCATCGCCCAGACGCTACACAGCCTGGGCACGGTCGCCCTGCGGCGGGGCGACGCGACGGCTGCCCAGGGACAGTTCGCCGAGGCACTGGAGCTGTTCAAGCTCGCCGGCGATGGCTGGGGCCAGGCGCTGTGCGTCGAAGGGCTGGCTTCGGTCGCCGAAGCTACCGAGCAGTACGCTCAGGCCGCGCGGCTGTTCGGCGCGGCGGACGTGTGGCGGGAGGCCAACGGCGCCCCGGTGCCACCCAACGACCGCGCCGAGTACGACCGAGTGTTGGCCGCCGCCGCGGCTGCGCTCGGACAGACCGCGTTTACCGTCGCCTGGGCCGAGGGCCGCGCGGCCGGGCTGGACGCGCTCTGATGTCATCCCGAGGGGAGCCTGCGAGCCGAGGGATCTCACGGTCCAACCGAGATCCCTCGCAAGCTCGGGATGACCGTTAGTGCTGGCGGCGTTCCAGCTCGCGGATCACTTTGAGCATTGGCGCGAAGTCGACTGGCCAGGTCAGCTGGCGGCGTCGCAGATACGCGCCTGCCTGGCGGCGGCCGATGCGCATGAACTTCAGTAGCTGTAGCGGCGCGCCCGCGTGCGGCATGCGATCCTGGTTGCGACTGCCATTCGCGGTTACGAAAGCGGACGGTCGGAAGATGAGCGATTCGCCCTCCTCGGTGAGCCGCCCACGGATCAGCAGCTGGTACTGATTCTCGAGTCGCTCATCGTGGCGATGGAAGAGCAGGCAGGCGGGGCCACGCCACAGCTCGGCCAGCGGCGGAAGACGCGTGACGGTGATCTGCTGGCGCTCATCGTCGAGCTCGACCTGGCAGCGCGCACTGATGGGATAGCCGCCCGGCTCGACCACGCTCAGGGTTGCGCCCTGGTACCGCCGCGCGCAGGCGGCGAGTTCGCTACTCCACACGGGTTGCAAGTCCGATCTCAGTCGGCGCAACGGAGAAGTCGCGCCGAGGCCACACCAGCACGCGCCGTGGTTGGACCGTGATGTTCAGGCGTTGGAAGTAGAACGCGAACAGGCGGCGAGCCAGCGGATTGGCGATGAACTTGCGGCTGTCCGGCTGACGGATCACCGACAGTCGGAAGTATTCCGCGGTCCGCGGCGTCCACTCGCGCGACTCCTCTACGCGGGCGTCGCCCTGGATCAGGACGGCTGGCGGATCGTCCAGGCCACTCCCCGTCGGATCCGAATACAGCAGCGCGACATGCGGATTGCGCCGTGCGTTCAGCGCTTTGACCGGGAAGGCGATCGAGGCGGTGGCGACGATCTCCCCCGCGGCGGCGTCGAAGAATGGCTCCACCGGCCACGTCAGCGGCTCACCCGCCTGGTTCAGCGTGGTGAATTCGCACGTAAAGAACGACCGCAGGACGGCCTCGACGTCGGCGGGCAACTGCAATGCGGGCACGGTGCGGTGCCAAATCGAAGCACGCCGGCTGCGCCATGTCCAGCCGCTCCTTCGCCCTCGGCGCGCCCGACCGGTCTCCCTTCCCTTCGGGGACGACCGGTCTCCCTTCCCTTCGGAGACGACCGGTCTCCTTTCCCTTCGCGGACAACCGGTCTCCCTTCCCTTCGGAGACGACCGGTCTCCCTCCCTTCGCGGACGACCGGTCTCCTTTCCCTTCGCGGACGACCGCTCTCCCTCCCTTCAGGACGGACTCAAGGGTGGCTCCCGCAAGTAGCCTGATGCGCGTATGCAGATCAACACGCTCAAGCGCAAGCTCGCGGCCGGCACGCCCGCCACCGTTATCGCGCCAGTTGGTCCGACCGCCGGCCTGGTCGAGCTGCTCGGGCACCTGAACTTCGACGGCGTGTTCCTCGACTGCGAGCACGGTTCGTCCGGCTGGCAAGAAGTCGAGGACATGGTCCGTGCCGCCGATCTGGCTGGCTACAGCTCGATCGTGCGCGTCGATCGCAATGATGCGCCGACCATCACGCGTGCGCTCGATCGTGGCGCGAGCGGCGTCCAGATCCCGCATGTCAACAGCGCCGCCGAAGCGCACGAAGCTGTGCAGCACGCCAAGTACGCGCCGCTCGGACACCGCGGCTGGGCTGGTGGCCGGGCCGCCTATGGCGTCGATCCAGCCGCCTTTGCCAGCCACGCGAACGAGCAGACGCTGGTCGCGATCATGCTCGAAGAGGTCGAGGCGCTCGACAACCTCGACGAGATTCTGCGCGTGGAGCACGTGGACGTCTTCTTCGTGGCACCTGGTGACCTCGCCCAATCGATGGCTCAGCCAGGCAGACTCGACCATCCACAGGTCGTCGCTGCGATCGACGATGCGCTGCGGCGCATCGCGGCCGCCGGCCGCGTCTCAGGCACGCTGACGACGCCGGCGCAGCTCGACCATCACCTCGAGCTTGGCGTGAAGTACCTGTACGTCGGCCTGCCCGCGCTCCTGGGCCCCGCGGCGGCCGCGTTTACCAGCCGGGTGGGCACCTTCATCGAACGCTAACCTGGCGCGCCTTCGCCGTTAACACGCGTTAAGGTTGCGCTTCCCCAGCGGCCGCTAGCGTCACCGGTGAACATATGAGTGACTTTTCACCGCGAACGCTCGGGATCGTCAGTGCGCTGCTGTTAGTTGCCACGGCGTGTGGCCCGGGCACACCGCCGGCCGCGCCAACAACGGCGCCCGCGCCGCCGACCGCGGCGGCCAAGCCCACCACCGCTCCAGCAGCACAGCCAACCGCTGCTCCGGCAGCGCAACCAACTCCAGCGACGGCCGGCCAGCCGACCACCGCGGCCGCGCCAGCGATCACCATCAGCGGCCCATTTCAAGACGAAGCCAAGACGCTCAATGGCGCCGGCGCCACGTTCCCAGCGCCGCTCTATCAGAAGTGGTTCAGCGAGTACGTCAACGTCACCCAGGTCCAGGTCAACTACCAGGCGATCGGCTCGGGTGGCGGCATCAAGGGCATCCAGGACCAGACCGTCGACTTCGGCGCCTCCGATGCGCCGATGACCGATGAGCAGGTCGCCGGCGCCAAGGGTGGCGAGGTGTATCACATCCCGACAGCGCTCGGCGCGATCGTGCCCACCTACAACCTGCCCACCGTCAAGTCCAAGCTGAAGTTCACCGGCGACACGCTGGCCGGCATCTTCCTGGGCACCATCCAGAAGTGGAACGACCCCAAGCTGGTCGCCGGCAACCCGGACCTCGTCAAAGTCAACGAGGACATCGTGGTCGTGCACCGCTCCGACGGCTCCGGCACCACCTTCGGTTGGACCGACTATCTGAGCACGGTGAGCCCCGAATGGCAGCAGAAGGTCGGCAAGGCTACTTCGGTGAACTGGCCAACCGGTCTCGGCGGCAGCGGCAACGCCGGCGTCGCGGGCGAGGTGCAGCAGAACCCGAACGCGATCGGCTACGTCGAGCTGATCTACGCAGTGCAGAACAACATGGGCTACGGCATGGTCAGGAACAAGTCGGGCAAATTCGTCGACCCATCACTGGAGAGCGTGACCGCGGCGGCAGCGGCGAATGCCGCGAACATACCCGCCGACCTGCGGTTCAGCATCGTCGACGCGCCTGGCGACGCCTCGTATCCGATCTCCACTGCAACGTGGCTGCTGCTGTACAAGAACATGCCCGACCAGCCCAAGGCGGTCGCCCTCACGCGGCTGGCGTGGTGGGCCACACATGAAGGTCAGAAGTTCAACAAGGACCTCGCCTACGCGACCGTACCCGATGCGCTGAACGCGAAGAGCGAGCAGTTCATCAAGCAGATCGCCAGCAACGGCAAGCCAGCCTTCCCCGGCCGCTAGTGGCCATCAGGTCGCCCGCGGCACCCGTCGAGATCCTGGGGCGCGGCGCCAACCGCGGCGACCGCGCCTTCCAGACCGTGGTCACCGCCATCGCCGCATGCGTGCCGCTCATGTTGCTGGGCATCGTCATTCTCCTGCTGCTGGACGCGCTGCCGGCGTTGTTGCGGTATGGCGGCGCTTTCCTGACCCAGACGACCTGGGACCCGGTCGCTGAGAAGTTTGGCGCCGCTGCATACGTATATGGCACGGTCGTCACGTCCTTGATAGCGCTGCTTCTGGCGACGCCGATCGGCGTCGGGTGCGCGCTGTTCATTGCCGAGTACGCCCCGATCTGGATGCGCGCGCCTGTGTCGTTCGTGATCGAATTGCTGGCGGCGATACCGAGCATCATCTACGGCCTGTGGGGCTTCTTCATCCTGGCGCCGATCATGCGCGGCGCCATCGAGCCCTTCCTGAAGAACAGCCTGGGCAACGTCCCGGCGATCGGGGCGCTCTTCAGCGGGCCGGCCGTCGGCCGCGACCTCCTGGTCGCGGGCGTGATTCTGTCGATCATGATCCTGCCGACCATCACGGCCGTCTCGCGCGAGATCCTGCGCGCGGTGCCGGACACACAGCGCGAGGGCATGCTGGCGCTGGGCGCGACCAGGTGGGAGACCATTCGCAAAGCAGTCCTACCCTACGCGCGCGGCGGCATCGTCGGCGCCGCCATCCTCGGGCTGGCCCGCGCGCTAGGCGAGACCATGGCGGTCACGATGGTCATCGGCAACAGCTCGACCCAGATTCGGGCGTCGCTGTTTACGCCCGGCTACACGATGGCCAGCGCGATCGCCAATCAGTTCACCGAAGCCGACAAGGAGATCTACTTCAGCGCGATCGTGTCGGTTGCGCTGATCCTGCTGGTGGTCGCGGCGATCATGAACATCCTGGCGCGGCTCCTGGTATGGAGCGTCGCGCGCGCTCCGCGAGCAAGCTGAATGGGACGCTGGCAACGTCGCCGCATCACGAACGCGCTGGCGACCGCGCTCATGACGTTGAGCGCGACCGCCGCGGTGACGGTGCTCCTGATCATCCTTGGCCACGTCGTCATGCAGGGACTGCCATCGCTGAACGTGGCGTTCTTCACCGAGCGACCACTGCCGCCGGGCGAGGTCGGCGGCGGCGTCGCGCCGGCCATCCTGGGCACCCTGGAGATGCTTGGCGTGGCCGGTCTGATCGGCATCCCGGTGGGGATCGCGACCGCGATCTACCTGTCGGAGTACGGTCGCGGCAACCTCGCGCGAGCCATCAGCTTCTCAGTCGATCTGATCGCCGGCTTGCCGTCGATCGCGATCGGCGTGTTCGTGTGGGCCTGGCTGGTGCGCAACGTGGTCGGCCAATACAACGGCCTGGCGGGCGGGGTCGCGCTGGCGATCATCATGATCCCGATCCTCACCCGCACCGTCGAGGAGACCCTGCGCATCGTGCCCGACCCGCTGCGCGAGGCGAGCCTGGCGCTCGGCATTCCGCGCTGGAAAACCATCCTGCGGGTGGTGCTGCCGACGGCTCAGGCGGGCGTCATCACCGGAGTAGTTCTATCTCTGGCTCGCGCGGGCGGAGAAACGGCGCCGCTGCTGCTCACCGCGCTCGGCAATCAGTTCTTCAACCTGGACCTGCGTGCTCAGTGCGCTGACCCGCTGGGCCGTCGGTAGGAGAACCCATGCTTGCTAGCTTGCTGGCGCCGCCGCGGCCCGAGCCTGTCGAACAGGAGCCGCCGCGCGCAGGGATGTGCGCCCGCGACGTAAGTGCCTGGTACAACGTCAGCCGCAAGGCGATCGAAAACGTCTCGCTGGGGGTTGCCGCCAACCACATCACCGCCATCATCGGGCCCTCCGGCTGCGGCAAGAGCACGTTCATCCGCTGTTTGAACCGCATGCACGAAGTCGTGCGCGGAGCGCGGGCGGCCGGGACCGTGGAGTTGAACGGACAGGACATCTACGCCCCGAACGTCGATCCGGTGCGCGTGCGGCGGGTCGTGGGCATGGTGTTCCAGAAACCGAACCCGTTCCCGATGATGACCATCTTCGAGAACGTCGTCGCCGGGCTGCGACTCGAAGGCGGCCATTCGAACCGCGCGTTGGAAGAAATCGCCGAGCGCGCGCTGCACCAGGCTGCGCTGTGGGACGAGGTCAAGGACGTCTGGAAACGGGCGTCGGGCATCTCGCTCTCAGGCGGCCAGCAGCAGCGGCTGTGCATCGCGCGCACGCTGGCGGTCGAGCCGACCGTGATCCTGATGGACGAGCCGTGCAGCGCGCTCGACCCGATCGCCACGTATCGCATCGAAGAGCTGATGATCGAGTTGAAGAAGGACTACACCATCGCCATCGTCACCCACAACATGCAGCAGGCCTCGCGGGTGAGCGACGACACCGCCTTCATGCTGGCCGAGGAGGACCGCATCGGGCGGCTGGTCGAGTTTGGCCCCACCTCGCGGATCTTTACCAACCCTACCGAACGCCGCACCGAGGACTACATCACCGGGCGGTTCGGATAAACGCCATGAACGACGTCGCGCCAGCTAGCGAACACCCGGTGCGGTCAAATTTTCTCAGGGAGCTCGAGCACCTGCAGAATGAAGTGGTTGTCCTCGGGAGCATGGTCGAAAAGGCGATCCTGCGCGCAGTCGACGCGCTGCGCGATCGCGACACCGCCACCGCGCACATCATCGAGTCCGAGGACGTGCTGATCAACCGCAAACGCTTCGACATCGAAGAAGCGGCGCTGCTGCTGATCGCGACCCAACAGCCGATGGCGTCCGACCTGCGGCGGCTTGCCGCGATCGTGCACATCGTCACCGACCTGGAGCGCATGGGCGACTACGCGGCGGGCATCGCGCACATCTGTATCCAGATCGGCGGCGAGCCGCTCATCAAGCCGCTGATCGATATCCCGCGCATGGCCGAGGTCGACGCGAGTATGCTGCGGCGCGCGCTCGACGCGTTCATCGCGCGTGACGTCGCCGCCGCCGCCCGCATCGCTCAGCAAGACGATGAAGTCGATGCGCTGTACCAGCAGGTGTATCGCGAGCTGCTGATGCTGATGCTGGCCAACCCGCGCTGCATCGACCAGGCAACCCATCTGGTGTGGGTCGCGCACAACCTCGAGCGCGTCGGCGATCGCGTGCAGAACATCTGCGAGCGGGTGGTGTTCGTGGTGACCGGCCGGATGCAGGAGTTCTCGCGCGGTCCGGTGGTGCTGTAGCCGCGTGGCCAATCTGCTGGTGGTCGAAGACGAGCAGTCGCTGCTGCAAACCCTGCGCTACAACCTCAGCCGAGCGGGTCACGAGGTACGGCTGTGCACCGACGGCAAGCGCGCGATAGAGATGGTGCGCGAGAAGCGGCTAACCTCGTAACTGTGCACGTGCCGGTCCGATGCGCGCGGACAGAGGATCGTGCTGAGCATGCCCGCATGCGCGCCGCGCTCTGGCCAGACGAGGATCAGCAAGAGCTGGCGGACGACCTGGACGAGTTTCTGGCGGACGCCGATCAGATGGCCGTTGTGGCCGAACGCGCGGATGGGCGCCTGTGTGGCTTCGCGGAAGCGAGCGTGCGTCGCTACGCCAATGGCGTCGATGAGTCGCCGTGCGCGTTCCTCGAAGGGTGGTGGGTGGACGAGGACATGCGCCGCGCGGGCGTGGGCCGCGCACTGGTCGCCGCGGTCGAGGACTGGGCTCGCGCGAGCGGGTTCACGGAGCTGGGTAGCGACGCGCTGCTGGACAATCAGCTGAGCCACCAGGCGCACCGTGCGCTGGGCTTCGAAGAACGCGAGCGCGTCATCTACTACCGCAAGCGCCTCTGATCCATCTCCTAGCGCGGAAATACCGTAGGGCGGCGATCAGAAAACCGTAGTCCTGCGAGACCCGGGCGGCAGCGTGTGGCGGGAAACTGGCGGCAAATCCGCCGAGAGTGCGTGGCCTCTGCGTGTGTCGTGCGCGTGGTCGGCGGCCCTCGCATAGGAGAGGCTAAGCCTGCCATGACATCCACCATCACTACCCTGCGCATTCGACCACGCATCGAGCTCGCGCTGGTCGGCCTGGGAGCGGCCCTCACAATCGGTCTCCTCACCCTGCCTGCGCCCTCGCCAGTCAGAGGGGCGCAGTCCGCGCCTGCGGCCATCAGCCTCGAGGCGCCTTCGTCAGCGACACCAGATTTCATTTGCGGGTTGTCGGGCGACCTGGTCGGCGACGCCAACCCAGCCACCGTGGCGAGCGTGCTATGTCCGCCGAAGTAAGCACCCTCGGCACCAAGGACGGTCAGGGCGCCTGCGACAATGACCGTCCCTACGAGTTCCATCGGCGCCCCCGCGCGGAGAGCACCATGCCGTTCAGCACGCGCGAGTATGCCCGCCTGCTGATCTTGCGCAGCCGAATCCACGACGGCTCGTTCGCGGATGACACCGGAGCGGCGCAGCTGCCACTGCGTCAGCCACCAGCCGACGTGCGCACGGCGAGCCCCTGGATGCGCTGCGTGGACTGCGGCGGCACGGCACCGCTAGCTCACCTGCTCGGCGCGCCGATGCGCTGCCCGACCTGCGACCAGAACTATCGCTGGGGCATCGCGGACGCGATCCTGTACACGGAAAGGCGTCGTGGCTTAGAGCTGGCGGACGCTGTTCCGCCGTAGGCTGTCATCCCGAGCTTGCGAGGGATCTCACCCGAGCTTGCGAGGGATCTCATTCGACTGGATCCCAAACGTGTCGGGACATTCCCAACGAGATCCCTCGTCGTGCCTCCTCGGGATGACATGGAAGCAACGGCATTCCTTCGCCGGCCTGTACTAGTGCTTGTGCTACGGTGGGCAACTGGGGAGGAGCCGGACACGTGCCGAAGGCCCACATCGAAACTGGTCTGAGTCGACGAACGCTGCTTCGAGGAGTCCTGGCCGTGGCTGGCGGAGCCATGGCTAGCGGCATCCTGGCTGCTTGCGCACCGGCCGTACCGACCGCGAGCGCCCCCACGGCAAAGCCGGCCGAGGGTCAGCCGCGCAAGGGCGGCAGCCTGATCATCGCTTCGGGCGACGCGCTCGTGCCCGATCTGGCCTACGGCAACGCGTTCGGTCCGCAGGGCTTCACGGCGCTGCAGTGGATGTGGCCGCTGTTCCGCACCAAGCCGGCCTCATTCGACATCATCCCGGCGCTGGCCGAGAGCTACACGCCGTCTGCCGATCGTCTCAGCCACAAGGTCACGCTGCGCGGCGACATCAAGTTCCATGATGGCTCTGCGATCGATGCCACGGCAGTCGTTGCCAACCTGAAGGCGGCTTTCCGCGGCTCGGGCGCGTACCAGGGCATCACCACGTTCTTCGGTGGCTTCCCGGGCAACGTCAAGGGAGTCGAGGTCAACGACGCGCGCAACCTCACGATCACGCTGAACGCGCCGCGAGCGGACATGCGCGGCGCCCTGTGCTACGTCTACCTGGTCAACCCCAAAGTCGTGCAGGCAAACCCGCAGGGTTACGGGACCGACGTGTCGCTTCTCAAGAACGCTGGCTCTGGGCCGTTCAGCATCGCCGACTTCCAGCCCGGTCAGTTCGTCGAGTTCACCAGGTTCGATGGCTTCTTCGAAGAGGCGTACCTCGACAGATTGCGGATTCAGAACGTCGCCGATCCTTCGGCGCGCTTCCTGGCGCTGAAGGGTGGCCAGGCGCACGTCGCTACCGGGTTGAGCCGCGCCGACTACGAATCGGCCAGCAAGGATCCTGCGTTCCGGGTGCATGTCAGCAATCCGGGCGGCAACGTGTTCATGGCCATGAACGGCTCGAAGAACGCAACCCTGAACACCAGCAAGGACGTGCGCGAGGCGATCGTGCGGGCCATGAACCGCCAGGCGTATGTCGATGCGTTCTATCCAAAGGGCCTCGCGACGTTGGGGACACAGGTGGCTCTCGCGCCGGGGACACCTGGCTACAACCCGGATGTGAAGGCCTTGCCGTACGACCCGGACGGGGCCAAGTCGCTGCTGCAGAAGGCTGGCATGACCGATCTGTCGTTGAAGATGATCGATCCGCCGGCGTTTGGCGGCGCCTCCGAGCTGAAGGCGCAGATGGAGGCTATCGCGTCCGATCTGGGGAAGGTTGGCATCAAAGTCGAGACGACGTTGACCGACCTCGCTGGCTACCTGGCGAACACCAAGGACAACGACATCGCGGTCACCGTGTATGGCAACTCGGGCAACGACATCGGCGTGGCCAGCCTGTACTTCCGCCGCCCACCCACCACCTACCAGACACCCGCTGACCCGCGTTACCCGCAGCTCCTGGCCGATGCCGAAGTTGCCCTCGATGCGGACACGCAGAACGCCAAGCTCAAGCAGTTGATGGCGCTGGCAAGCGAAAACGTGGTCGGCGCGCCGATCGCCTATCTCGCGGTCGCGGCGGTCTCGACGTCCAAAGTGCACGACATCTCGATGACTGCGTCCCCGCTGGACCCCCAGCACCGCGCCTGGATGGAAGCCTAGCGCTACCCACTGCCCGGCTCGCCCCCGCGAGTAGCATCCGAGTCAATGGCGGCGCTGGTCGCGCGCCGGCTGCTCGCGCTGCCGGTTCTGCTATTGGGCGTGAGCCTGGTCGTGTTCGTGGTCAGTCATCTCGTGCCCGGCGATCCTGCGCGCGTCCTGGCGGGACCGTTCGCCACCGAAACGGACGTCGAACGGCTCAGGACCGTGTACGGCCTCGACCGGCCGCTCGCCGAGCAATACCTCGGCTACCTCACCAGAGTTGTGCAGGGTGACCTGGGCAAATCCTTCAGATCGCAGCGGCCAGTGGTGGTGGAATTGGGCGACCGCCTCCCAGCCACCATCGAATTGACAGCGGCAGCCCTCCTGATTGGCATCCCGCTCGGCTTCTGGCTCGGCATCGCCGCGGCACAAAGACAGAATGGCCTCGCCGACAACCTGGCCACCCTGGGCTCCATCGCCGGCATCTCGGTTCCGTTGTTCTGGATCGGCCTGATGTTGGCAGCCCTCTTCGGCGTGGCCCTGCAGTGGCTGCCGTTCAGCGGCCGTACCGCGGCATTTACCGACCTGCCACGCATCACCGGGCTCGTGCTCATCGATGCGGCACTCGCGCGGGACTGGGCGGTGCTGGCAGACAGCCTCAGACATCTAGTGCTGCCAGCGATCACCCTGTCGGTGGTCCCGCTGGCGCTGGTGAGCCGCGTCACCAGGGCGAGCTTCATCGAAGTTCTGCGACAGGACTACATCAGAACGGCCCGCGCCTACGGCTTCTCGGAACCAACGATCATGCGCGAGCACGCCGCCAAGAACGCGCTCCTGCCGCTGGTCACGCTGCTGGGCGTCCTTGTCCCAGGCCTGCTCAACGGCGCGGTCCTGACCGAGACGGTCTTTTCCTGGCCAGGCATCGGCACCCTCCTGCTGAACTCGATCGCCGGCCGCGACTACGCGGTGATTCAGGGCGCGGCGCTGCTGTTCGCAACGTTCTACGTGCTCGCCAACCTGCTGGTGGACATCTCCTACGCGTGGCTCGACCCACGCACGCGGGAAGCATGAGCTCGGTCTGGGGCGCGGCGGCAAACAGAGCGCTGCGCAACAGATTGTCGCGCGTGGGGGTGGTCGTGCTCGCGATCCTGCTTGTGCTCATCGCCTTCGGTCCGCTCGTGTGGACGGTGAGCCCGACCGACCAGGACCTCACGGCAAGGCTGTCAGGGATGTCCGCCCAGCACCCGCTCGGCACCGATACCCTCGGGCGCGACGTCCTGAGCCGCATCCTCAACGGCGGCCGCGTGTCTGTCTCTCTGGCGGTGCTGGCAGCGCTGGCGTCGGCGCTGGTGGGCGGCGCCATCGGGATCGTGAGCGGCTATGTCCGCGGCGCCGTCGATAGCGTGCTCATGCGCATCATGGAGATCATCCTGTCCTTCCCCGCCCTGATCCTGGCGCTGGCGATCTCGGCCGCGGCGCCGGGCGCCTTCAGCACGTTCATCGCCGTATCCGTGCCGGGCACGCCGCTCTACGCTCGCCTGGTGCGCTCGATGGTCCTGTCCGTTCGCGCGCGGGACTACGTGCTGGCCGCGCGAGCCATCGGCGTGCCCACGCCGCGGTTGATCATGCGCCACGTCCTGCCGAACAGCATCTCACCGCTGATCGTCCAGGCCTCGCTGAGCATCGGACTGGGGCTGCAGTACATCGCCGCGCTGGGCTACCTGGGACTGGGCGTGCAGCCACCCACACCCGAGTGGGGCGCGATCCTCAGCGATGCCCAGACGTTCCTGCTCCAGGAGCCGCTGGTGTTGTTCGCACCCGGGCTGATCATCGCGCTCGCGATCGTGTCGTTCAATCTGCTCGGCGATGCCCTGCGCGACCTTCTCGATCCGGGTGGCGCGCGATAGCCCATGACGTTCCGTATCGGGATAGTCGGCTGCGGCCGCGTGGCCACCCACTTCCACGCGCCAGCCTTCGCAGCGCAGCCCGATTGCCAGATCGTCGCCTGCACCAGCCGCACCGCCGAACACGCCCAGAGTCTGGCCAGCGCGTACGGCGCCACCGCGTTCCCGACCGTCGAGGCGATGCTCGACCAGTCCAATCCCGACGTGGTGGTGATCGCGACCGCCGACAACGCCCATCTGGAGCCGCTCGCGACGGCGCTCGACCAGGGCAAGCACGTGTTCGTGGAGAAGCCATTGCATGCCGAGCGCGGCCAGCAGTGGGTCACCTGGCAGGATTACGAGGCGGCAGCAGCCGTGATGCACCGCTGGCAGCGCGGCCGCTCGATCGTCGGCGTCAATTTCAACTACCGCACGATGCCGCACTACCGCCAGCTGTGGGCCGATTGCGCTTCGGGTGAGCTCGGAGACATCACGCTCGTCGACGGCGCCGCGCACCTCAATTGCTGGAGCCACACGCTCGATCTGTTGCGTTGGTGGTGCGGCGAAGTAGCTGAGGTCACTGCGTACTGGGACCGCGCGCAGCCGCGGCGGGCGGTCTTGCTGCGCTTCGCCGGAGGCGCCGTTGGCACACTGGTCGGGGCGCCGTACGACTTCCGCGACAGCCTGGTGCGAGTCGAGGTCCATGGAACGCGGGTGCGCGGCCTGGTCGATGGGCTCAACGGCTCGTACACCCGCCAGCCCGAAGAGCAGACCGCCCCCGACACGGTCTGGCCCCGCAAGGACTTCGGCAATGACCACTACGCACCTTCGTTTCGGGCGTCGGTTGATGCCTATTGCTTGGCACTGCGGGAAGGTGGCCGGCCACTCGCCGATGGCGACGACGCCCTGGCCGAGCTGGCCATCGAGGCCGCGATCGACCGCTCCGCATCGAATGGTGTCCCCGTTCGCGTGCCGTCGTCGGTGTGACCATGCTGCCGCCGCTGCCCGCGATCTTCGAGGACCCGACCCTCGTCGGGAACGCCTACCGTGGGTTTCTGGAGGCTCAGCGCGCGGACGCTGCCGCGACTTGATGCGAGGCCGCGGCCCAACGCCGCTCCACCAGGTCGCCGAGTTGCACGAACGGATCGAAGCCGACGACGTTCGGCGCGTCGGTCACGAAGTTCGACAGCGAGTTGATGTCGTAGAAGTACACCTGGCCGTCCCGCTCGCTCTCAAGGTATTCGACCCCGCCCAGGTCCAGTCCCGCCGTCGTGGTCAGGCGGATCACCGCCTCACGCACCCGGTCGGGCGGCGTAACCGCCTCGATCTTCCGCTGCGCCTTGGCCGGGACCTCCACCGGGCAGTTGTCGAAGGACTCCTCTGAGGTCTGGCAGATATCAGCGGGGCACAAGTTAAAACCCTGGTTGGGATCGTTGTGGATGCGGATCGCGTACAGGAACTGACCGTCCAGCACCTCGACGCGCACGATCGAGCCGCCCAGCGGCGGGTGGTACTCCTGCACCAGGGCGGTGCCGTCCAGCCCGAACACGTCTTCCAAGCTCGCGTCCTGCAGCTCAACCGCTGAAGCGATGCGGCGCATCAGCGCCCCGCTGCCGCCGACGTTTGGCTTCAAAATGAGCGGGAAGGTCAGCTCCGCCGCGGCTGGCTCGAGCTGGCTCAGGTCGTTGATGACCCGCGTCCTCGGCGCGGGCAGCCCGAGCAGCGCCAGCAGCCCCAGTTGGCGCGCCTTCGATAGCTCCAGGTTGTACGCCGCCGAGCCGTTGATCGTCGCGACACCCAGCCGCTCCAGGTGAGCCAGGTAGTGGCGGGTGGCGAAGATCGCCCGCGCGTGGCCGCGCAAGTAGGCCGACGGGCTCATGCGATTGAAGACCAGCGCGTACGGCGAGGACGTGGCCGCGGGGTCGTAGGACAGCCGATCCGCCAGCAAGCGCTCATACGGCAGCCCCCGCCGGTCGAGTTCCGCAAAGAGCGGCACGAACCACTCCGGATGCTCGTACAGCACACCGATCATAGTTGATCGATTATATCAACTATCGGCCCCGTCGCGGAGGCCCTGACGCACCCTCACCCTGCCCTCTCCCAGAGGGAGAGGGTTCTGAGCTGCTCCCCTCGCCCTCTGGGAGAGGGGTCGGGGGTGAGGGCTAGGTTTGCGGCGAAGGCGAAGGTGTCGGCTACTCTTCGACGACGATCCGTACCTGCTCAATCTCGGCGCGACCCGATTTCGGGAACGGCCGCGGCAGCGGCTGCGCGATGTCGTTCAGGTCGATCGTTCGACATCGCAGCGCATACTGACCGGGGCTTGCGCCAGGCAGCGTCGCCGACCAGTGCACCACCGTGTAGCGCAGCGGCCACGAGCGCGGCACACCACTCGACTCGAACTGGTGCGGCGCGTCCAGCCGCGCAGCGTCGGGCAACCCGCCACCCCAGCGCTCGGGCGGCGGCAGGATCTCGGCGTCGTGCCACGCGGCACGCTCGAAATACGGATCATCTTCGGGCAGCGGCAGATCGAGCGGATGCAGCCAGTACTGGACTTTTCGCAGTCCGGAGACGCCCACCTGGGCCAGTCCGGCGACGGCGATCGGTTCGCCAGCGCTGATGGTCTTCGGCACGCTGGAAAAGCGCGCGAAGGTCTTCATCGGACTTTCCAGATCGTTATTGCCCAACGCGTAGGTGTCGTTGGCGCGCCAGTCGTTCGTCAGCACGACCCGCTGCAGCCACTTCACCGACTTGAAGCCATATGCTTCGGGCACGACCAGACGCACCGGACCACCGCGCCTGCCCGACAGGAACTCGCCGTTCAGCTTGTAGCAGAGCATCACTGGCAATTCGCCCGGAGGATCTTCGAGCACGCGACCGATCGGCAGCGAGCTCTGAAAGACCT
>WNFU01001911.1_pt1 | contig 29604 bp, 19 predicted proteins | sample 5400121 | NCBI WGS metagenome assembly WNFU01 (sample SAMN13153360, study PRJNA577476) | soil metagenome | isolation source: 100 cm soil or saprolite under grassland replicate 1 | place: USA:California | collected 2016-06-15 | reverse complement strand
CTTCTGGTGTGCCCCATCAAGCCACCGAAGGAGAACAATATTTGACTTCCCAATCGCTCAAACTGGACTCCCGGAACGCTCAAAGCTGTTCTGGTCTCACTGGTCGAACCAGTGGCTTCCCTTTTTGTGATTTTAGTGACAGAAATCGCGGAATGGTCGCAGAAAAATTTCGCCGGCTTGCGCCTCCACGGATCGTTTCGTAAGCTATTGGCCGTTCACTCCCCGCGATTGAAATATCCATGTTGACACCAGGAGGAATTATGCCAGCGCGCACGGCCAACGCTGTTTGGGAAGGAAGCTTGCAACAAGGTAAGGGGAAGATGAGACTCGGGAGCGGAGCGTTTGAAGGCCAGTACTCGTTCTCATCGCGCTTTGAAGATGGCGTGGGAACCAACCCTGAAGAATTGATCGGGGCGGCCCATGCCGGCTGCTTTTCAATGGCCCTTGCCGCGGGTCTGGGCCGCGCCGGTTACACGCCGAAGAGCGTGGCTACTGAAGCCAAAGTCCACCTGACCAAAACCGACGCGGGCTTCAAGATCAGCAAAATCGAACTGCATACCGACGCCGAAGTCCCGAACATTGACGAGAAGACTTTTCAAGAACAGGCCGAGACGGCGAAGAAGAATTGCCCTGTCTCACAGGCGTTGGCGGGCGTCGAAATTCAATTGCAGGCCAGGCTGATCAATTAGCCTTCGAGGCGGCGGGTTTCCAAAGCCTGTATCTTGGCGAGCCTGCGGCGATGGCGTTCCTCTCCCGAAAACGTCGCGCGCAAATACGCGATGACTAACTCGCGCGCAAGTTCAGGGCCGATCACCCGCGCGCCGAGCGCCAGGACGTTCATATCATCGTGCTCTACTCCCTGACGCGCCGAATAGGTATCGTGACACAAACCCGCGCGGACGCCCGGCAATTTGTTGGCCGCCACTGACGCGCCGACGCCGCTACCGCAAATGAGAATGCCGCGCTCGGCACGCCCTTCCCGAATGGCCAGCCCGACCGCCTCGGCGTAATCGGGATAATCGACGGGGTCGGTGTTGTAAGAGCCGACGTCCAATACTTCCAGGTCTGCCTCTTCGAGCAGGAGACCCACGATCTTCTTCTTCAGTTCAAAGCCAGCGTGATCGGAACCGACAACTATTCGCATTGAATCAACCTCCTGGTCCCTGATCATAAATCCGAATCACGACTTCATCCAGGCGCCGCGGCTCATCAGAGTGGCTTGATAAATAAATAGCTGAAGCGTGCTTATAAATCAGATCGGCGGAGCCTTTGGAGTGCGGTTGCTTGGAACCGCTTTGGTAGTCCACTTCGATCCTCTGGCAATGATGGAAAGTAAACCCGCTATGACTTTCGTCCCGGGAGTCTGTAGAGTCCGCAGCTGACTACCAAAGCGGTTCCAAGCAACCGCACTCCAAAGGCTGTCGCCATTTCTGTGGTTGACTACATTCAACTTTAATTTGCACGGGCTTTAAATGACTGGAGCCGGGGCGCGCCCCGGCTCCAGTCAAGCGTCGTAAATTTGCTTCGCGGAGGAAAAGAAGCCGACTAGTCAGTCTTCACGAACCCACGCGGATCGATCTGGCCGTCCAGGAACCGGCTGACTCTTCGGCTTCGCAGATCACCTTCTCGCTGGGTTTCAGATCAGCGAGTGAGATGGCTTTGCCCTCTTTGATAACCTTGGTGGATTTGCCGACCAGAAGGCGAACTTCACCGCCGGTCTCATCCTTAACGACCAATTCGTTCTTGGCCGGATTAACCGACATGACCTCACCGCTAACCGTCTTCGCAGCCTTTTGGGCCGATGAGCCTTCCGATGAGCCCGATTGCCCATTAGCGGCCCCCGCCAGCCCGAGAGAGGTCAAGAAAAGAACCAGGGAAAAAGCAAAAATGAACTTCTTCATACACGTATACTCCTTGTTTTTGTCTGCTCTGAGTTTAAGGCAAAAAACTACTATTAGTTTTTCTGCCCTAGTTCAGGGGGAAAACGTGACTTGCTCCGCAGTTTCTTCTGTCCACGAATTGGGGATGTGAGAACCGCGCTCTGTAATCTATGCCTCGGTTAATCCAGCGCGGCGATGCGATTTACGACGCCGAGTCATACCATTCGGCGTAATGACCGGGGTTATCATAGACAGACTGTCGCGGTCTTATCGGTACGGAACCGCACATAGACCGGCGTCGTGGTCGAGGAAAATCATTTGAGGAAAATCACTATAACCGCGCTTTTGGCGTTCGGCCTAGTCGCCGGCATGGTTGCCGTCATGGCCTATGTCTTCGGCGACCTGCGGATCACTCGATTCATTCAACGGTTCGACGGCCGCTATTTTCATTGGCTGATGGTCGCGGTCTCGTGGCCGGGCTACTTCGGACGCCAATGGGTCGTGGCCCTTTGCGTCGCCGCGCTGTTGCTCCGATTTCGGCTCAAGGTCGAAGCCGCTTGCCTGCTGATAAGCCTGGGATCGATCTGGCTCTTGACCAACGCGATCAAAATCATCGTCGGACGCCCGCGCCCGTCGCCGGACATGATCCACGTCTATTATTACCCCAACACCTGCAGCTTTCCCTCGGGCCACGTCACATCCTACATGGCGCTTTACGGTTTTCTGTTCTACCTCGTCTATACACAGATGCGCCCTTCTTCGCTTCGCTCTGCGCTGCTCATCGTCCTCGGCGCGCTGATAGGTCTGGTCGGCCTTTCGCGCGTCTACCTCGGCGCGCACTGGGCGAGCGACGTGTTCGGGGGCTATTGCTTGGGATTCATCTGGCTGGCGCTGACGATATATTTTTACCGAAGGTTAAGAGTGGGACAGACTTTAGTCTGTCCGCCCTGATATATGCGACAGACAGACTAAAATCTGTCCCACATTCGGGCGCGGTTGCGGCCATAAACCTCGGTCATCTCGGCGAGGCGGCGCCGGACTTCGGGCGTCAATTGATCGGCAGTGTAGCGCCAGCTCCAGTTGCCGCTTTCGCGGGCCGGCACGTTCATCCGGGCCTCGCTGCCCAAGCCCAACACGTCCTGCAGAGGAATGATCGCGGTGTCGGCGACCGAGCTGAGCGCCAGCCGGATGAAATCCCAGTTGATCTCACGACCGTCCGTGCCCAGATACTTCAAGGCCAGGTCGCGCTCACCCGTCACTTCGTCGTGGCTGCGCGTGCTCAAACCGGCGCCTTCGCCGGTGAACCAGCCGACGGTGGTGTCGTTGTCGTGCGTGCCGGTGTAGACGACGCTGTTCTTGACGTAGTTGTACGGCTTGTACGCGTCGGCCTGCGGGTCCGTGCCGAAAGCGAATTGCAGGACCTGCATTCCGGGAAGTTCGAACCGGTCGCGCAGAGCTATCACCTCGTGAGTGATGTAGCCGAGGTCTTCGGCGATGATCGGCAGATCGCCCCCGTCAAACGCCCTTTTGACCTGCTCGAAAAAGTCGGCGCCCGGCCCTTCCTCCCACCTGCCGTTGACCGCCGTCGTTTCGCCCGCCGGGACGGCCCAATATTTTTCAAAGCCGCGGAAATGATCGAGCCGGAGGACGTCCACCGTGGAGAGCGCCTGGCGGAGTCGCTCTATCCACCAGCGATAGCCGCTTTCTTTCATCACGTCCCAGCGGTAAATCGGATTCCCCCACAATTGGCCCGTCTGGCTGAAATAATCCGGCGGGACGCCCGCGACCAGCGCCGGAGAGCCTTCGTCATCGAGGTGGAAGAGATGGCGGTTGGCCCAGACGTCGGCGCTGTCGTGCGCGACGAAGATCGGGGCGTCGCCGATGATCTTGACCCCATGTTCGTTGGTGTAGTTGGCGAGGTTGAGCCACTGCTTGAAAAAGAGGAATTGGTAGAACTTCTGCGCGCTGACTTCGACCGCATGGTTCTCGCGGAAATAATGCATTGCGCTGTCTTCGCGGTCGCGCAGGTAGGAATCCCATTTCGTCCACTCCCGGCCGTCGTGCGCGTCCTTGATCGCGCGGTAGGTCGCGTAATCTTCCAACCACCAACCCGCCTGCCCTATGAACGCCAGGTATTCGTCTTTCGCCTGATCCGAAGCGTTCCCGATGAAGTTGGCGTGAGCCTTCTTGAGCATCGCGCCTTTGAATTCGATCACCCGCCCATAATCAATAGGATATGGCGGAGACGGCGAAAATTCAGACGCGTTGTCGAGGTCGCTCTGATCCAACAACCCGTCGGCGACCAACGCCTCCAGACTGATCAGCAACGGGTTTCCAGCGAAGGCCGACAGACACGAGTAAGGCGAATCGCCGTACCCCGTTGGGCCGAGCGGCAATATCTGCCACAAACCCTGTCCGGTCTCTTCCAGAAAATCTACGAACTCATAAGCCGCAGCGCCCAGGTCGCCAATACCAAAGCGTCCGGGCAATGAGGTCGGATGCAGCAAAATCCCGCTCGCCCTTGGAATACTCATCTTTACTTCTCAAATCCTCCTGCTCTTTTGCGGAAAATCCCCGATGGGACTTATAGGACTAGCCCTATCAGTCCTATAAGTCCCATAAGTCCTATAAGTCCTATTCATGATGCTCCCAATGGCGATTTTCATTCAAGTTCACGGCGCCGGTTGCCACCTGGGATGATGCCCTTCGGCAAGCGTCCTCAGATTCCCGTGGGCGTCGGCGACCACGATTCTGTTGCCGTCGTCGTAAACGAGGAGGTTGTTGTCGTTCGACCATTCGCCCGGAAGATCGATCATCATCTCGGATGAGAGTTGGCGTTGCGCGCCTCCCCAGGCGTCTACCAAAACCAGCCGGCCATAGCACAGGCCCGACTCGGAGCATGACTGCATCGGGTTGAAAATGATATAGCGGCTGTCGGGAGACCACGTCGCCCCGATCACTCTTCGCCCGCCTTCGGCCTCGACCGACTCTTCAAACCCGTCCAGTTCGTAAAGATTTGTGACTTTAACGCGAGCCCCGGTTTCCGCGTCGGCGACGAACAGCTCCTCGCCGGTTCCCACCACGTCTTTGAACAACATCTGCCGGCCGTCGGGGGAGACCGACACCTCGCCGATGGCGCGGACGATCGGCGGGCGAGGTTCGATCATCGAGTTGTATTCATCAATGGTCAACTCGCGCGAATCCCTCTCCCCGATCGTCACGGCGAACAACCGCGCCGACGCGGCGCCGTCGAGCGTCCGAACGATGATTGTTTTGCCGTCGCGCCCCATCTCCAGATCGTCGATGGCGGCGCCCGGAGCGGCGCTCAACTCTCCCGCGCTCGCCAGGTTGCCGTTCTGAAGAATGACTTCGATGAGCCGCCCCCCCGTTGAAAAATAGAGCCGCTCGCCGTCCGCGTCCCAGACGAAATCTTCAATCGCCTCGCCTTCGGGGGCGGCGGTCACTAGACGTTGATTCGTCCCGTCGCTTTGAATCACCCACAAATCGCCTTCGCGCAGATAGGCGATATAGGGCTTCGGTTTCGGCGTCGGGCCGGCCTGCGGCGAGGCTGACGGAGCGGCGCTTCGCGCGGCGTGCGGCCACGACGAGCACGCCCAAACCGAGAGCGCCAGCAAGCAAACTGAGAGAGTTTTACATGCGGCCAGATTCATCTACACGTTGAATTTGAGTGGGGGGTGAGAGAGGAGTGTTTTCCAAGCTCGAATATTCGCCGAGCGCCGTTGAAAGATCAAGCATAATTATACCCGGAGTCGCCTGGGAGCGCCGCCCATCCATGCCTGCGGGCTTTGGTCAGTCAATCAGCCCTTACCGGAAGCCCGCAGGCCCCGCAGGCATGGATGGGCGGCGCTCCCAGGGATTTCCGCTGGAGTTAGATGATTGTGATTCGGCGAAAGCATCGTGTAAACTTGGGCCTGCGTCTAGACTGGCCGGCTTCCTCACGGCCAGTAAGGAAATATAGAAACCAAAGTGAGTAACTATATGAATATGATTTTGAAACTGGGCGTGAGCGCGCTGACCATCGGCATGGCGATTACGGCGGCGGGCTGCGCGAAATCGGGAGCGTCCACTCCTACGGTCGGCGCGACCACGGCCGGCGCGTCCACCGCGCAATCGGCCACGCAATCGGCCACGGCGGCGCCTCCAAACGCCGAAGACAAGATTCCTCGCGTCAAGGTGGATGAAGCCAAGAAGATGATCGCGGAAGGTAAGGCGATCATCATCGACGTCAGAGGCGCCGACGCATACAAGATGTCGCACATCAAAGGAGCGCTCGACGTCCCGCTGACCAAGCTGGACACCGGCGAGATCAAAGACTTGCCGAAAGATAAGCTCATCATCGCCTACTGTAGCTGACCGGCCGAACACTCGAGCGCCCGTGCGGCGTTCTTACTGCAGCAGAAGGGGTTCAAAGACGCGAGCGCGTTGCTCGGCGGCCTTAACGCCTGGGAAGCTTCCGGCGGCCAGATGGAGAAGGCCATTCCGACGCCTGACCCCACGAAGAAAAAATAACATGGCCGGCCTCGACCGTGGTTGAGCGGTTAGGAAGAAATTTCGCATGTGCCATATGAAATATGAAATATTGCATATGGCACATGCGAAATGGTCACTTACATTCCAGGCGCAGCACACCTGTACGACGCAATCATAAATAGTCCTCTTATTCCATACCCGCGACAATTCAAATAGTCCTATTAGCCGATGCAGTAGATTCCACGCGAGCGTATAACTGTCCCACATTTTCCTGAGGAGTCGTTCATATCGCGTTGCGACGCCCTGCAAAGAATGATGTGCGGCGCGAGGGTAGGGCAAACTTCCTGGGAGCGCAGGCATCCTTGCCTGCTTGCATCGGTTAGTCGGTCATTGCCGGAAACCCCGCAGGCAAGGATGCCTGCGCTCCCAGGAAGTTTGCCTTGACTCCCTGATGCGGTCTTTCTGGAAAACCAGGTAACGACGAAGAGATCGCCGCAGCGCGGGAGATAGCTGAAATCAAAGTTATTCTTTCCGCTCGCGCTCCCAGGCGCGCCTGATCGTTAGGCTGGCGACGATAACCGCCAGTTCAGCCGGCTCGACCGGCTTGGCGACGTGCATGTGAAAACCGGCCTGGAGCGCGCGCAGCCGGTCTTCGCTCCGCCCGTAGGCCGTCAGCGCGATGGCCGGAATCTGATCCGCCTCGGCGCCTTGCTCGGCCTCCAGCGCTCGCACTTTTTTCAGCACAGCGTAGCCATCCTCGTCCGGCATGGCTATGTCTAGAATCAGCGCGTCGGGCCGCCTACCGCCCGGCGGGTCAGAGAGCAGCGCCAGCGCCTCCGCGCCTGAAGACACGGCTGTTACTTGCGCCCCGTATTCACCGAGCGCCTGAGTCAAAATCACGCGCGCCTCTTCCTGATCATCCACCACGAGCACGCTCACGCCTTCGAGTGAAAAAGCCTCGTCCAGTGTGATGGCGACTTCCGTGCGCGCTTCGCGTAGCGGCGCCGCGGGCGGCGGCGCTATGAATTCCGGATGGCGGCGCGGCAGCGTGACTGTGAATGTCGTCCCGCGCCACAAGCCCTCGCTCGCCGCCGTGATCGTCCCGCCATGCAATTCGACCAGATATTTAACGAGCGACAGCCCCAGTCCCAGTCCGCCGTAACGCCGCGCTCCCGATGTGTCCGCCTGCCGGAATCGGTCGAAAACGAAGGGCAAGAATTCCGGATCGACGCCCTTGCCCGTATCGCTGACCGTGATGCGGACGTTATCGGCGGCGCCCTCCATCCGCAACTCAACGCGCCCGCCTTCGGGCGTGAACTTGACGGCGTTTGAGAGCAGGTTCCACACGACCTGCTGCAACCGCGTCGAGTCGCCAAGCACTTGTTCCGGCAAGGGGCCGAAATTGGCGACGAGTGTGACGCCCTTCGCATCAGCCGCCGAGCGCACCGTGTCGAGCGCGGCTTCGAGCGCCGGGACGAGATCAACCGGACCCGGCTCGATCCGCAGCTTACCCGTGATGATGCGCGCCGAATCGAGCAGGTCTTCGATGATTTGGAGCTGCGCCTTCGCGCTGCGCTCGACGACGGAGGTGACATTGTTGATGGCGTCTCTGTCCGCCGGGCCGGAGCGCAGCATCCGCGTGTAGCCGAGGATGGCGTTCAAAGGCGAGCGCAGTTCATGCGAGACTATCGCCAGGAATTCGTCCTTCGAGCGGTTGGCGGCTTCGGCGGCCGCGCGCGCGACCTGCTCGCGCGCCAATTGCTCGCGCTCCGCCTCAGCCTGCTTGCGCTCGGTGATGTCGCGCTGAATGAGGGTATAAAGCTTCCGGCCTCCGACTTCAACTTTCGAGATCGCAGCCTCGATCGGAAACTCCGTGCCATCCGCGCGCAGCGCGGTGAGCGATCTCATCGCCCGGCTCGCGCCGCCGGTTTCGCCGAAGCGGCGGACGAGTTCGGTGTGCGCGCCGCGAAAGCGTTCAGGGATGAAGCGGTTGAACGGCTGCCCCAAGGCTTCGGCGGCCGGGCAGCCGAACATCCGCTCCGCCGCCTCGTTGAAAAGGACGACGCGTTGTTCTTCATCAACGGTGATAATCGCGTCCATCGCCGAGGAGACGATGCCATTCAGCCGCTCCTCGCTTTCGCGCAACGCGTCCTCGGTCCGTATCAAGTCGTCAATGTCCACGAGCGAGCCGGCCCAACGAACGATCCGGCCCTCCGCATCGCGGCCCGGCAGCGCGCGGGCGAGGAACCAGCGGTAGCTTCCGTCCGCAGCGCGCATGCGATGCCGGCTCTCGTATGGCCTGCCTGAACGCACGGCGGCAAACCATCCTGCGGTCACAGCCTCCGCATCGTCAGGGTGGATGGCCCTTGCAAAGCCAATACCGGCTGTTTCCTCCGCCGTCATACCCGTGTAGGCGCACCACTGGTCGCTGGCGAAGGTGTTGGAGCCATCCGCGTCGGATTCGAACGTAAGATTCGGCGCCGCCGAGACCATCGTGCGGAATCGCAGTTCGCTCTCGCGCAGCGCATCCTCGGCCCGCACCAAATCGTCAATGTCCGTGAGCGAGCCGGCCCAGCGAACGATCCGGCCCTCCGCATCGCGGCCCGGCCGCGCGCGGTTGAGGAACCAGCGGTAGCTTCCGTCCGCAGCGCGTATGCGGCACTTTCTCTCGAAGGACATGCCCAATCGTACGGCGGCCCCCCATTGAGCCAGTACGTCCTCGGCCTCGTCTGGATGATAGGCTCGGATAAAGCCCGTCCCGGCGCTCTCCTCCGCCGTCATCCCCGTGTATGCTCGCCACCGGTCGCTGGTGAAGATGTTGGCGCCATCCGCATCGGTTTCGTACGAAAGGGGTGGAATCGCCGAGATCATTGTGCGAAAACGCAGTTCGCTTTCGCGCAACGCCTCCTCGGCTAGTTTTCGCTCGGTGATGCCCTCGGTAAAGATAACAATGCCTCCGATGGCGCCGTCGGCCGCGTACCAGGGGCGCGTCTCCCACCGCTCCCACTGGACCTTGCCATCCGCCCGCACAAAGCGGTCTTCGTCAGCCCGCACGATTTCGCCCTCGAGTGAGCGGCGGTGCACTGCCTTCCAACGTTCCGGAACTTCGGGGAAAAGGGCGTAATGAGATTCGCCTCTAATGTCTCTGTCTCCGAGACGGTAGTCCGTCATCCAGCGGCGACTGACGGCAAGGTAGCGCATCTCTCGGTCGAACATGGCCAGTGAGGCTGGCGCATGTTCGATGAATATTTGCAGCCTTTCCTGGCTCTCGCGCAGCTTCTCTTCAACCTGCTTGCGCTCCGTAATGTCCGCCAGTATGCCGATCATCCGTATCGGCGCGCCATCGCGCGCCAGCTCGAAACTTGCGGCTAAATCCAACCAGCGGAGCGCGCCGTCCTTGCGGTGTATGCGGTAACCGATGTGGAATGGGCGACCAGTTTTCATCCCGTCAGCGAGAGCCTGCCCGAACTTGGCGACGTCGTCTGGGTGTATATATTTCTCCGCTAAATGCGCCCTGCTGAGAGCGCCGTCGGCGCGGGTATGGCCGAAGATTTCGTACATCCGCTCGTTCTCCCAGACGGCGCGGTCGGCCTGCACGTCCCACTCGAAGATCCCCAACCCGGATACCCACGACGCCAGTAACAACCGCTCTTCTCTTTCGAGTAGCTTCTCTTCGGCCCACTTGCGCGCGGAAATGTCCTCGACGATGGAAATGAAGTAGTCCGGCGAACCGTCCGCCTTGAGTATCATGGAAACGGTCAGGTCGGCCCACGCGACGGAGCCGTCCTTGCGATAGTAGCGCTTCTCCCTCAAGTAGGTATCAATCTCTCCCGCCAACATTCGCCGCATCGCTCCCAGGTCCTGCTCCAGATCGTCCGGATGAGTGATGTCGGCGAAATTCTTTGTCATCAGCTCCTCTCGGGAGTAACCGACGATATCGCACAACCGCTGATTGACCTCCAGCCAGTGGCCGTCCGGAGCGACGCGGGCAATACCGACTGCGGCGTTCTCGAAGATGGCTCTGAACCGCGCCTCGCTATCGAGCAGCGCCTCGACGCTCTTCTGACTCTCGCGCAAGCCATGTAGCTCGTCGCAAAGACGCCGGCTGAGTTCCCAGCGTGGAGCTTCATCCGTGCCACGAAGAAGCGGTTCGACGAGCGCCTCGTGCTCGCGCAGCATCGCCACCAGATCCGGCTCGAACGCCAGTTCTGGGTGAACCTCCGTCCAGAAATGCTCGGCGCCAACGTAGGCCAGGAAGAGCATCAACTGTTCGTAGCGCCGCGGGCCGAGCAGCCGGCGCAGCTCCCGCAACCACGGCGCGGCATGGACGGGGTCAAGAAACACCACGGCGCACGCGACGCGAAACCGGCGGCCCAGATCGGAATCGAAGTCGGGCCAGTCGTCGAGCGGCGCGGACGTCCCTTCCAGCGCGCGCAGGTAACCTGGCAATTCCTCTTTGTCCGGCATCAACTCCTTGAGCAGCGCCAGCGCCCGCTCGGCGGAGAGCGGCGGCGCGCTGGCGTCGCCGGCCGCATGACCATATCCAATCAGGAACGCGCAGTGGCGCGCCACACAGTAGCGAGCTTCGCAAAAGCGCGAGAGCCATGTGAAGAGCCGCTCCTTGAAATGCGCGGGCATCGGATTGTCGAGGTAGGCGAACTCGGCCTGCCTAAATAAGTTTCGCGCAATCGGCGGTTCGTTTTGCGCAAGCTTGAAAAAAGACGGGCAGATACCGAAGCGCGCCTCGATCTCATCCCAGAGTCGCCAGAGTTGATTGATCGACTGTTGCGCGTCGTCATGCCAGGTGGTTAAAAGACTTTTCCCTGGTTTCCCAGCCATATTTCCTCAAAGTATTCGAATCTGCCGGCCAATGGCGACGGGCTTGCCATCTTTTGTCGCTGAGACTACATCTCAAGCAAATGCCAGACCGCGAGCCGGCCATCTTCTCACGCTGCGATACGAGGATTCCGGGAATGCTTGATTCGAAGCCGTTCATATTCAAACGATCGACGTCCGAGCGCGGACTTAACGAAGGCGCGCTTTCGGCGCCGGCGACCGAGTCGGTTGCCGTCGTCTGGCGCGCCTGTTGCTTCTTTTTGTCTATATAGCTCGCGCCATTTCTGTACAGTTTCGTTTGATCAAGGAGGTTGGCTACGGTTTGTGCGACGCCCGAGATGAATATGAAAGAACGACAACTCACTGTGTTGATCGCGAACGACGCGCCTGAAGACCGCGCCGCTTTGCATGACGCCCTTTCGCGCGATCCGGCGGCGCGATATGTGGTGATCGAAGCGGACAGCGGCGCTAAAGCGATCGAGTTATGCCGCGCGGGGATGCCTGACTGCCTGATTCTCAAAGGCGACTTACCAGATTTGCATGTATTGGATGCGCTCAAGAAACTTGCCGCCGAAGAGGGGGCGCCGGCTTGCGCCGTTGTCGTATTGGTCGATGCGGGCGACGCGCAACTTGTGGTTGAGGCAATGAAGAGCGGCGCGCATGACTGCCTCGAAAAGGGCCGCGCCAAGGGACCGGAACTCCGCCGCGCCGTGAACCAGGCTGTCGAAAAGGCCGAACGGCGGCGGCAGGACGTAGCGCGTGAGCGTGAGTTGATCGAGAAGAATCGCGCGCTTGAAGCCGACCTCGCCGCCTTTCGGCGTGAGGACGCCAGGCGCGAGCAGGACGCCGAGGCGCGGCGGGCCGCCCGGGCCGGCGCCGGTTCTCAGCCCACGGTCATATCGCGCCCGGAGAACGTATTTCACAATCGAGTCGAAGAGGAGTTGCGGTTGCTCAAAACGGCGATTGAGCAGAGTAATGAATCGGTCATCATTATGACGGCGCAACTCGACCCGCCAGGCCCACAGATTGTTTACGCCAACCCGGCCTTCACGAAGATGACCGGCTACACGCTCGAAGAAGTGATCGGCAAAACGCCTCACATCTTGGAAGGACCCAAAACCGACCGCTCCATGCTCAGCCGGTTGTGCAAGGATTGCATGGCAGGCGAGGTCTTTCACGGCGAGACGATCAATTACCGCAAGGATCGCTCGGAATTTCGTCTCGAATGGACCGCCGGGCCGGCGCCCAACGAGCGCGGTGAAGTGACGCATTTTGCCGCCGCGCAGTTCGACGTGACCGAGCGGCGCCGAGTCGAAGAGGAGTTGCGTAGGAGCGAGAAAGAGTTTCGCACGCTGTTTGATCTGTCGGCCATCGGCATGACGCAAGTTTCGCCTGAAGGCAGATACCTTCGTGTCAATCGCAAACTCTGCCAGATGCTGGGTTACTCCGAGCAGGAATTGCTCCATCTCACTCTCCACGAGGTGACTCACCCCGACGACCGCGATTTTAGCGCCGCCAGGTTAAACGCTTCCTTCTCCGACGGGTCTGAAGAATTCAGCATTGAGGAGCGTTACGTGCGGAAAGACGGCGCGATCATCTGGGTGCAGATCAACTGGACGGTCATCCCCGAGGCCGAGGGGCGTCGGCTGCGCACGGTCGCCAACATTCAAGACATCACGGAGCGCAAGCGCGCGGAAGAAGCGCTGCGGGCGAAAGAGGCCCAACTGCGAGCCATCCTCGACCATTCCTCAGCGGTCGTCTTCGTCAAAGACCTCGAAGGCCGCTACCTCAGGGTCAATCACCAGTATGAAGTTTTGCGCGGCGTAACAGAGGCCGAGGTGAAGGGCAAAAACGATTATGATTTGTACGCCAAAGAGATCGCCGATGCTGTGCGCGCCAACGATCAGGAAGTAATTGCGGCCGATATGCCGCTTCAGTTTGAAGAGCAGGTCGCCTTCGCCGACGGGGTGCGCGACTTCATTGCGGTCAAATTTCCGCTCCGGGACGAGAGCGGACGGCCATACGCCGTTTGCGGCATCGCCACCGACATCACTGAACGCAAACAAATCGAGAAGGCGCTGCAGACGAGCGAGGCGCAGTTGCGCGCCATCTTCGATCACTCCGTCTCCCTGATCTTCGTCAAGGATCTCGAGGGCCGTTACCTGCGAGTCAACCGCAGGTACGCGGAACTGTTCGGCTTGACGGACGTGGAGCTGGAGGGCAAAACCGATTATGACTGTCACTCGAAGGAAATTGCGGACGCCTATCTCGCCAATGATCGGGAAGTAATCGCGGCCAACATGCCCCTTCTGTTCGAAGAGAAGGCTCTTGTCGCGGGCGAGGCGCGTTACTCTGTCGTGAGCAAGTTTCCTCTACGCGACGAGCGGGGGCGGCCATACGCCATTTGCGGCATCGCAACCGACATCACTGAGCGCAAACGCGCAGAGACGACGCTGCGCGAGAGCCAGGCGCTCAACCAGGCCGTACTCGACTCGCTTGCGGCCAACATCGCCGTGCTCGACAGGGACGGAAACATCATCGCCGTCAACGAAGACTGGAGACGTTTCGCGCGAGAAAACGACGGCGCGGCCATTGCCGACAGTGTGGGCATCAATTACCTGGACGTCTGCCGCCGCGCTCAGGAGCAGGGTGATGGCCAGATAGAGGCGACGCTGGCGGGCATTCAGGCGGTGCTGGACGGCGTGCGCTCCAATTTCACAGTTGAATATCCCTGCCACTCGCCAAGCGAGAAGCGCTGGTTTCTGATGTCGGTAACGCCGCTGGGTGGCGAGCGCGGCGGGGCCGTCGTCACGCATAACGACATCACTGCGCGGAAATATGCCGAAGAGGAGATTATCGAGAGCGAGTCGCGCCTCCGCCAACTCGCCGACGCAATGCCCCAGATCGTTTACACTTGCGGCCCGGACGGGCTGGTGGATTATGGCAATCAGCGGTGGGTCGAGTATGTAGGCGTTCCTGTGGAGCAGTCCCTCGGATCCAAGTGGATAGAGGCGATTCACCCCGACGACCGTGAAATCACGCGGCGCCGGTTGAGGCAGGCCGGCGAGACAGGGCAGCCTTTTGAGACCGAGTACCGCCTTCGCCGAAAGGACGGCCAGTTCCGCTGGTACCTGGCGCGCGGGAGTCCGATCCGCAACGCGCGGGGACAGATCGTGAAGTGGATCGGGACCTCGACCGATATTCATGACCTCAAGGAGGCCGAAGCCGAACGCGAAGAGTTGCTCGCTCGCGAGCGGGCGGCGCGCGCCGAGGCGGAACATTCGGCGGAGAGCATCCGGCGGTTGCAGGCGGTGACCGACAGCGCTCTCGCGCGCCTTACGCTAGACGATTTGCTGCGCGAGATGCTGGCGCGTATTCGAGAATTGCTCGCGACCGACTCCGCCGCGGTCCTCTTGTTGACGGAAGACGGGCAGTCGTTGTCCGTGCGCGCCACGATCGGATGGGAGGAGGCCGCGACGGGCATAAGTGTTCCGTTCGGACAGGGCGTGGCCGGTTCTATTGCGGCGAGCCGCGCCCCGCTCATTGTGGAAGACATCTCGGCGGCAGAGGTGGCCAACTCGGTTCTGCAACGAACCGCTCATTCTCTGATCGGCGCGCCTCTAATCGTGGAAGGGCGGCTCATCGGCGTGATTCACGCTGAAACGATCCGGCCCAGGCGCTTTACCGAAGACGACGTGCGGTTGCTACAACTGGTCGCCGACCGCGTCGCGCTGGCCATCGAGCACGCGCGCATTTACGAAGTCGAGCGGCAGGCGCGGCGCCAGGCCGAAGAGGCCAACCGGATGAAGGATGAATTCCTCGCCATCGTTTCGCATGAGTTGCGCTCGCCTTTGAACGCGATGCTCGGATACGCCGTTCTGTTGCGCTACGGCGGCTTGGACTCCCAGAAGGTCAAGCAGGCGGCGGACGTCATCGAGCGCAGCGGAAAGGCGCAGGCGCAACTGATTGATGACCTTCTCGACACGGCCCGCATCATCAGCGGCAAGCTCAGGCTCGAACTCGGGCCGGTGGACCTGGTCTCGGTAATTGAGCAAGCGGTCCAGACGATCCACCCGGCTGCGGACGCCAAAAGGATCTCGCTCGAGACCGATCTCCCCCCCGAAATTGGTCAGATTACGGGTGACCCCGCGCGATTGCAGCAAGTGGTCTGGAACCTGCTCTCCAACGCGGTCAAGTTCACTCCGCAAGGAGGTCGAGTCGAAGCGCGCCTGGAGCGCGTGGACCCTTACATCGGCATCACCGTGAGCGACACGGGCAAAGGCATCAGCCCTGATTTCCTGCCCTATGTCTTTGACCGCTTCCGACAGGCCGACGCGTCGAGCGCCAGAAGGTACGGCGGACTCGGCCTTGGATTGGCGCTCGTCAAATACCTGGTCGAGTTGCATGGCGGAACGATCGAGGCCGCGAGCGCGGGCGAAGGCCAGGGCGCGATGTTCAGAGTGACGCTTCCGGTCCGCGCCGTCGCCACGCCGCTAGGGGAGGCGGGAGTCGAGCCGGTTACGGTCAAAAGTTCGGGGGAACTCGCGGGCGTGCGCGCGCTGGTGGTTGATGACGAGGATGATGCGCGCAAATTGATTGAGACGGTGCTTAGGCAGTACGGCGCAGACGTGGTTGCCGTCAGTTCCGCCGCGGAAGCCTACACGCGGATTACCACAACTCCGCCGCATGAGCGGCCCGACGTGATGGTGACCGACATAGGAATGCCGGGTGAAGACGGTTACAGCCTGATTCGTCGCGTGCGCGAGTGGGAGCGCGCGCGCGGCGCTTATATCCCGGCTGTGGCGCTTACGGCCTATGGGCGAGTCGAAGACCGGATGCGCGCCCTGAGCGCCGGCTTCCAAATGCACGTCGCCAAGCCGGTCGAGCCCGCCGAACTGGCCGTCGTGATCATGAGCCTCGTCAGGCGCCCGAACAGCGGCTAAACGACGTTAGTCAGATGTCAGATGTCAGATGTCAGATGTCAGATGTCAGATGTCAGATGTCAGATGTCAGATGTCAGATGAAAGTTGAGTGATGCGAGAGACCTCTTCACTGACATCTGACATCTGACATCTGACATCTGACATCTTTTAACTTAGTTCCAGACCGTACAGACATACAACGTTGATAGACCCAAAATCGATCCTCAGGTCCGAGCCTGAGAGGAGGTGGATCACAGAAGTTGTAAGAGACATTTCACCTCGTTTGCCGTGGAAAGAGGAGGAGGATGAATCCCGGATTCTTTGCAAACCAGACGTCGAATCTCCGAAGACGAGTTGAAACGTTGAGTCTCATTCTCATGTTTGCGCTCGCGCTCGGCGCGGTGGCCAAGGCGCAGGTCATCAACTTGCCCGTCGGAATCCCGGTGGGGACTAGCGGCGCGGGCAATGCGCGCACCGACGAGGACAATTTCTTCCTTCGTAACAACGTGGCGGGATTGACGGATATCCCGTTTCGCAACCAGAACGGGCAGCAAACCCAAGCCGTCTCAGACAAAGGCCAATGGCGCTTCAACGGATCGCTTCAATTGTCGACCTTCCTTGATCGCCGCGAGAGATTCCTGCCCGGGCCGACGCAGGGGATCACTTCGGAAACACGTTTTGGCCCGCCCCTCAATTGGGCGAGTGAAACTACCTACACGCGCGGCGATCGGAAATTTGCGTTCGGCTGGGGCTCATACACCATCTTCGGTTTCCAGAGCAAGCTCAAAGACCCGTCGTCGTTAGGACCGCTCGCAACATTCTTCGACACCCGCGTGGCGTCGAATGATTGGGCGTTCGGCGTCGCAATGAAGCTTCACCGGAAACTGTCGGTCGGCGGTTCGTTCATCATCGGACGGGGATTTGTTAATCTGGCGCGCCCTAATCCGACCCTCGCCCAACTAGGGATCATGCTGCAGGATCGGCTGAATGTCCATAAGTTCGGCGCGCCTGGCGTCAGCGTTGGGTTGCTCTATCGCCCGACCGCGCGACTTAGCTTCGGGATCAATTACAAGTCCAAACGAAGTTATAACCTTGAAGGGGGTCTGAAAACCTTTGTTCTGGTTCCAGGTCCGTCAGGCGCCGCGCAAATCTTACCGCTAAACACGGCAGTCACCTTGAAGCTGAAGCTGCCGACCATCGCGGAGGGCGGTTTCGAAGTCAAGGCCACAGACAAGCTGCGCCTCTTTTCCGACTTTCGCTTCTACGATTACTCAGCGGTCTTTCGGGAGCTTGTTGTCAGAGCCGAAAAGAGTGGTCAGCCGCTCGTCACGCTGAAACTCGATGCGTTCGACGTGCGCTCATTCCGCACCGGGGGCCTATACGCGCTGAACAGCGCGACCATACTTCAATTTGGTTTCGCGCATACCAACAAGGGCTTACCGGACGCCGCGTTTTCCCCCGGGACGATTAACACAGGCGGGTTCGATATCACTGGCGGCGTGATCAGACGGATCATGGATGATCGCTGGTTGAACATCGGTGTGGCCGTAATCCTGGCTCAGGAACGCAAGATCGGCCCGCCGGCGAATACTCTCTTCCCAGGCGAATATGGGGGCTGGGGAGGGGTGCTGGCACTTGGGTTTCGCTGGTAGTCATATTCAGACTGAATCTGCGCGTCCGCTTTTTGAATCGCCCCACACCGTACACGCATTTGCTAACCGCCATAGGACGCCGGTACGGTACCGCGCGCGTAAGCAAGCGGCAGTCTCATCAGTCAACCGCTGGCTTACGCGCGCGGTACCGTACCGGCTTAGCGTTGCGCGACTCTCTCCGCCGAAACCTCGTGCATCGCTCCATGACCATGCTCGAAAGCGGTGATGTTGGCGAGCGTCGTCTCCGCGATGTTTTTCAGGGCTTCTTCAGTGAAAAAGCCCTGGTGGCCAGTGATGACGACGTTAGGAAATGTGAGCAGGCGCGCGAAGACGTCATCCCGGATGACCTTATCCGACAGGTCTTCAAAGAAGAGATCGGCCTCTTCCTCATAAACGTCCAGGCCGAGATAGCCTATCTGGCCGGACTTCAAAGCTTCGATCACCGCTTGCGTATCAATCAATGCGCCGCGGCCCGTGTTGATCAGCATGACGCCGGATTTCATCTGGCCGAGCGCCTTGGCGTCAATCAAGTGACGCGTCTCAGGCGTCAACGGGCAGTGCAGCGTGACGATGTCCGAAGCGGCGAAGAGATGAGGGCGCGACACATAGTTCACACCCAGCCGCTCACAGTCGGGGTTTGGAAAAGGATCGTGCGCCAGAAGTCGACAACCGAAACCTTTCACAATCTGCGCTACGACAGCGCCGATTTTGCCTGTGCCGATGACGCCCACGGTCCGGCCATGCAGATCGAAACCCAACAATCCGTCGAGGGCGAAATTACCTTCGCGTACGCGGGCGTAGGCGCGGTGTATCTTGCGGTTGAGCGTCAGAATTAAGCCCACCGTATGCTCGGCCACTGCATACGGCGAATACGCCGGGACGCGGACCACGGTCAGCCCTGACTGGCGGGCGGCAATCAGGTCTACATTGTTGAACCCGGCGGAGCGCAGCGCAATCAGACGGGTTCCCTGCCCGGCCAGCGTATTGAGCACAGGCGCGCTCAACTGGTCATTAACGAAGACACAGACCGCCGGGAACTGCGCCGCCAGCGCGGTCGTCGCCTCAGTCAGGTGCGGTTCGAAAAAGACCAGTTCGTGCCCGTAGGTCGCGTTGGCGGTCTCCAGAAATACCCGGTCGTAATTTTTGGTACTGAAGACTGCTACTCTCACGAAGAGTTGTGATGCAATACCGGCGCCGAATGTGGTGGGAGCGTTACGCGTTGTTCCCCGTCCGGACGACTTCGACCGAGCAATTGGCGCGCGCCGCGACTCCCGACGACACGCTGCCGATCAGGAATCTGTCGAGCCGCCCCATCCCTCTCGACCCGACGAAGATGCAGTCGGCCTTCAAAGCTTCAGCCTGACTGCACAGCAACGTTTTCGGCTCCCGCTCCCCCACCACTATCGAAACCTTCAGCCCCGCCGATCCGAGCTTTTCCGCCGCGCCTTCCGCCGCCTTCTTCACCTGCTCGGTTTCGCGCGCGATCCATTCGGCCAAATTAGCAGCCGTTCCCGGTTCGCTCACTGAAGGGATCGTCAACGCCGAATTGACGATCCGGACCTCGCTGCCATCCGGCCAGTCTCGCGTGGCGATCTCTTCGACCGCCGCATCAGCCTCTTCGGACCCGTCCACGCCGACGATGATCCGCGCCGGCGCGTCAGGTTCGATAATTTGCCCACGCCCCACGCGCACAGAACAGCGGGCCTCATTGACTATTTTCTGCGAGACGCTGCCGAAAAACATCTGACCGAGCGCCGTGCGGCCGTGAGAGCCGACCACGATCAGATCGGGGCGCCATTCATCGGCTCTAGCAATGATCTTGCCGCCGGGTGATCCGACGCCCGCTTCGGCCAGAATTTCCCAGTCCGGGAAGAGCGTCTGTATTCGCGAGCGCGCTCGCCCGCCCCCCGACAATGAATCCTTTTCCGCCTCCAAAAGTTTTTTTGCGAAGATCGTCGCAACGCCGTCGATGCCGGCCGGATCGGGAATCAACTCTTCGGCTATCGTCAACACTATAGCCTCGGCGCGCCCCGGCAACCCCGCCCGCTTCAAATCGTCAATGGCCGATTCGGCGCTGTCTGAACCGTCATAAGCGATCAGAATTTTCATTCGACCTCGTTCTCCCATCGTCTTTCCTTGTTTTTGAATGTTTCCCATAAATCGAAACGCGCTACATCGGGACGCTGGTACAGTACCGCGCGCGTAAGCAAGCGGCCGTCTCATAAGTCAGCCGCTTGCTTACGCGCGCGGTACTGTACCAATCTCACGTGTTCTGATTTAAACAAATGCCAAACAAACTTAGTTAACGCTGTACTAGCTATCAGACCATTCCTCTTTCAACACCGCGGCTACAGTCTTCAAAAGCTTCTCGGCCGTGTACGGCTTCGGAAGGAAGGTCCTCACGCCGAGTTGCGCGGCGTCCGCAAGTTTGTCTTCGGCCTTCAACCCGCTGGTCGCGATGATCGGCGCCTTCGGGGCGAGCCTGCGCAGCGCGCGGATCGTCGCCGGGCCGTCCATATACGGCATCATCATATCCGTTATGACCAGCTTCACTTCGTTCTTGTGCGCGGCGAAGACCGCCATCGCCTCCGCCCCGTCGCTCGCGACCACCACTCGATAACCGAAAGTGTTCAGAGTCTCCCTCGCGATTTCACGAATCGCGTTCTCATCGTCGATCACCAGAATCAGTTCGCCGTCGCCCATCGGCAGGTCGCGCCGTGACGGCTTCGCCTGCGCCGCATGCGCCGATTCGATCGCGGGCAGATAGACTTTGAACCGCGCCCCTCTGCCGACTTCACTATAGACATTGATGAATCCTCCGTGGCTGCGAACTATTCCGGCGACGGTAGAGAGGCCGAGTCCGGTCCCCTGCCCGTGTTCTTTGGTCGTAAAGAAAGGGTCGAAGATCTTGGTCAGATTCTGTTCCGGGATTCCTACGCCTGTGTCAATCACACCGACAGAGACGTATTTGCCCGGCTTCGCTTCGACATTCATTCGCGCGTAATGATCGTCGATCTCTAGATTCTCGGCTTCGATCCGAAGCATCCCGCCGCGCTGCATCGCGTCACGCGCGTTCACGCAAAGGTTCATCAGCACCTGGTGAAGCTGTGTCGCATCGCCCGATACGCTCCACAAGTCCGGCTCGATCGAGAATGTGATCTCGATGCTTTTCGGCATGGTGTCGGCCAGGATTTTGATGATTTCCTTGATCAGATGCGCCGGCTGCAGCGGAATGTGTTCGCCTTCGACGCCGCGGGCGAACGAGAGCACCTGCTTGATCATTTCGCCGCCGCGCACGGCGTTGGTGTGAAGGATGTTGAGCAGACGCTGGCTGCTCTCGTCATTGAGCCGCATCTGCAACAGCTCCACCGCGGTGAGGATCGGCGAAAGCACGTTGTTGAGGTCGTGGGCGATGCCCCCGGCGAGCGTCCCGATGCTCTCCATTCGCTGCGCGCGCAGGAACTGGGATTCGAGACGCTTCTTATCGCTGACGTCGCGGACGATGGCGGTGAAGAGCTTGTGTCCGTCTTCGTCGATCTGCGAGATAGAGGCCTCGATCGGGAACTCCTCGCCGTCGGACCGCAGACCGAAAAGCGAGCGCGTCTTTCCCATCGTCCGCTGCGTCACGTTCGTTTCGCCGAAGACGCGGATGTGTTCGCGATGCGCCGCGCGGAACCGCTCCGGGATAAAGCGGTCCAGGCTCTCTCCCAAAGCCTCGGCCGCCGGGCAGCGGAACATCTTCTCAGCCGCCGCGTTGAAAAGCACGACGCGCTGATCCTCATCGACGGTAATGATCGCGTCCATCGCCGAGGCCAGAATGCCGGCGAGCTTGGCCTCGCTCAATCGCAGCGAGGCGGCGATCTGTGACTGATGTTGATCATCTGCGACAGGCGGTTTCTCGGTTTTCATAATTCTTCTAGGAGCTATCTTGTTCAGTCTTCACGCAGGAGCCTTCATGTCGCGCTGCGACGCCCTGAAACCATGAAAACGCGCCACGTAGGCGCCGAATTTATTCGTCACGTGACAATAACATGACGAATAAAATCGGCGCCTACGTGGCTTGTTTCTGAGAAGCCTTCATGCCGGTCGCGGCGCCCTGAAAGAATGAAAATCGCGCCGCGAGGGTAGGGCAAACTGGCAGTTTGCCGAGTCTTCCCTAAAGGCCGCATCGAAGGAGTCAAGGCAAACTGCCAGTTTGCCCTACCTTTTTCTGAGGAGTATAATAAAAGGCTCTTTCAATCCTATGGGGCGTCGCTCAGATTCATGGAACGGCCATCGGAAACGCCATGACAGTTTTCGACGCGCGCGATCCGGCGCGCCCACCCTTCTGACCAGGTGTTTTTATTCGGCCGCAAGCCGTTCTGGATCAAACTCCTGACAGCGACGATTAGTTCGACCGGCTTTACCATTCCTCGGCCATGCCTGTCACATCTTCCACCTTGATGCGAAAAACGGTGGTCCCTGTCATCCTCTCAACCAGCCTCGATTCGACCGGCGTCATGTGCGGCGCCCGGCTGTACAGCTTGGTCAGAACGTTCTCCTGCGTCTCCTCGTTGGAAACCTCTTCGAAAGTCCCGTAAGCGATCACGCTGCGCCAGTTAAATGAATCCTTGATCTCATCCACTTGCAGGCAGGCACGAGGGTTGGCGCGCAGCGCGTCCAGCTTTTTGCCCGGCAGCGTGTGGATGTAGATGTCCTTTCCGTCAAAGAAGTAATTCACCGGCACGACGTACGGCCAGCCGGCGGCGATGCAGCCGAGCCTTCCCAAATTCCCTTCGCGCAGAATCGCCAGCGCGTCAGTGTCCCTAAGTTTGCCGATATTCATTTTTCTCCTCCTGGCGCCGCGTCGCGCGCGTTAGGGCGGGTATTCCCCGCCCTAACGCCTCGATAACGGACGCGGGCGGAGAATACCCGCCCCTATGCGCGCGGCGTCGTTTAGCTCTACATAGGTTTGCGAACAATCTCGACCGAGCAAGGGGCGTGCGACGCGACCGCATATGAGACTGATCCGAGCAAAAAGCGCGTAAATCCGCGATAACCATGCGATCCGAGCGCGATCAGATCGGAGCCCCACTTCTTCGCCGTCTCGATAATGGTTTCCTCCGGGCGCCCCACGACGACTTCGCTCGTCATCGTCAAAGGCGTCTCCCGCCCCGCATCGCCTTCGCGCAACCGGGCAATGGCGCGATTGACCACCGATCCCGCCCGCTCGCGCTCCGCCCTTTCCAGTTGAGAGTAATAGCTGTCCGGCAACGCCTGCGTCTCAGGAGTCGGCGTGAACGGCAGATGAATTACGGAAATGACGTGAACTTCGCTGCGCGGCGCCCAGGGGCGATTTGCGATCTCTTCCACGGCCGCATCGCCGAATTCGGAGCCGTCAACCGCAAGCAGAATCCTCATCGCCTTTCCATCGGCGCCCTTGGCTTTACGCCGCCGAGCAATCTGGACAGAACATTTCGCGTGTGAAGCGACGGCGCGCGACACTGAACCGAGCCAGAGCCTCTCCAGCGCGTTGTAGCCGTGCGTCCCGACGATGATCAGATCCGCGCCCCAACGCTCAGCCTCGTCGAGTATGGCTATTTTCGGATCTCCTATGAGTGTTTTTGCCGTCATCTCCGTTCGCGCGGCGGCGATCTCGCCGAATCGCGTCATCGCCTGCGCCGTGTTCTCGACGGAGCGTTCTTCAACAATCCTATCCCATTCTTTGAATTCGCCTGACGGCATCGACGCCAGGCGCCATTGTGCCGGAAAAGGAATATCCGCTACGGAAACAATCCTTAACATGCTCCCCTCAGGCCACGGAGTTCGGGCGGCCTCCTCGACCGCCGCGAGACTCGCTTCCGAACCGTCGACCGCCAACAAAAGTTTCATTGCTTTTCTCATTTGTTTTCGCGTCGCATGAGCGCGCAACGCCCTCCCGCGCTTATCAAGGGCAATGCGCGTGCCGCGCAAAAATCCTTGCCCGGCAATGTGGAGCATGATCGCGTTGGGGAAAATTACGAGGCCCGGGGCGGAAAAATCCGCAAGGCGGCGAGATTAGGCGGATTTTGATTACGTGTACGGGATCAACCACGGGGACCGCGGGGTAAAGAAAAAACGTAGCCACCGCAGAGCACCGCAGAGCACAGAGGGATTTGGCCAGGCTTTCGGCCTCGGTGTCCTGCGGTGGGCTGCGGTGGCTTAATCCAGTTCCTGGTGTGCCGCACATATAGGCGGAGATTGACGACGTTTACGTTGAATCTTTATTCCGGCTGAGACTCTTCAATCTTCTTCAAACGATAACGAAGCTGATCGCGCGAAACGCCCAGCAATTCAGCGGCGCGAGTCTGATTGCCCCCGCTCCGTTCCATCGCCTGGCGCACCAACGACAGTTCGATCTGCTCCAGATCAATCCCTTCATCGGGCAATTGAAAAGACGGGGCGCGGACTTCGGCGGCCCGTGATTCGGCGATCACAGGGGCCGGAGAAACCGTCCGCTCATCTCTGATCAATCCGCGCGGCAACCAGCTTGCGGTGATCAGATCGGAATCTTCCAGAATCGTCACCCGTTCGATGACGTTGCGCAGTTCGCGGACGTTTCCCGGCCACGAGTATCGTCGAAAAATCTCTTCGACCTCAGGCGCCAACCCTCGAATCCGCTTTCGCAAACGTTCGTTGAAATGCGCGAGGTAATAATTCGCCAACAGCAACACGTCATCCCCGCGTTCGCGCAACGGCGGCAGATCGATCTGAATCACCGAAAGGCGGTAGTAGAGGTCGAGTCGAAACCGTCCCACGTCGCTCTCGGCCTTCAGGTCGCGATTCGAGGCCGCGACCACGCGCACGTCGAGCGGCAAATCTTTCAACCCGCCGACGCGACGAAACGATCCCTCTTCCAGCACTCGAAGCAGCTTCGCCTGCAACCCCAGCTCGAGCTCGCCGATCTCGTCCAGGAAGAGCGTGCCGCCCTGCGCCTGCTCGAACAACCCCTCTTTGCGCGCGCGGGCGTCGGTGAAAGCGCCTTTCTCGTGCCCGAACAATTCGCTCTCGATCAGCGTCGCCGGGATCGCCGCGCAATTGATCGCGATGAATGGCTGATCGGCGCGCGACGACCCGTAGTGGATCGCTTTGGCGACGAGATCCTTGCCCGTCCCGCTTTCGCCGAGCAGCAATACCGACGAGGCTTCGCTCGCCGCGACCTTGCGCGCGAGCCGGGTCATCTGGGCCATCGCCGGCGACTCGCCAATGATCTGATCGAAGCTGAACCGCCGCTCCTGCTCCCGGCGCAGGTAACTGACTTCGCGCCTGAGTCTGCCTGCCTCGATCCCGTTGCGGATGGTGACCTGGAGTTCGCCGAGTCTGACCGGCTTGCCGATGAAATCGTAAGCGCCGCCGCGCAGCGCCGCGATCGTGTCTTCGAGCAGGACGTTGCCCGTGATCATAATCACGATGGCCTGCGGCTGTCGCTTCTTGTATTCGAGCAGGGCGTCGAGTCCGGACCCGTCGGGCAGATTGACGTCCTGCAACACCGCCGACGGACGCTCGGCGTCGAAAGCCTCCAGCGCCGCAGCCACCGTCGAGGCCTCGAACGGCTCATATCCCCAACCGCGCAGGGCCTCGGTCAACGTGTAGCGGATCGCCGAATCATCATCAACCACGAGCACTTTCTCTTTTGGCATAACCTCGCTTCCCTGAAAGACTGAATTCTGTGAGCAATTATCTGAAGGCTGTGCACAAATCGGCGTAGCCTTTGGAGTGCGGTAGCTCGGTACCGCTTTGGTAGTCTCTTCCGTTGTCGCGGCAATGATCGGGAAATGGCCCACTGGGCCTGTCGTTTCGGTATTTCGCGGGAATCAGGGATGACTACCAAAGCGGTACCGAGCTACCGCACTCCAAAGGCTGCCGCCATCTCAATCTGTTGATTGCCTTCGATTTTAATTTGCACAGGCCTCTATTGCCTGGCCACTTCGCCGGCGGCCTTTTCAATTTCGTACGACAGTCCAACGCCGGCGGCGAAGCTTTTCCTTCAATCATGTAGACTACCAGACTTCGGGGAAGCTCGCCCAGCTCGCGCCAATTCGATCGCTTCGGTTACTCTGGTCAGTTCCTGACCGTCATGTCGCCTCCTCACTCGCTTGATGGGCCGCTTGCGCGATGCGGCTGTAAGCTTCCGCCGCGCCCCACGTCAGCAGCACTGCCGCCGAGACAAGCGCGAATAGCTCGAGCGTGAGTGGTTCAAGTCCGAGCAGCGTACGCAAACCAGGAATCATTACCGTCAGCAGTTGCAAACCGACCCCAAGAATGACAGCCAGATGCAGCGCGCCGTTGAATTGCGGCGGGGCAGTGATTCGCCGCGCCGGATAGGCGTAAAACAACTGTCCTATGGTCGCGTGCAGAAAGATGACCGTGCGGGTTTGCAGCATGCCGAAACCTATGAGCGGCGTCGCCACGAGCAATGCGCCGCCGACCGCCCCCTTGAAACAGCCGGTCGTAAGAATAAATCGGAGTGATTCACGATCGAGCAGCGGGGCCTGCGGGTCGCGCGGCCGCTCCCGCATCACTCCCGGGTCCCGATCCAGCCCCAACGCCAATGCAGGCGGGCCGTCTGTGACGATGTTGACCCAAAGTAGTTGCACGGCGGTCAGCGGCAGTAGGAGCGCGCCCGTCTCATCGCGCAATCCCATCAGCGCCGCGCCGAACGCGCCGCCCACCACGATCAGGATTTCGGCCAGGTTGGTCGAGAAAAGGAAGCGGATGAATTTTTGGATGTTTTCGTAAATGTTGCGGCCTTCTTCGACGGCCGCGACGATGGTGGCGAAGTTGTCGTCCATCAGCACAAGATCGGCGACCTCGCGCGAGACGTCGCTGCCGCGTTCGCCCATCGCCACGCCGACGTCGGAGCGCTTGAGCGCCGGGGCGTCATTCACGCCGTCTCCGGTCATCGCCACGATCTCGCCGTTCCGTTTGAGAGCCTCCACCAGCCGCAGCTTATGTTCCGGCGCTACGCGGGCGAAGATGTTCGTCTCCCTGACCGCCTCGCTCAGCGCCTCCGCCGGCATCGTCTCCAACTCCAGCCCGGTCAGCACGCGACTCGGCGGAATGCCTACTTCATGCGCGACGGCCAGCGCCGTTGCCGGATGATCTCCCGTCACCATTACCACGCGTATCCCGGCGTCTTGCGCGCGTCTGATCGCGTCCGGAACTTCCGCCCGCGGCGGATCCCACAGCAGGGCGAGGCCGAGAAACTCGACCTCCTCATCGCTGGCGCCTTCGCGATGTCCGAGCGCCAGCACGCGAAAACCATCCCCGGCGTAACCGTCCGCCTTCTCTCCCCAGTTCCTGCGTTCTTCGATGGTAAGACGGCTGCGTTGCAATATCACTTCCGGCGCGCCCTTGAGATAGCTCACGAGCGCGCCGCTCTCTTCCACGGTCGCGCGCATGAATTTGTACGAGCTGTCGAACGGCAAAGAACTGCGACGCGGACGCTCGCGCCTCAGCAGATCGAGATTGACGCCGCGCCGCGCCGCGTATTCGAGCAGAGCCAACTCGAGTGGATCGCCGGCCCCGACCTTCTCATCCGCGTCATTGGCCAGCGCCATCGCCCGCAAAGCGCGCTCGGCGTCGGGGCTGTCCAAATCCCTCACGAACATCCGGTTCTCGGTCAGCGTGCCCGTTTTGTCCGTGGCGATGACCGTCACCGAACCGAGCGCTTCGACGGCGCTCAGGCGGCGCACGACGGCCTTTCTTTTCGCCATTCGTTCCACGCCCAGCGCCAGCGTCAGCGTCAACACTGCGGGAAGCCCTTCGGGCACGGCTGCGACGGCCAGCGCGACGGCGAAAAGAAAGATGTGACCGATGCGCTCAAGCCCGTCTATCAGTAAGCCGCCGGCGGCGATCAATACCGCCAGCGCGAGCACGCCGCGGGCAATCTGTCCGCCGAACTTTTCAAGCCTGCGTTCAAGCGGCGTCCGCTCCGCCTCAATGCCGCCGATCATCACCGCCAGCCGCCCCATCGCGCTCTCTTCGCCGGTGCGGCCTATCTCGACGTAGCCCTTGCCGCGCACGAGCAAGGTCCCGCTGAAGACCTCGTCGCCGAGTTCTTTATCAATCGGCGCGGACTCGCCGGTCAGCACGGACTCATCGATCATCACCCCTTCGGCCTCGATCATGGCGCCGTCGGCGGGAACCCGGTCGCCGGCCTCGACACGAGCGAGATCGCCGGGCACGAGTTCGGCGCTTGGCAGGCGCCTGAGTCTTCCATCGCGCATCACCCAGACCATCGGCGCGGCCATCTCCTTCAACCGCGCGAGCGCCGCTTCGGATTTGCTCTCCTGATAGACGCCCAGTCCGGCGTTGAGCAACAGGATGACGGCAATGGCGATTGATTCGACCGGCGCGCCCGCCGCTCCCTCGCTAACCCAGATGGCGGCGTCCGCTACCAACGCGAAGAGTAGAATGTAGATGAGCGGACTTTGGAATTGCCGCGCGAAGCGTCGCCACAGCGGGATGGGCGGTCTCTCGGGCAGCGCGTTCGGCCCGTATTGCCGCAGGCGAGCCTGGGCAGCCTCATTCGATAGCCCGTGATGCGTCACCGTTCCGTATTCCTTCCTCCGAAGATGTGGGACGGACTTTAGTCTGTCCCACATCTTCAACAGTAGAGCAACAACCGTACCTTCCGCATGCGTGGCGGAAGATCAAAGAATTACAGCTAGATGCGGGGATTGAGGAATTCGTGGAACCTCACTGCGGAAAATTATCGCGCATTTTCCGCGCTCGCTGCGGATATTTCCTCAAAAAAACTCGTCCGCCTCGCGCGAAAAACGGCAAAAACGCGGTGAAACTACGTCTTTACATGATGTAGGGATAGGAACAAGGTTTGCGACTACTCGCCGGCGAGGAGAGATCAAATTGCTCTTCTACTCATTCTCTTTGACCGAAACCCATGTGTTTTGACTCGCCTTGAGATAGGAGCAAACTATGAAAAAGATCGCGAAATCCTTATTCGGTCGGGCTTGCGAATGAGGCGCCCTCGTCTTACTACCAGATATTGGACATACCCATAATTTCGGTAACCCTGCCAATTGTTGGAATGATTCTCTTCGCCGCAATTTTGCTTGGGCTTCCAGGCAAACCCGCGGACCCTTGGGAAATTCCCCTGCGCCCCTTTGATCACCGTCCTGTCGGGCATCACTCGCGTGTGACACATCGCGCAGGAGATCGTTCCCAACTCTACCTTGCCCTTTTCCCTGACGACGTAGCGGAAGTATGGAAGCGAGCCGTCTTTTGCCGCTAGCGCGCCGGTTTTTACATGCCACAACGGGTCTTTGACGTCGGCGGCCCTGACCAACGCGTCATAGAAGATTGGCGCATCGAACACGACCTCCCCCGCCTTGATCCAATCCGCCTCGGTCTTGAGCTTTGAGACCTCAAAGACCGTCTCCGGTTCCTGCCGTTTGAGCCATTCTTCGTATCCGGCAGGTTCCCTGCCCGGCGCATAAACCGGGTAGCTTTTATAAATTGGCCGTACGGGAATGCGGTAATAATAGTCGGCGGAGACGTGAGCCCGCGACACGGTTGTGTCGGCGGGTGGAACATCCAACGACGCAATCGTCTGATCATCCCACGTCTTCGTGACATCGGGAGTGAAGGCTCTGTCTGTTTTCCGCGCTTGACCATTGCCGATGTGAACAGCTCAACCGGCGTTAAAACGCCAATGGTATTAAGTTAAGCATTGATGCGCTTGAAATACTTGATGTAGCGCAATCTCATCGAGTGCGCACGTTTTTTACGCGGATATTGCCGCCCCGGTTTATGGCGCGTCGGCGTTTGCAGAAAGAGCCGGTG
>WNFU01009270.1_pt1 | contig 29611 bp, 17 predicted proteins | sample 5400121 | NCBI WGS metagenome assembly WNFU01 (sample SAMN13153360, study PRJNA577476) | soil metagenome | isolation source: 100 cm soil or saprolite under grassland replicate 1 | place: USA:California | collected 2016-06-15 | reverse complement strand
CTGGTGGGTCTGCTCCTCGATGGTGTCGCCCCGGAGCTGCCCGTCGGGACCGATGGGACCCGTCCCGGTGACGAAGATGAAGTCGCCGGCCCGCCACCCCTGCGAGTACGCCCCCACCGGCGGCGCTCCCCTGTCGCTGCGGATCACGTGCTTCGGCATCCGGCCTCCCTTCGGTGTCCCGGTCCGGCTCCCGATCCCGATCCGTCGACGCCTCGCACCGTCACGAGCCGCCGCCCGCGAGGGCGCGGACGGCGTCGATCTGGAGCGTGGTGGCCATGAGCGTGGTCACGCCGGCCTCCCGCCAGGCGGCCATGCGGTCGCGGATTCGCTCGGGCGGCCCGACCAGCGCGACCTCGTCCACCAACGCGTCCGGGACGGCCGCGGCCGCCTCGCCCTTGCGTCCGTCGAGGTACAGGTCCTGGATCGCCGCCGCCTCCTCCTCGTAGCCGTACCGCTTCACCAACTCGTTGTAGAAGTTCCGACCCCGGGCCCCCATGCCGCCCACGTACAGGGCCAGGAAGGGCTTCACCAGGTCCCGGCAGGCCTGCGCGTCGTCGCCGACGAACACGGGGACCATGGCGGCGACGTCGAACCCGTTCCCGTCCTTGCCCGCCCGGACGAAGCCCTCCTGGAGGCTCGGCCGGAACACGTCCATGCGCTCGGGGGAGAGGAACGTGGGGATCCAGCCGTCCGCGATCTCCGCGGCCAGGGCCACGTTCTTCGGCCCGATCGCCGCCAGGTAGATGGGAAGTTCCGCGCGCAACGGATGCACGATCGTCCGCAGGGGCTTCCCCAGGCCCGTCGCGCCCGGTCCCTCGACGGGGATGCGGTAGTACTCGCCGGCGTACTCGACGGGCTTGTCCCGGCGGAGGATGGCCCGCACGATCTCCACGTACTCCCGGGTCCGCGCCAGCGGCTTCCCGTACGGCACCCCGTGCCACCCCTCCACCACCTGCGGCCCCGACATCCCGAGCCCCAGGCGGAACCGCCCGCCCGACAGGTGGTCGAGCGTGATGGCGGTCATGGCGGTGGCCGCGGGCGTCCGAGCCGGGATCTGCATGATCGCCGTGCCGAAGCCCATCCGCTCGGTCCGGGAGGCCACCCAGGCCAGCCACGACACGGCGTCCGACCCGTACGCCTCCGCGCTCCAGATGGAATCGAACCCCGCCCGCTCCGCCTCCTCGACGAGCGGCATGACGTCGATGGGGACGGCCCCCCAGTACCCCAGATGCAGTCCCAGCTTCATGGCCGGCCAAGCATAGCCACCCGGGTGCTCTCGCCGTTGGGCTACGGTAGGCTTCGGCCTCGCATTCGCTCTCGACACCGGAGGTTCGCCCGTTGCAGGAGATCGTGCAGCACGCAGTCACCGAAGCGACCGTCGCGGGCGCGGACTACGCGGACGCCCGGATGGTGACGGAGGAATCCGAGTCCCTCACCGTCAAGAACCAGGAGATGGAGGGCATCGACCGGTCCCGCTCCGAGGGCGTCGGCGTGCGCGTCCTGGTGAACGGGTACTGGGGGTTCGCGGCCACGGCGCGAGCCACCCAGGAGGAGGTCGCGAAGATCGCCCGCCTGGCCGTGGCCATCGCCCGCGCGGCCGCCCGCCTCCCCCGCGAGCCGGTCCGCCTGGCGGAGGTGGAACCGGTCGTGGCGACGTGGTCGAGCCCCGTGCAGGAGGACCCGTTCACGGTCCCCCTGGAGGAGAAGGTGGCCATGCTCATGGAGGCCAGCCGCCGCATGCAGGCCGTGAAGGGCGTCTCGTTCGCCGAGGCCGGGCTCGATTTCTACCGCCGGCACACGCTGTTCGCCTCCAGCGAGGGCGCGCTCATCGAGCAGACCGTCGTGAACTCGGGCGGGGGGATCGAGGCCACCGCCCTCGCCGACGGCGAGCTCCAGCGGCGGTCCTATCCGAACTCGTTCCGGGGCCACATCACCGCGGCGGGGTGGGAACACATCCCGCAACTCGGCCTCGTTGAGGAGGCCGAGCGCACCGGGACCGAGGCCGTCGAGCTGCTGTCCGCGAAGGAGTGCCCCAGCGAGATCACCACGCTGGTCCTGGACAGCGGGCAGGTGGAGCTCCAGGTCCACGAGTCCGTCGGCCACCCCATCGAGCTGGACCGGGTGCTGGGGATGGAGGAAGCGTTCGCCGGCACGTCGTTCCTGAGGCCGGACGACCGGGGGCGGCTGCGCTACGGCAGCGACCTCATCTCGATCACGGCGGACGCCACCGTCCCCGGCGGGCTGGGCACGTTCGGGTACGACGACGAGGGTGTGCCGGCCCAGCGGGTCCCGGTCATCGTCGATGGGATCTTCCAGGAGTTCATCTCCAGCCGGGAGACGGCGGCCGACCTGGGCGGGCGCTCGAACGCCACCATGCGCGCGGACGGCTGGCAGAACCTCCCGCTCATCCGGATGACCAACATCAACCTGGAGCCCCGGGAGGGGTCGCTCGAGGACATCATCGGCGACACGAAGGACGGCATCTTCATGGCCACGAACCAGTCATGGTCCATCGACGACAAGCGGGTGAACTTCCAGTTCGGCTGCGAGATCGCCTGGCGGATCAAGGACGGCAAGCGCACCGAGCTGTACCGGAACCCGAACTACACGGGCATCACCACCGAGTTCTGGGGGTCGTGCGACGCCGTCGGGAGCCGCGAGGAATGGGTCCTGTGGGGCACCCCGAACTGCGGGAAGGGCCAGCCGGGCCAGGTGGCCAGGGTCGGCCACGGCGTTCCCCCGGCGAGGTTCCGCAACGTGCAAGTGGGGGTTCGATGAGGGCCTACGACCACCGTAGGCCGGGCCTTGCCCCCGGCCGGAAGGGCGGGGACGAGCCCCGCCCCACGAGTTGCCGGAGGAGCGCCTGATGCCGGGGTTGGTTGGACCCGACGCCATTCGGGAGGTGGCCGACGCGGCGCTGGAGCTGTCCGGCGTCGACGGGGTCGAGGTGCTGCTCATGCACGAATGGGGCGGCCTCACCCGGTTCGCCTCGTCCTCCATCCACCAGAGCACGTGGCGGGAGGACACGGGGCTGCGCGTCCGGGTCGTGAGCAAGGACCGGATCGGCGTGGCCGCGACGAACGACCTCTCCCCCCGGGGGGCGCGGGTGGCGGCGGCCAGCGCCAAGGAGATGGCCGAGGTCGTCTCGCCCGATCCCCTGTTTCCGGGGCTCGCCCCCAAGGCCGACGTCCCCGAGAAGGACGCCTACGACGAGGCCACGGGCGCTGTGACGCCCGAGGACCGAGCCGAGGGCGTCGCCGCGCTGGTCGGCCAGTGCGCGGACGGGTTCCACGCCGCGGGCTCGTACGAGACCACGGCGCTCGAGATCGCCCTGGCCAACAGCGAGGGCCAGTTCTGCTACCAGCCCTCCACTCAGGCCTCCGTGACCGCGCTCGTGTCCGGCGGCGAGGGCGGCGCCGGCTACGCCGAGGCCTGGGGGATCCGGGCGGCCGACCTGGACCTCGAGGCCCTCGGGCGCCGCGCGGCGCTCAAGGCCGCGGACAGCCAGAACCCCCGGGACCTCGACCCGGGCCACTACGAGGTCGTGCTGGAGCCGGCCGCGGTGGCCACCCTGATCGCCTTCCTCGCGTACATGGGCTTCGGGGGGCGCGCGCTCACGGAGGGCCGGTCCTGCCTGTCCGGCAAGCGCGGCGAGCGGGTGGCCTCTCCCCTCGTCTCGATCGCCGACGACGCGCTGGCCCCGGGATCGCCCGGGCCCGCGTTCGACTTCGAAGGGACGCCGAAGCGTCGCGTCGACATCATCAAGGATGGCGTGTTCATCGACGGCGTGTACGACCGACGCAGCGCACGGCAGGCGGAGCGGGAATCGACCGGCCACGCGCTGCCCCCGCCCAACCCCGACGGCCCGTTCCCCCTGAACCTGGTCGTGGCCAACGGCGAGTCGACGCTGGACGAGATGGTCGGGGCCACGCAGCGCGGGCTGCTGGTCACCCGGTTCCACTACTCGAACATCGTGCACCCCACGCTGGCGGTGATCACCGGCATGACCCGCGACGGGACCTGGCTGGTCGAGGACGGCGAGGTCAAGCACCCCGTGAAGAACTTCCGGTTCACGCAGTCGATCCTGGAGGCCCTGGCCAACACCGAGATGGTGAGCAAGGAAACCGAGATGGTGAGCGAGTTCTTCTTCGCCGCCTCCCGCGTCCCCGCGCTCCGGGTCTCCCGGTTCCACTTCACCGGCCGCAGCGACCACTAGCCCGGCGCCCGGCCCGGGGCCTGTACGACGTTCCCGTCCGGGGCTACATTTCGGGGCGAATCGACCTGGAGGTGGGAGCCTGACCTGCCCGAACTGCGGCACCGAGAACGCGGCCGGCAAGAAGTTCTGCGTCGAGTGCGGGAATCCGCTGGCCCAGGCGTGTGCGGCCTGTGGCGCGCCCGTCCGCGGCAACGAGAAGTTCTGCGGGGAATGCGGGACCCCCGTCGGAGCGGGCCTCGGGACTGCAACCGTGAGCCCCGCTCCGGCGCCGCCGTCCTCCGAGCGCCGGCTCGTGTCCGTGCTGTTCGCCGACCTCGTTGGATTCACCACGCTGTCCGAGAGCCGCGACGCGGAGGAGGTCCGTGATCTCCTCTCGCGCTACTTCGACGCAAGCCGGACGCTGATCGCCCGCTACGGCGGCATCGTGGAGAAGTTCATCGGGGACGCCGTGATGGCGGTGTGGGGGACACCGGTCGCACGCGAGGACGACGCCGAGCGTGCCGTTCGCGCAGCCCTGGAGCTGGCGGCCGCGGTCGCGGCCCTGGGCAACGAGGTCGGCGCGCCGGGGCTCAGGGCCAGGGTCGGGGTGCTGACCGGCGAGGCGGTCGTGACCATCGGGGCCGAGGGCCAGGGCATGGTGGCCGGCGACCTGGTCAACACCGCGTCGCGGATCCAGTCGGCGGCGCCGGCCGGAGCGGTCTTCGTGGGGGAAGCCACCCGGCGGTCCACCGAGGCGGCCATCGTCTACGAGGACGCCGGACCGCACGAGCTCAAGGGCAAGGCGGAGCCGGTCCCCCTGTGGCGCGCCACCAGGATCGTGGCCGGCGTTCGCGGTTCGATGCGGTCGGCAGGGCTGGAGTCCCCGTTCGTGGGCCGGGACCGCGAGATGCGCGTGATCAAGGAGCTGTTCCACGCATCGGCGGAGGAGGGCCGGGCCCACCTGGTGTCCGTGGTCGGCGTCGCAGGGTTCGGGAAGTCCCGACTGGTGTGGGAGTTCTTCAAGTACCTGGACGGGCTGGCCCTGGACACCATCTGGAACCGAGGAAGCTGCCTGGCCTACGGCGAGGGCGTGACCTACTGGGCCCTGGCGGAGATGGTCCGAACCAGGGCCGGGATCGCGGAGGGGGAGGAGACCGGTTCCGCGTTGCAGAAGCTCCGGGACATCGTCGAACGGGAGTGTCCGGACCCCACGGAGCGCGCGTGGGTGGAGCCGAGGCTCGCCCACCTCCTGGGACTGGAGGAGCGGGTGGCCCGCGAGCGGGAGGACCTGTTCGCGGCTTGGCGCCTCTTCTACGAGCGTACCGCCGACCGCACGCCGGTGGTCATGGTGTTCGAGGACATGCACTGGGCGGACCCAGCCCTGCTCGACTTCGTCGAGTACCTGCTGGAGTGGTCGCGGTCCCACCGCCTGTTCATCCTGACCCTGGCCCGCCCCGACCTGCTGGACCGCAGGCCCAACTGGGGAACCGGTCGGGGGACCACCTCCATGTATCTCGGGCCGCTCCCGCAGGACGCGATGGAGGAGTTGATGCGAGGCCTGGTCCCCGGTCTGCCCCGGGAGACCACGACGAAGATCCTGGAGCGGGCGGAGGGGGTGCCCCTGTACGCGGTGGAAACCGTCCGGATGCTCCTCGACCGCGGGCTGCTGCTGCGGGAAGCCGACGAGTACCGCCCGGCCGGCTCCGTCGAGACCCTCGAGGTCCCCGAGACGCTGCACGCGCTGATCGCGGCGCGACTCGACGGCCTCTCGCCGGAGGAGCGGAAGGTGCTCCAGGATGCCTCCGTGCTAGGGAAGACCTTCACCAAGGGAGCCCTGGCCGCCCTCAACGGGATCGACGAGACCGAGCTCGACCCGTTGCTGTCGTCACTCACGCGCAAGGAGTTCCTGACCATCCAGGCCGACCCCCGGTCCCCGGAGCGGGGACAGTACGGCTTCCTGCAGGACCTGGTGAAGCTCGTCGCGTACGAGACCCTGTCGAAGAGGGAGCGGAAGACCCGGCATCTTGCCGCCGCGTCGCTGCTCGAGCAGACGTGGGGCCGGGACGACGTGGAGATCGTCGAGGTCCTGGCATCGCACTACCTCGATGCCTATCGGGCCGCCCCTGACGCCCCCGATGCCGGACAGATCAGACGTCTGGCACTCGAGGCCCTCGAGCGGGCCGGCGAGCATGCCAGGTCGCTCGCCGCGCTCGGGCAGGCCCAGCGCTACTTCGACGAGGCCGCCGAGCTCGCCGACGACCCCGGGCAGCGGGCCGAGTTCCTCGAGCGTGCCGGGATCGCCATGTCGGTCATGGGCGACTCCGACGGCGCGATCGCCCGGTTCGAACGGGCCATCGAGCTGTTCGAGGCCGAGGGCCTGACCCATCCGGCGGCCCGTGTTTCCGCTCGCCTCAGCCAGGCGATGTGGTTCTCGGGACGGCTGGAGGAGGCGGTCGACCGGATGGAGCGGTCGTTCCAGGTGCTCTCCAGCGAGGAGCCCGACGAGGACTTCGCCATGCTCGCGGCGCAGATGGGCCGCCTGGAGTTCTTCGCAGGGCGGACCGAGAAGGCGGCTGAACACATCGACACTGCCATCGACGTCGCCGAGGGACTGTGGTTGCCGGAAGTGCTCTCCCAGGCACTGAACACGCAGGGCATCATCATGTACGCGGGTAAGGACCGGCGCCGGCAGGGGTATGCGCTCATCAAGTACGCGCTCGAGATCGCCCTGGAGAACGACATACCGTCGGCCGCGTTTCGCGCGTACTTCAACCTCGCCGACCTCGCGTCGTACGGAGATCGCTACGGTGAGGCCCGGGAGCATGTCGAGGCCGGGCTGGCCCTGGCCAGAAGATTGGGGAATCGAGAACAGGAGTGGTTGCTCCTGGGCCAGACGTATCCCTTCTTCCTGTTGGGCGAGTGGGACACCGTCCTCGCGAACACGGACCAGATCCCCAGGGAGAAGATCGCCCAGCAACGGCTTGCCGGCACCGCGTTCCTCCTCATCCGCCCGTTGATCTGGCTCCACCGGGGGGACATCGACCAGGCGGAGGCGTCGTTCTCGGTCTTCCCCGAGGCGCTGTCCGCGGACGTGCAGGAGCAGGCCACGCACGCGACGGGACTCGCGGCGATCCACCTGGCACGAAGCGAACTCCGGGATGCCCTCCAGGCAGCGCGGCACGCGCTCGAGATCCGTGGACTGGGCATGGCCCACGAGTCGCAACGGGAGGGGATGACCGTTGCCCTGGAGGCTGCCTTCCAGCTTGAAGACCTGGACACGCTGGCGGAGTTGCTTGACGCGCTCGATCGGGCCCCCCGCGGGAAGCTGCCCCAGTACATGCAGGCGCAGGCCATGCGCTTTCGGGCCAAGCTGGCCGCGGCGCGCGGAGACGGCGGGACGGTGGAGTCGCTGTTCAAGGGTGCCGTCGGCCTGTTCCGGGAGATCGCCGCGCCGTTCCATATGGCAGTCACGTTCGTGGACCACGCGGAATGGCTGGCCGCCCAGGGCCGGGCTTCGGAGGCCGCGCCCCTGATCGATGAGGCGCGGGGGATCTTCGGACGCCTGGAGGCGCGGCCCTGGCTCGAACGAGTCGACAAGATCGTCCCGGTTGGGGTCACTGGCCCCGAGGGAACTTGAACTCCTCCGTGACCTGTCCGAGCTGCGGCACCGAGAACCGTCCCGGACGGCGGTTCTGCTCCCGGTGCGGCAGTCCCCTCGCCGTGGCCTGTCCCTCGTGCGGCGCCGCCAACGAGCCGGACGACCGATTCTGCGGCCAGTGTGGGGCACCGCTCGGAGCGGACGCCGCGCTCGTCACCGACGCTCCCACCTCCGAGCGCCGGCTGGTGTCCGTGCTGTTCGCGGATCTCGTGGGATTCACCACGCTGTCCGAGAACCGCGACGCGGAGGAGGTCCGGGAGCTCCTGTCACGGTATTTCGACACCAGCCGCACGCTCATCGCCCGCTACGGCGGGATCGTCGAGAAGTTCATCGGGGACGCGGTGATGGCGGTGTGGGGGACTCCGGTGGCGCGGGAGGACGACGCGGAGCGGGCCGTGCGGGCCGCCCTGGACCTGGTCGACGCCGTGGCCGCGCTCGGCCAGGAGGTGGGAGCGCCGGAGCTTCGGGCCCGGGCCGGCGTCCTGACCGGCGAGGCGGCCGTCACCCTCGGCGCCGAGGGCCAGGGCATGGTGGCCGGCGACCTGGTGAACACGGCCAGCCGGATCCAGGCGGCGGCCGACCCGGGGACCGTTCTGGTGGGCGAGAGCACGCGACGGGCCACCGAGGCCGCCATCGCGTACGAAGAAGCGGGGCTCCACGAGCTGAAGGGGAAGGCGGAACCGGTCACGCTATGGAGGGCGGCCCGGGTGGTGGCCGGGCGTGGCGGTGCGCTGAAGTCGGCCGGCCTGGAAGCGCCCTTCGTGGGCCGGGACCGTGAGCTGAGCCTGGTCAAGGAGCGGTTCCACGCCACCATGGACGAGCACAAGGCCCACCGGGTCTCCCTCATCGGGATCGCCGGGATCGGGAAGTCCCGGCTGTCATGGGAGCTGTACAAGTACCTGGACGGTCTGGCGGAGACGGCGTGGTGGCACCGGGGCCGGTGCCTCCCCTACGGCGACGGGGTCACATACTGGGCGCTCGCCGAGATGGTCCGGATGCGGGCGGGCATCGCGGAAGGCGAGGAGGCCGCGGCCGCGACGGCCAAGCTCCGGGGCTGCGTCGAGGAACACGTCGTCGATCCGGACGAACGCCGGTGGGTGCAGCCGCGGCTGGCCCACCTCCTCTCGCTGGAGGACCGGGCGACCGGCAGCCGTGAGGACCTCTTCGCGGGGTGGCGGCTGTTCTTCGAGCGGCTGGCCGAGCACCACCCCACGGTGCTGGTGTTCGAGGACTGTCAGTGGGCGGACGCGGCGCTGGTGGACTTCATCGACTACCTGATGGACTGGTCCCGCGACAGCCGGCTGCTGGTCCTCACCCTGGCCCGCCCGGAGGTCGCGGATCGGCACCCCACGTTCGTCTCCGCCCGGCGGGCCACGACCTCGATCTACCTGGAGCCGCTCCCCCGCCCGTCCATGGAAGCGCTGCTGGCCGGGCTGGTCCCCGGTCTCCCGGAAGGACTCCAGGAACGGATCCTCGACCGGGCGGAGGGCGTCCCGCTGTACGCCGTCGAGACGGTGCGGATGCTGTTCGATCGGGGGCTCCTGGAGCGACGGGGACACGCGTTCGTCGTCACCGGCGACGTCGAGGAGCTGGCCGTTCCGGAGACGTTGCACGCCCTGATCGCGGCGCGTCTCGACGGGCTCCCGCCACAGGAGCGGCGGGCTCTCCAGAACGCCGCCGTGGCCGGGAAGACGTTCACCCGGGAGGCTGTGGCGGCGCTGGACGGCTCGTCGGGGCCCGACGTCGACGCCGTGCTGGCGTCCCTGGTCCGCAAGGAGCTGCTCTCGGTCCAGACCGACCCCCGCTCGCCGGAGCGAGGGCAGTACGTGTTCCTCCAGGCCCTGGTGCGGAAGGTGGCCTACGAGACCCTGTCGCTCCGCGAACGCAAGTCCCTGCATCTGGCCCTCGCCGAGCACCTCGAGTCGAGCTGGGCGGCCGAGGACGAGGAGGTCGTGGAGATCGTGGCCTCGCATCTCCTGGAGGCCTACCGGGCAGCGCCCGAGGCCGACGACGCCCCGGCCATCAAGACCAGAGCGCGGGACAGCCTGGTCCTGGCGGGGCACCGCGCCGCGTCGCTCGCCGCGACGGAGGAGGCCCAGCGGTACTTCGAGCGCGGGGCCGAGCTGGCCGACGAACCGGTGGCCCGGGCCGAGCTGCTCGAACGCGCCGGCCAGATGGCATGGGCCGGCGGCCGGACTGCGGGGGCCCGCGTGCACCTCGAGGCCGCGGGGGCGCTGTTCGACGCGGCGGGCCTGCTGCACGGGGGCGCCCGGGTCTCCGCCCGCCTGGCCGAGATACTGTGGGACGAGGGCCACATCGAGGACGGGATCGGGCAGATGGAGCGGGCCTTCGAGGTCCTGGCCGGCGACGAGCCCGACGAGGACCTGGCCACCCTCGCAGCGCAGCTGGGACGGATGCACTACTTCGCGGGCGACCTGGATCCGGCGGAGGACCGGAACGAATGGGCCCTGGCCATCGCCGAGAAGCTGTGGTTGCCGGAGGTCCTGAGCCAGGCCCTCAACACCACGCCCCTGATCCGCCCGTCGAAGGGGCCGCACGTGGAATCGATGGCGCCCCTGCAGCGGGCCCTGGACATCGCCCTGGAAGCCGACGCGTCCTCGGCGGTGTTCCGGGCGTACTTCAACATCCAGCCGGCCAGCCCGGTCCCGAAGGCCCTCGACTACGCGGAGGCAGGCCTGGCCCTGGCCCGGAGGCTGGGGAACCGGTACTGGGAGCTCAACGGCCACGGGCGCGTGGCTTCCGCCCTGTGGATGGCGGGCCGGTGGGACGAGGCCCTCGAGCACGCGGCCGAGCTGGTGCAGGACGACGGCCTGACCCCGGGAGCGGGCTTCGCCCTCAGCCGGACCCTCCCCGCGCTGGTCCACCTCCACGCGAACCGCGGCCGATGCTCGCTCGGGCGAGGGGCGATCATGGCGAGGCCCTCAGGGTGAGCCTGGAAGTCATCGCCATCACCGAGCGGATGGGGACGTTCCACGAGGGGTTGCGCGAGGCCGGGGCGGAGGGGATCGAGGCGGCGATCGCCCTGGGCGACCTGGACGGGGCGGAGGAGTTGCTCGCCGACCTGACCAGTCGGACCAACAAGCGGGAGTACCTCCGCATGCACCTGGACCGACTGCGGGCCCGACTGGCCGCGGCGCGAGGAGACACGGAGGCCGCGGCGGCGGCATTCCCCCCGGCCGTGGCCCGGTTGCGCGAGTTCGGCGCGCCGTTCTGGCTGGCCGTCGGCCTGTTCGAGTACGGGGAGTGGCTGGCCGGGCAGGGCCGCACCGGGGAATCGGAGCCGCTGCTCACAGAGGCCAGCGAGATCTTCGAACTCCTGAAGGCGCGGCCGTGGCTGGAGCGGCTGGACAGCCTGGGCCCGGGGCGAACCGCGCGACAGCCCGTAGCATCTGGGAACACGTGATCTGCCCCGATTGCGGAACCGAGAATCGCTCCGACGGCAAGTTCTGCTTCCAATGCGGAGCTGCGCTGGCCGGCCGCTGCACCATGTGCGGCTCCACCCTCCGGCCGGGAGCCCGGTTCTGCGACGAGTGCGGCACGCCGGTCGGGGGCCCTCAACCACGGCTCGCCGAGCCGGGCCCGGCTCCGTCCTCGGAGCGGCGCCTGGTCTCCATCCTGTTCGCCGACCTGGTGGGGTTCACCACGCTGTCCGAGTCCCGTGACGCCGAGGAGGTCCGGGAGCTCCTGTCGCGCTACTTCGACACCAGCCGGACGCTCATCACCCGCTACGGCGGGACCGTCGAGAAGTTCATCGGCGACGCCGTCATGGCGGTGTGGGGCACGCCGGTGGCCCAGGAGGACGACGCGGAGCGGGCGGTCCGGGCGGCCATGGAGCTGGTGGACGCCGTGGGGGCCCTGGGACAGGAGGTCGGTGCCCCCGAGCTCGCCGCGCGGGCCGGCGTGCTGACGGGCGAGGCGGCCGTGACGCTCGGCGCCGAGGGCCAGGGCATGGTGGCCGGCGACCTCGTGAACACGGCCAGCCGCATCCAGTCCGCGGCCTCGCCGGGCCGGGTGCTCGTCGGCGACGCCACCCGCCGGTCCTCCGAGGCCGCCATCGCCTACGAGGACGCCGGCGAGCGCGAGCTGAAGGGGAAGGCCGAGCCGGTCCGTCTGTGGCGGGCCCTGCGCGTGGTCGCGGCGGTGGGCGGCGTGCAGCGCTCGGCCGGGCTCGAGCCCCCCTTCGTGGGCCGGGACCGGGAGCTCCGCCTGCTGAAGGACCTCTTCCACGCCTCCGCGGAGGAGGGCAAGGCGCACCTGGTCTCCGTGGTGGGCGCGGCCGGCGTGGGCAAGAGCCGCCTGCTGTGGGAGTTCGAGAAGTACGTGGACGGGCTGGCCGGCCAGTTCCGGTGGCACCGGGGCCGGTGCCTCGCGTACGGGGAGGGCGTGACCTACTGGGCCCTCGCCGAGATGGTCCGGACCCGTGCCGACATCGTGGAGGGCGAGGAAGCATCGTCCGCGCTGGCCAAGCTCCGGGGGGCCCTGGAGGAGAACCTCCCCGACCCGGAGGAACGGCGGTGGGTCGAGCCCCGCCTGGCCCACCTCCTCGGCCTGGAGGAGCGGGTCTCGCGCGAGCGGGAGGACCTGTTCGCGGCGTGGCGGCTGTTCTACGAGCGCCTGTCGGACGAGATGCCCACGGTCATGGTGTTCGAGGACATGCAGTGGGCCGAGGCCACGCTCCTCGACTTCATCGAGTACCTCCTGGAGTGGGCCCGCGACCACCGGCTGTTCGTGATCACAGTGGCCCGTCCGGACCTCGCCGACCGCCGGCCCAACTGGGGCGTGGGCCGCAGCGCCACGTCCCTGTACCTCGACCCCCTGGCCGACCACTCGATGAAGGAGCTCCTCACCGGACTCCTGCCGGGGGTCCCGGAGGAGCTGGACCGGCGGATCCTCGGTCGAGCCGAGGGCATCCCGCTGTACGCGGTGGAGACCGTGCGCATGCTGCTGGACCGCGGGCTGCTGGTACAGGAGGGGAACTCCTACCGGCCAACGGGCCCGATCGAGGCGCTCGAGGTCCCCGAGACGCTGCACGCGCTCATCGCCGCCCGCCTCGACGGCCTCACACCCGAGGAGCGCCGACTGCTCCAGGACGGGTCGGTGCTCGGGAAGTCCTTCACGAAAGGAGGGCTCGCCGCCGTCTCCGGGCTGCCCGACGCGGAGCTCGAGCCAATCGTGGGCGCGCTGACCCGTAAGGAAGTCCTCACGGTGCAGGCCGACCCGCGCTCCCCCGAGCGAGGACAGTACGCCTTCGTCCAGGACCTCCTGCGCCGTGTGGCCTACGAGACCCTGTCGAAGAAGGAGCGCCGGACCCGGCACCTGGCGGTGGCCGACTTCCTGGAATCGACCTGGGGGTCGGACGACGAGGAGGTGGCCGAGGTCGTCGCGTCGCACGTCCTGGCGGCGTACCGCCTGGCACCGGACGCCCCCGACGCTCCGGAGATCCGGGCCCGGGCCAGGCACGTGCTGGCCCGAGCCGGGGAGCGAGCCGCATCGCTCGCGGCGGACGAGGAAGCCCAGCGGTACTTCGATCAGGCCGCCGAGCTGGACGGCGATCCCGTCGACCGCGCCGCGCTGCTCGAGCGCTCCGGGACGATGGCCCGGACGGGCGGCCGGACCGAGGAGGCGGCGGCCCGCTTCGAGGAGGCCGTCCTGCTGTTCGAGGAGGCCGGGCTGGTCCACCCCGCCGCCCGCGTTTCGGCCCGGATGGGGGAGGTCCTGTGGGACCAGGGCAAGCTCGGAGAGGCCGTCGATCGACTGGAGCGGTCCTTCGGCGTCGTCTCGACCGAGACGCCGGACGAGGACTTCGCCCGCCTGGCGGCGGAGCTCGGACGGATCCTGTTCTTCACCGGGCAACAGGAGGCGGCGGCGGAGCGTATCGAGGTGGCGCTCGAGCTGGCGGAGTCGCTGTGGCTGCCGGAGGTGCTGTCGCAGGCGCTCAACACGAAGGCCGTGATCATGATGGCCGGGGGCCGCCGACGCGAGAGCCTGGCCCTCATGAAGTACGCGCTGGACGTGGCGCTCGAGCACGACCTCCCGATGGCATCCCTTCGCGCGTACTACAACCTCGCCGACCTCTCCGACCACGTGGACCGGTACCACGAGGCGAAGGAGCTCGTGGCCAGCGGGCTGGCCCTGGCCAGGCGCCTGGGCATCCGGCAGTGGGAATGGGTGCTGCTTGCCCAGGTGTATCCGCTCGTCGTGCTCGGTGAGTGGGACGAAGCGCTGGCCCGGCTGGCCCAGCTCCCCACCGACCGGATGCACGAGCTCCGCTCCGCATACCCGATCGGCTCCGCCCTTCTCATCCCCATCAACCGCGGAGATCTCGAGACGGCCCGTCGGGTCCTGGAATCGCTTCCCGAGGCCGCATCCTCGTCGGACGTCCAGGAGCGCCTGATGTTCAGCGTCGGCCACGCCGCCCTGCTTCGATGGGAAGGCAGATTCGAGGAGGCGCTCGAACAGGCCGAGCGCGCGTTCGGCGCGTGGCGCGACCTGGCCCTGTCGCACGAGTCCGTGCGGGAGGGGTTCGTGGAGGCCGTGGAGTCCGCGTTCGCGCTGGGCGACCTCGGCAAGGTCGCCGAGCTCCTGGACACGCTTTCGGGGTTCCCCCGGGGCACCGTCCCCCAGTTCCTACATGCTCACTCCATGCGCTTCCGGTCCCGCCTGGCCGCCGCGCGAGGGGGGAACGCCGCGGTGGAGGACGGCTTCAAAGGCGCTTCGGGCCTGTTCCGCGAGCTGGGAGTTCCCTTCTGGCTCGCCGTGACGCTCCTCGAGCACGCCGAGTGGCTGGCCTCCCAGGGGCGGAGCGAGGAAGGCGGCCCGATGCTCGACGAGGCCCGCGGCACCTTCGAGCGGCTTCAGGCCCGGCCCTGGCTGGAGCGCGTCGACAGGGTCGGCGCCGCCGGGCGGGTCGCTGCTCGAAGCTAGTCTGAGACAGACTAGTGGGCGCCCATCAGAGCGACCAGTCCACGGGCCGCTCCGGCTGGTAGCTGCAGAACGTTCCCGTGCGGACGGCGTTCGACAGGTGGCGCCACAGGGCCTCGTCGTTCGCATGGATCGTCCGCAGGCACGCGCTGATGCCGTTGCGCACGTTCACCCGGGCCCGCTCCGCAGGAGAACCCGCCCGGCGGGGACGGCCCCGGAGCCCGACCGCGGCCGACAGCTCGCTGGCGATGGCATCCATCTCCTCGCGAGCCCGGGCGGCCCGTTCCGGGTCGTTGAACCGCTCGGCCTCCTCGATCTCCTCGCGAAGCTCCTCCACCCGGGCCCGGTACTGCTCGCGGGCGGTGGCGTCCAGGATCTCGCCGGCGTCCCCGGGGCCGCCGTCGAGGCCCTCGGTGCCGACCGGCTTGACGTCCCCGGCCGCGGGGTTCGCCACGGCCACGAGGTCGAGCACGTGGACCTCCACGCCGGGCCTCGCCACGAGGTACGCGATGTAACGGAGTCCCTTCGAGTCGCGCAGTCGGACGACCGGGCCGCCGAACGCGAGGGTCCAGTACTCGCCGTCGCGCTGCAGGACCGCCTCCGTGGGTGTGACCCGGTCGGCCGCGGCGGGCGGCTCGGGACGGGCTCCGGCCCCACGCAGGAGTCCCTCCGCCTGCGCCGCCACCTTCCTCATGCCGATCCGCCGGGCCACCGTCAGGGCCTCCCGGGCCATGGCCACGGCACGGTCCCGGTCACCCCGACCGCCCCGTCGCATCAGCATCTCCGCGTAGCTCTGCTGCGACCAGGCGATCAGGGGCGGCGCCCCGATCCGCCGGCCCTGGCCCACGGCATGCTCGAAGTGCCGCTCGGCGTCGTCGAACCGTTCGATCGTCGTGGCGAGCAGGGCCAGGCAGTGCGACACCGGCCCGGCCAGGGCCGCGGCAGGGCCCATGTGCACGAGCCGGTCCCGGTACGGCTCGAGCAGCCCGTACAGCTCCTCGGCCATGTCCCGGTCTCCCAGAATCGCCACCGTGAGCGAGGACTCCGACATCGCGCCGAGCCAGGCGACGTCCGTGCGCACGCCTTCGAACCCATCCCCCCTCGCCGCCTCGACCTCCCGGCGGGCCCCCTCGAGGTCGCCGGTCTCCGCCAGGATGTAGGCGAGAGCGCAGTGCCACACGGTGAACGTCGGGTCGATGCTCACCATGCCCTCCACCGCGCCCCGGACGTCCTCCAGACCCCCCTGGAACATCCGGAGGCAGTACAGCTGGAGGGCCAGCGACAGGCCCGGCCAGCTGGGCTCGCCGCCGAGCACCGGCTCACCGATGGCGAACGCCTCGTTCGCGGCGCGTTCCGCTTCCTCGAACCGGCCCTCGCGGATCAGGCGGCCCGCCCCGTACATCTCGGCGAACCACAGCGAGGTCGGATCGTCCCGCTCCCGGGAGATGCGGCGGATCGCGGCGGCCTCCAGGTCCCCGCCCGCCACGTCGCCCGACTCGACCAGGTCGCTGAGCAGGAAGATCCGCCCGAGCCCTTCGAGCCGGCGGTCCTCGAGGCGCTCGGCGATCCGCACGATCTCCCGTCCCGTGTCCAGCCGCTCCTCGAGGTTGTCGGGCCCCCACACCGCCCAGTGCCGGGCGGTCAGCGCGTACGCGATGGTCTCGGGATCGTCCACCTCCCGGGCCAGCTCGAGCGACCGGGCGGACAGCTCGTCCCGCCGCTCCTCGGACTCGGACCAGTACAGGTGGGCGGCCAGCCGTCCCAGCAAGCGCGCCCGAAGCGCCCGGTCCTCCGGTCCCAGGCCCGCCAGGGCCTCCTCGAGCAGGTGGATCTGCTCCCGGTCGGCGCCGCCGATCGCCACGCCCAGCAGCAGCACCACGTCGCCGGGGCCGAGGGCCGCCTGGGCCAGCAACGCGGGCGCCTCCGCCCGCCGGGCCCACTGCGCTGCCTGCCGAAAGCTCTCCGTGGCCGCCGGCTCGTCCCCGGCCCGCCACTGCACCCGTCCCAGCAACAGGAGCATCTCGGCGCGGACCGAGTGGGTCGCGCCGGTCACGTCGGCCACCCGCAGGGCGGCGCCGAGCAGCCTGCCGGCCTCCTCGAAGGCCATACGGGCAACGGCCTGCTCCGCGGCCAGCCGCGCGTACCGGATGGCCTGCTTGCCGGTCCCCTCTGCGGCCGCCTCGAGGTAGTGGTGGGCCAGCTGGGCGAGGTGCTCCTCCACGTCCGCCCCGTGGGCCTCCTCGATGGCCTCGGCCACCAGGCGGTGCAGGCGGACGCGCTCCACCGTGGCCAGCTGCTCGTAGAGCGTCTCGCGCACCAGCGCGTCGTCCGATGAGCTCGCGGACGCCCTGGGGCACCGGCAGGGCCGGCGGGACGCCCTCGGCCATCTCCCCGAGCCGGCCCTCGGAGGCCAGGAGGCGCACCAGCTCCTGGACGAAGAACGGGTTCCCGTCGGTCATCGCGTGGACCGAGGCCGCCAGGCGGCCGGAGGGCGGCGAGCCGGTCGCGGACTCCACGAACGCGCCCACCTCCTCCGGTGCGAGCCCTCGCAGTACGAGCCGGTCGGCCGACGTCAGCCGGCCCAGGACGTCGGCCACCCGCGGGTTGCGGCCGAGGTCCTGGTGCCGGTAGCCGGCCAGGACGAGGATCGAGGCGCGTTGCAGCTCGGCGGCCACGAACTCGAGCAGCAGGAGGGACGGCTCGTCCGCCGCGTGGAGGTCGTCCAGGACGATCACGAGCGGCTGGCGGGTCGACACGGCCACGAGGAACCTGGCCACGGCGTCGAACAGACGGAACCGGGCCTGCTCGGAGGGGACGCCCGCCGGCGGACCCATCGATCGTGCGCCCGGCCGAAGCTCCGGGAGGAGACTCGCCAGCTCGTCCGCCCCCGGGCCCAGATCGAGCTCGAGCTCCGACGGCGGCAGCGTCTCGGTCAGCCCCCGGAGGATCCGGATCCACGGCCAGAACGCGGGAGCCCGGAGGTCCTCCGGGCACGAGCCCCACACCACGACCGCCCCGGCCGAGTGGGCCAGGCGGGCCAGCTCCTCGGCCGTGCGGGTCTTGCCGATCCCGGGCTCCCCGAGGAGCAGCACGAGGCGGCCGCTGCCGGCGACCGCATCGGCGAGCGCCCCGCGGAGCTCCGACAGCTCCCCCACCCGTCCCACGAAGGTCCGGGCATGGAGGTGGCTCTCGGCCCCGGCGGACTGGGGTTCGATTCTGGCCACGACCATCTGCTCGCTCTGTCGTGCCCCCCAGGACCTCCCCGAAACATAGGTCGTTGCCTCGGACCCAACACTGTTGCGGCCCGCTTCACGCCGAGAAGGGTGGCGAGGAAAGGAGCACGTCATGGCGGTGAGCGCGCAGGCGATCGAGACCCGGTTTCCGAAGCGGGACTTCGCCGTCGTCGCGTTGATCCTGGCGGACGGGACGGTCCAGCGGTTGGACGGGAAGGAGCCCGACGACCCCACGCGGGAATGGGCGGAGGGCAGGCTCGGCGGCGACGGGTGGATGCTGTGGTGGGAGCGCCGAAGCTGGACCCCGCAGGCGCCGCAGGTGGCGCTCGCCGGGAGAAGCTCGGCTCGCTGAGTCGAACCGCGCGCATCCCGCACCTTCGCCATCGAGCGGATTTTCGGTACGCTCGCGGCCCGATGGCGCGCTGGAGGCGGGCGCCGCAGGGCCGGAGGCGGCGCCCGTCACCAGGGACGCGCCAGAGTCCGAGCGCCGCCTGGTCTCCATCCTGTTCGCCGACCTGGTGGGGTTCACGACCCTGTCGGAGAGCCGGGACGCCGAGGAGGTCCGCGAGCTCCTGTCGCGCTACTTCGACACCTGCCGCCGGCTGATCTCCCTGTACGGCGGGACCGTCGAGAAGTTCATCGGCGATGCGGTCATGGCGGTGTGGGGGACGCCGGTGGCCCAGGAGGACGACGCGGAGCGCGCCGTGCGCACGGCGCTGGACCTGGTGGCCGCCGTGGCGGCGCTGGGCCAGGAACTCGGCGCCCCCGACCTGGCCGCCCGGGCCGGCGTGCTGACCGGCGAGGCCGCGGTGACGCTCGGCGCCGAGGGCCAGGGCATGGTGGCCGGCGACCTCGTGAACACGGCCAGCCGAATCCAGGCCGCCGCCGCGCCGGGCGAGGTGTTCGTGGGCGACGTCACGCGCAGGGCCACCGAGGCCGCCATCGTCTACCGGGACGCCGGGGCCCACGAGATGAAGGGGAAAGCCGAGCCGGTGCCACTGTGGCAGGCGGTTCGCGTGGTGGCGGCCCGGGGCGGCGCGCTGAAGTCCTTCGGCCTGGAGCCGCCGTTCGTGGGCCGGGAACGCGAGCTGCGCCTGGTGAAGGAGCTGTTCCACGCCACCGCGGAGGAACGCCGCGCCCACCTGGTCACGGTCACGGGCATCGCCGGGATCGGGAAGTCCCGGCTGTCCTGGGAGTTCTTCAAGTACCTGGACGGCCTGTCGGACACCGCGTTCTGGCACCGGGGGCGCTGCCTGTCCTACGGGGAAGGGGTGACGTACTGGGCCCTCGCCGAGATGGTGAAGATGCGGGCCCGCATCGCCGAGGAGGAGGACGCCGAGTCGAGCCTGGGCAAGCTCCGGACGACGCTGGAGGACCTCGTCCCGGACCCGGAGGAACGGCGGTGGGTGGAGCCCCGCCTGGCCCACCTCCTGGGCCTGGAGGACCGCATGGCGCCCGGCCGGGAGGACCTGTTCGGCGCGTGGCGGTTGTTCTTCGAGCGGGCCGCGGCCCGCTACCCGGTGGTCATGGTGTTCGAGGACCTCCAGTGGGCGGACACGGCGCTCCTCGACTTCATCGAATACCTGCTCGAGTGGTCGCGCGAGCACCCGCTGTACATCATCGCCCTGGCCCGCCCGGAGCTCGCCGAGCGGCATCCCCGGTGGGGCACGGTCGGCCGGAGCGCCACCTCGATGCACCTCGAGCCGCTTCCCCCCGCCGCCATGGAGCAGCTCCTGCGCGGATTGATCCCCGACCTCCCCGCCGACGCCCAGGAGAAGATCCTGGCCCGCGCGGAGGGCGTCCCGCTGTACGCCGTGGAGACCGTCCGCATGCTGCTGGACCGGGGGCTGCTGGAGCCGGCCGAGAACGGCTACCGGCTGACCGGCGAGGTGGGGACGCTGGAGGTCCCCGAGACGCTGCACGCGCTCATCGCGGCCCGCCTCGACGGGCTGACCCCCGAGGAACGCCGCCTCCTCCAGGACGCCGCGGTCATGGGCAAGACGGTCACCAGGTCGGGGGTCGCGGCCGTCACCGGCATTCCGGAGGGCGACGCGGAAGCGCTCCTCGGATCGCTCGTCCGCAAGGAGATCCTGTCGCTCCAGGCCGACCCCCGGTCGCCGGAGCGGGGCCAGTACGGCTTCCTCCAGGACCTGGTGAAGCGGGTGGCCTACGAGACCCTGTCGAAGAAGGAGCGCCGGGCCAAGCACCTGGCCGTGGTGACGTACCTCGAGACGAGCTGGGGAGCGGACGAGGACGAGATCGTCGAGGTCATCGCCTCGCACTACGTCGACGCCCACCGGGCCGCCCCGGATGCGCCGGACGCGGCCGAGATCGTGGCCCGGGCCGCCGACACGCTGGCCCGGGCGGGGCGGCGGGCCCAGTCCCTGGCCGCCTACGAGGAGGCCCAGCGCCACTACGACCGGGCGGCCGAGCTGGTCGAGGGCACGGCCCGCCGGGCGGAGCTGCTCGAGCTGGCCGGTGTCGCGGCCCGCCTGGCGGCGCACAACGACGCCGCCCAGCCCCGCTTCGAGGAGGCCATCGCCCTGTTCGAGTCGGAGGGCCTGACCCACCCCGCCGCCAGGGTGTCGGCCCGCCTGGCCGAGATCCTGTGGTGGGAGCGGCGCGAGACCGAGCGGGCCCTCGACATGATGGAGAACTCGTTCGCGGTGCTGCGCGACGAGGAGCCCGACGAGGACCTGGCCACGCTCACCGCGCAGCTGGCCCGGTTCCACTTCTTCAACGGGAACCTGGACGCGACGATCGATCGGGTGGAGACGTCGCTCGAGATCGCGGAGTCGCTGGGGCTCCCGGAGGTTCTGTCCCAGGGCCTCAACACGAAGGCCCTCGTGCTGACCTCGCGGGGCCGCAACGAGGAGGGCCTCGCCCTCCTGAAGCATGCGTTGGAGATCGCGCTCGAGGCCGATGCCGTGGTCGCCGCCCTGCGGGCCTACATCAACCTGTCGCATACCTCCCAGGAGCTGGACCGCCACGAGAACGCCCGCGCGTACCAGGAGAGCGGCATCGCTCTGGCCCGGAAGTTCGGCGTCCGGTGGTTCGAGTGGTGGCTGACCGGGCACCTCGCCACCACGCACGAGTTCCTGGGGAACTGGGACCAGTCCCTGGAGCTGACCGCCCGGATCCCCCACCCGGAGGAGGTCCCCGACGCCCGGGTCGGCTACGCGACCGGCGCGTGGCCCGCCGTCAGGATCCACCTCAACCGAGGTGAGCCGGAAGCAGCGGAACGGATCGCCGCCGTGTTCGACGAGGCCGAGTCCGGCGACATCCAGGTCGCATCCATGACCGCGACGGTCCAGGCGATCGTCCACGAGGCCCGAGGTGACCACGAGCAGGCCCTGTCGCTCGCGCTGCGGGCCACGGCCGCCTCGTCATCCATCGGCCTGGCCCATGGAGCCACCCGGGAGGGGTTCGTCGTCGCGGGCAACGCAGCCCTGGCCCTGGGGGACCTGGCCAGGCTGGAGGAGTTGCTGGCCTGGATCGAGACGAGCCGTCCCGGCCACGTGCCCCCCTACCTGAAGGCCCACGCATCGCGGTTCCGTGGGTTGCAGGCAGCCGTCGCCGGGAAGCCCGAGGAGGTGGAGCCTCGCCTGCGGTCCGCCATCGGGACCTTCCGCGAGATCGGCATCCCGTTCTGGGTGGCGGTGACCGAGCTCGAGCTGGGCGAGTGGCTGGTCGGCGCGGGCAGGGCCTCCGATGCTGAGGACCTGCTGGCCGGCGCGCGCTCCACGTTCGACCGGCTTCGGGCCCGACCGTGGCTCCAGCGCGTCGACCGGGCCATCCCGGTGCGCGCCGCGGGGTGAGCCGGCCCGTTCCGGCGCCTCGCGGGTAGATTCCCGCCCGTGTTGCTGGCCATCTCGTTCCTGGTGATCGGGGCCGCCGTGCTCGCGGTCGGCGCGGAATCGGCCGTCCGCGGCACCGCCCGGTTCGCCGCCGCGGCGGGGATCTCCGCGTTCGCCGTTGGCGCGCTGCTGTTCGGGATCGACTTCGAGGGAACCGCCACCGCGCTCATCGCGGCCGGGCGGGGACAGACCGCGCTGGCGGCGGGCGAGGCGTACGGCGCCGTCATCTTCCTGTTCACGGCGGCGTTCGGTGCGGCGCTGCTGTTCACGCGACGGCCGGTCCAGTCGCCGTCCGTGACGATGGTGCTGGCCCCGGCCCTGCCGGTCGCCGCGGGCGCCCTCTCCCTGTACGACGGGATCGTGACCCGCCAGGAGGGCATCCTGCTGGTGCTCGTGTACGCGGGGTACGTAGCGGCGGTGGTGGCCGAGGGACGGGCGGTGAAGGCGCGGGCGGAAGAGCTGGCCCGGGAGGCCGGGGAGCTGGGAGGCGGCCGCATGAGGGCGGGGCTCGTCGCGGCGGCCGGCTTCGCGGCGCTGCTGGTGGGGGCGTGGCTGCTCGTCCAGGGCGGGATCCGCATCCTCGACCGGACGGGCCTCGGCGCCGGGTTCGTGGGCGCCGCCATCGTGGGGACGCTGGCCAGCCTGGACGAGGTGCTGCTGGAGGTCCTGCCGATCCGCCGGGGTCATCCCGAGCTCGCCACCGGGAACCTGTTCGGGACCCTGGCCGCGTTCACGTCCGCGGTCCCCGGGTTGGCCGCGCTGGTCAGACCCCTGACGCTGGACGGCGCCGCATCGGTGGCGTTCCTGGCCGCCGCCGCGCTGTACGCGCTGGTGTCGGTGTGGTTCCTGCTGCGCGAGCGAGCCGGGTGGGTCCTCGGGGTCGTCGTCCTGGCCGGGTACGCCGCGTGGCTCGTCTACGCCGCCTCGCTGTAGGCTCGCCGCCGACGTGAAGGCGGGGCGATTCCTCGGGATGGGTCAGCCGGTCACCGTGCATGACGTGCCCGACCCGGCCCCGGGTTCCTACGACGTGGTCGTTCGCGTCGAGGCCTGCGGGATCTGCGCGTCCGACCTGCACTTGTTGCACGGCGAGATACCGGCGCCGGTGCCCCCACCCTTCACGATGGGCCACGAGCCGTCCGGGGTCGTGGCGGCCGTTGGCTCGGAGGTCCCCGTGTGGCGGGAGGGCGACCGGGTGTCGGTGGCGGCGGGGAAGGCGTGCATGGCCTGCTCGTCGTGCGCCAGCGGCCTGCTGGACGAGTGCCGGAACCCGCAGATCATGGGGTTCCACTACGACGGGGCCTGGGCGGAGCAGCTGGTGGTGCCCTTCTACGCGCTGGCCGCGCTTCCCGACGCGGTGCCCTTCGAGCACGGTGCCATCGCGTGCGACGCGGTGTCGACGCCGTTCGCCGCACTCGTCGACCGGGGCGGGCTGCGGCCGGGGGAGCGGGTCGGACTGTGGGGCATCGGCGGCCTGGGGACGCACGCCGTCCAGATCGCCCGGCTCGCGGGCGCGTCGTTCATCGCGGCCGTGGACCCACTTCCGGCGGCGCGGGAGCGGGCCCTGGCCCTGGGCGCCGACGTGGCGCTCGACCCGTCCGACGACGTACCCGGGGCCATCCGCGACGCCACCGGCGGCCGGGGCCTCGACCTGGCAGTCGAGCTCATCGGCAAGTCGGCCGCCGCACGGCAGGCCCTGTCGTCGTGCACTCGTGGCGGCCGCGTGGTGCTGGTGGGGCAGTCGTTCGAGTCGCTCGACGCCGGGCCGATCATCCTGCTGTCGGTGATCGGCCTCAGCATCCTGGGCCATCTCGGTTACACGAAGCGCCACCTCGAGGACGTCCTCGCGCTCATGGCGTCGGGACGCCTGGACGTGTCGGCTTCGATCTCGGACCGCCTCCCGCTCGACCGCGTGGCCGAGGGCGTCGAGCGCCTCGCATCGAAGGAAGACGCGCCCGTCCGCATCGTGGTCACGCCCCAGGCCTGAGCCCCAAGCCGGAGCTCGCCAGAGAGTTGAGGTCGGCTCGGCGAGCCCTAGAATTCCATCGATGGGATTTCGGGCCCGCGAGTGGCTTCGCAGGCCGGCTGCGGGGCGTGGATCGACGAGCGCCCCGTCCCGGGCCAGGGCGGCCTCACCCTCCGGCCCCGGGAGGCCGATCTATCGATCATGAGTGGACCACGCCCGTTCGGAAGGCGGGGACGGTGAGCATCGCCGGCGAGACATCGGTCGACTGGCTGGACGACCACTGCTGGGCGTGCGGATCCGCGGAGGTGGAGGCCCACGACCGTGACCGGGTGCTCTGTCCGCCCTGCCGCCGCATGCTCTCCGGCCCGCCCCCCGCGGACGACTCGGTACGGGTGATCCACCACCTGTACTGGCTGACGCACCCGCTCGAGCGGTGCTGGCGCTGTCTGACGGGAACGGTGGACCAGGACGACGAGCTGGGGTTGTGCCCCCCATGCCGGAGAGCACAGGGCCGGTGAGGACGGCGCGCCGCTCCCCGGAGCCCGCAGAGCGAGCGCCGGCGGCGGGGCGGTCCCGGTGCGAGGGGGCGGAGGTCGAGACGCCCGGGCGCGGGGGCCCGCTCGCTCCCGCCCCCTCGCCTCCGACGGGCTACCGCTCGTAGTGGAAGGCCGTCTCGAGCATCCCGGTCCTGCTGAAGATGTGATGGACCGGTGACCGGCTCGCTCCTTCCTCGATTGCCTTGCGGTCCTGATCGGAGAACTCTCCCCGTGCCGTTACGTCGACCTGGACCGACCGGAGCGACTCCTTCCACGTGGACGGGTCCTTGGCTCCGGTGATCGGTCCCGGGTCCACGTCGACGTGGGCCTTGACCTGGAGACCCTCCAGGTTCACTCCGGCCGCGGCGCAGTTCAGCGTGATGGCCTCGGTCACACACGAGGCCAGACCGGCGAGGGTGGCCTCGACGGGCTCGATGCGGTCATCGGCCATCTGGACGCCGATGGCGTCGCCCACCTCACGCCAGGAACCGAGCTGGACCGAGAAGTCCCGCGTGGGCTTGTCCATGGTCTGGCCGCCCAGGCTCCACGTCCCGATCTTGCCCAAGTTGCCGAGACCGCGGCCCTCCCAGATCGTCCTGGCCTCGATGCCGAGCGTGAAGCCTTCCGGCGACCGCTCGTACTCCTTGTTGAACGCCTCCAGCTGACCGACGTCGATACCCTCGACCGTCATGGGGTCCACCTCCTCACAAACAGACGTCCGTGGCGGCGTCGCGGCCGAGGGGGGGAACGGGGCCCGCGCCACACTTCCTGGCTCCGGGCGGCCGGCGGTCCGGGGGCGGGATGGGCTGCGTCACCACCCTGCCGAGGTACGACGCCCCCGTCGGACAGACCAACCGTTGGCGCGATTCCCGCGGCGACCACCCGGCCCCAGGACATCTCTCCCCCGCTCGGGTGCAATGTAGCCCTCCCCGGGCGGCCGGTCGAATCGGGGCCACAGGCCGGAGCGGGGCGGTCCTCGGTGGTGGGCGGATCCCGCTGGCAGCGCTCGGGATCACCTACTTCCTGGTGCGGGAGGCGCTGGAGGCCTGGGAGGGCGAAGGGTGACGTCACCTCGGAGCTGGGGGTTCAGCGGGGCCTCTTATCGCCCGGTTGGGACGGCCGCGCCACGAGTTGCATCCCGCAGTGGGGGCACCGCCCCGGCTGGTCAGAAACGACTTCCAGGTGCATCGGACATGTGTAGGCGGCATCATCTTCCGCCGTCTCGTGGTGCCCGCGGCCGTGTTCCTCGTGGCTCCCCTGCTCCATCGGCTCGTTCATCATCCGCAACATGGGGACCACACCTGTCCTCAGCGACCGGACGATGAGCACGACGGCCAGCGCGAGGAACACCACGTTGAGCACCGTCGTGTAGTCGAGGTGCACGCTGGCCTCCACCACCTTCGCGTGCCGTGGCCCCGTCGGGATCAGGCCGAGCGCCACGAAGAGGTCCTCGATGACGTACCCCGCCGCGGCCATGGTGGCGTAGAAGGTCGCCAGCAGGAACAGGCTCATCCTGCCGCCGTAGTACTTCCGGTAGATGTTCAGGATGGGGAGCACGATGAGGTCGGCGAAGATGAACGCGATCACCCCGCCGAAGCTGATCCCTCCGTTCCACAGCACCGCGGCGAGGGGCACGTTCCCGATGGAGCAGACGAAGCTGAGCATGGCCACCAGGGGTCCGACCAGCGGCCCCCAGATCTTGGCGAGCACCGGGTGGCCGGTGAGGAAGAAGTCCCGCCAGAAGCTGTTCGGTACCCACGCGGCCAGCGCACCCGCGATCAGGAGGCCACCGAAGATGTCCTTCCAGATCGCCGCCCAGTCCATGACGAAGTAGTGGCTGATGGCGGTGAATCCCCGGGGGGACCGGATGCGAGACAAGATGGGGCCTCCGGTCACGGACATGTCCATCTCGGCGTGGCCCTCCATCGATCCCCGAAGGGCCCTCTCCGCCTGCCGGCGGGCCATGTCGAGGAGCCGCGGGGTGAGGAAGGCCCGGAACAGAAGGGCCAGAAGCACCACCATGAGCGGGCCGCCCACGAACTCGGCCAGCGTGAACTGCCAGCCGATCAGCAGTGCCAGGATGATCCCCAGCTCGATCACCAGGTTGGTCGAGGCGAACTCGAAGGCCATGGCGGCGGTGAAATCCGCGCCCTTGCGGAAGATCGAGCGGGCCAGGGCCACCGCCGCGTAAGAGCACGACGACGACGCCGCGCCCAGGCCGCAGGCGATCGCGAGCGTCCGCGGCGAGTCGTCGGGCAACAGGCGGATCATCTCGGACTTCGATACGACGGCCTGCACCACACCCGACAGGGCGAAGCCGAGAATGAGCGCCCACAGGATCTCCCACGTCATCCCGAAGGCGATGCTGAGGGCGTGGGCGATCCCGCCGGAGACGCTCGCGAGAGGCGGGAGCGCGATCACGACGAACTCCCCGACTCCATCACGCCCGTTTTCGTCGCGCGGACGCGCTCCATGATGCCAAGCGCCCATCGCTCGAGATGCTCGATGACGAGTCCAGCGTCTCGCAGGAGCTCCAGCGGCTCTCGGGTCAGGTGGTCTGCCTCCAGCCGAAGGGAGATGGGCTCGAGGGCCCGCTGCCCGATGCGAACGACCGGGTTCGAGCTTCGGACGTGCTCGAGCAGGAGCATCTGTCCCCCCCGGCGAAGAGCCCTGACAGCCTCCTTCACCGCCCGGTGATCATCGGGGACCGTGCAGAGGGTCAGGCAGAAGATGACCGTGTCGAAGGATGCATCGGGAAATGGGAGAGCCGCGGCGTCACCCACCATCAGTTCGACCGGCGCCCGGCAGTCCGCTGCGCGGGCGCGGGCGATCTGGAGCATGGACGGACTGAGCTCGATGCCGGTCACGTGAACGTCTTCCCGATAGTTGGGCAGGTTGCGGCCGGTACCGATCCCGATCTCCAGCACTCGGCCGCCGGCTTCGCCCGCCAGCCATCGGCGTCCGGGCTCCATGCGGAGGACCCGCTCCCAGAACCTGATGCTCCGGTCGTACCGGGACGCCGTGCGCTCGTAGAACTCCAGGACTCGAGCCGTGTCTGGCGGCTTCCGCTTCCGCGAGCGGTCTTCGTTGCCTCGTCCTTCCGCCACGGCTACTCCGCTCCCCCGCACCCGTCCTCGAGGCCCCAGACCTGTGCGACGAGCTGCGGACTGTAGTCCAGGCGGGTGAGCAGGAACTTCGCCTGGCCCTCGAAGGCGGTCCATCGCCAGCAGTGGCAGCAACACGGCCCGTGCTCGTGCGACAGGCGCATGGCCTCGTCGTATTCGCGCTGGCCCTGCGGCGACAGCACGATGTCGCGGTCGTACCGCACGAGGGTCTGGGCCAGGCGGACGGAGACGTCGTAGGGATCGGGGGGAATCGCGGAGACGCCGGAGAAGCGGCGCAGCTCTCGAACCTGCTCGACATAGCGCCTCCGATCCATGGGCCGGCAACATGACCCCTGGAGCCGCATCCCAGGCGCCGTGCGCATGAGCCCCTCGGGATCGAGGCTGCACTGATTCGAGGTCGCCCGGCTGAGGACGGCAAACCGCCCGTCGACAGTTCCCATCGAGGGCGAAGCATGGGATGGCGGCGGCGCTTCTCGGCGACCGATCGCCACCGTCGCGGCCAGGGCGAGGAGGATGGCTCCGGCGAGGACAAGTCGTCGGTGCGTGAGAGCGGGGGCCCATCTCATTGGCGCATCTCCTTACGTCACGGGCGGTTGGATCGAGATATTCGAGTCGAACGCGTAGTAACGGTGGTCCATGAAGTGCCCGAACGCCCGCATCTCGGCCCGGCGCACCAGGCCGGTGTGGTCGACCCACAGGCGGAACCAGAGCGGCGTCGAATCGGTGGTCCCGAAGAAGGCGAGGATCCTGACCGGCACGCCGTCAACGGTGGCCCTTCCCACGAGATGGGCGCCCTCGAGCGGCCGGAAGTAGTCCCAGATGAACGAGGGGACCTGCGCCGGTGGACCTCCCGGCTGGACCTGCCATCGGGGACTGGGGCTCTGGCGAAGGTACCGGGTTCCCCCGATCCACACGGATTGGGAGCTCCCGCCGTTGCTGTGGGTGTCGATCGTCATGCGGTCGGGCGCCTCGAAGGAGTAGTCGCTTCGTACGGTCGTCCCCAGGCCGGAGGACAGGCTCTCGGCTAGACGGAACGTCCGAAGTGCATGCATGCGCCGCTGAACCTGCCCCAGCAACGCCGCGCCGCTCGGAGCCGGAAGCGGTGGGACGGTGAACGACGCTCGGCCGCCTCCCGCGCCGCCCACCTGGACCGCCACCTGCTCTCCCCCCCGGACATCGAGCACCGCGGAGCGGCACGTGGACCCGCACGCGGCCGTCTGGAAGGTCCTGCCGCCCACGGCGAGCTGGACCGGAACGCCCTTCGCGGCACCCTCCACCGGCTTCAGGTAGACGATGGCCAAGTTTCGCCCCGGCTCGCCTGGACGGAGGGTGAGCCCAAGAAGGAACCGCCCGGCATCACCCCCGAGCGTCAGGTCGCCCGGTTGCGGCAGGCCGGCCGTCGAGGGCGCTGCGGCCGCCTCCACCTGGGGCTTGGGGACCGGAACGACGGAGAGTAGCGCCGCCACCGCCACCACGACCACCGCCAGGCCGGCTTCGCTCCGCCGGAACAGGCGCCGCCTCCAGGCGAACAACGACAGTGGGACCATCGCCGCCACCGCCGCGATCTTGGCGAGCAGGACACGGCCGTACGACGTTCCCCACAGGGCCCCGAGCCTCCCCAGCTCCTGGATGGCCTGCACTCCACCGAACACCACGCTCACCAGGAAGGATCCGACCGCCACCGGCGTGAAGCGGGAGAGCAGGAGTCTCCCGGCCGGTTCACGCCAGCCGCCGGGCGGCCGGATCGTGCCCAGCGCGAGGATGCCACCGGCCCACACGCCCGCGGCGAGCAGATGGGCAGCGTCGACCGAGATGCCGGCCCAGGCCGGGCGGACCGCGGCGGCGTGTCCCGACGCCGCCAGCGCGATGAGGGCGCCGCCCACGAGCGCGATGGTGAGCGGGCCCATCGTTGCCCCCGCCGAGGCCATCGCGACAGCCTCCAGGGCGAGCAGTGACAGCCGGGCCCCGCCCGGCGGCCCCTCCAGGAATCGCGCCACGCTGTCGATCGACAGGGATCCCTGCGCGACGGCAGCCTCAGCCGTGACTACACCGACGGTGGACAGGAAAGCGGCGAGCAAGGCCAGGCGAAGCCGGACTCGCAG
>WNFU01001878.1_pt1 | contig 29625 bp, 25 predicted proteins | sample 5400121 | NCBI WGS metagenome assembly WNFU01 (sample SAMN13153360, study PRJNA577476) | soil metagenome | isolation source: 100 cm soil or saprolite under grassland replicate 1 | place: USA:California | collected 2016-06-15 | reverse complement strand
CCGACGCGATCGAGCCGGAAGCGCTCCACCAGCTCCTCGGTGGAGAGCAGCGTCGTGTCGTCCTCGGTACCCCAGCCGAGCAGGGCGAGGTAGTTGCGCACCGCGGCCGGGAGATAGCCGGCGTCGCGCAACGCCCCGACCGAGGTCGCCCCGTGTCGCTTGGAGAGCTTCTTGCCGTCCGGCCCGTGGAGCAGGGGCAGGTGCGCGTAGCGCGGCGGGTCGACCCCGAGCGCCCGCAGCACCAGCAGCTGCTTCGGGGTGTTCGAGAGGTGGTCGTCGCCGCGCACGACGTCGGTGATCTCCATCTCCGCGTCGTCGACGGCTACCGCGAAGTTGTACAGCGGGGAGCCGTCGCCGCGCGCGATCACCAGGTCGTCCTGGAGCCGGTTCTCGAATCGGATCTCGCCGCGGATCGCGTCCTCGACGACGGTGGAGCCCTCGTCGGGAGCGCGCAGGCGAGTCGCCGCGCCCGGCTCGTCGCGCGGCTCGCCGCGGTAGCCCGCGCCGCCGTGAGCCTGCTTCCAGGTCCGGACGGCCGCGGCGTCCGCGGTGTCGGGGTAGGCGCGGCCCGACTCGACCAGCTCGCGGATCCGTTCGCGATGTCGCTCTCCGCGCTCGTGCTGGCTGTACGGGCCCTCGTCCCAGTCGAGCTCGAGCCAGCTCAGCGCGTCGAGTATCTGCTCGACGTTCTCCGGTGTCGAGCGCTCGCGGTCGGTGTCCTCGATGCGGAGAACCAGCGTGCCGTCCGAGCCCCGCGCGAGCAGCCAGTTGTAGAGCGCTGTCCGGGCACCACCAATGTGAAGCGCCCCCGTGGGCGAGGGCGCGAAGCGGACGCGGGTGCGCTGGCTAGGCTGAGGCACGATGCTGATCGGGGCGCATGTTTCCACAGCGGGTGGGCTTACCCGCGCAGCGGAGCGCGGCGTGGAGCGCGACTGCGAGGCGATCCAGATCTTCCATCAGAGCTCCCGTGCCTGGCGGCCGACGGCGCGCAGCGACGAGGAGATCGCCGAGTTCCGCATGGCGCTCGAAGAGTCGCCGATCGACGCCGTGGTGATCCATGCCGTCTACCTGATCAACTGCGCCTCGATGGAGGACGAGATCCGCTCCAAATCGCTCACGTCGCTGATGCACGCTCTGCGGCTCGGCGACCGGATCGGCGCCGCCGGCGTCGTGCTGCACCCCGGCTCCCAGAAGGGCTGTCCCTACGACGACTGCATGAGGCTGGTCGGCGAGGCGCTGCGCGAGGTGCTCGCCGAGAGCGAGCGCTGCCGGCTGCTGCTCGAGGACACCGCCGGCGCCACCGGAACGCTGGGGCGCGACTTCGACGAGCTCGCGCGGCTCGTCGAGCTCGGAGGCGGCGGCGAGCGGCTGGGCATCTGCCTCGACTGCTGTCACCTGCTGGCCTCGGGGTTCGAGATCCGGACGCCCGACGCGCTCGGCGACGTGGTCGACGAGTTCGAGTCGAAGCTCGGGCTCGAGCGGTTGGGCTGCCTGCACGTCAACGACTCCGCGATGCCCCTGGGCTCGAACCGCGACCGCCACGCCAACCTGGGTGAGGGCGAGCTGGGGCGCGCCGGGCTGCGCGCGTTCCTGTCGGAGCCGCGCTTCGATGCCCTGCCGGCGCTGATCGAGACACCCGGATTCGACAAAAGGGGCCCGGACACCAAGCAGGTGCGGCTCGCCAAGCGCCTGCGGCGAGAGGGGTTGAAGGCGCGGGGGTTCGAGATCCGGTAGCACCCGTCGAAGAGGGCAGCGAGGAGACGGGACAGGCGACACATCCGCTACATGGGCCGCCCCGCGGACGTGGGCTCTCTTGACCCCCATACATGTGGTCAATAGAGCCCAGGTAGCCGCGGCCGCCGGACCTGGCCTGCATTGACCCCCATATACGGTGCAAATGCCGGCCACGTCCAGCCAGCGCTCCTGCTGGCTGCTCTACTTGCCCTTCGCCGGCGCTACGTCAGCGCGTCGCGCAGATCGAAGACGCGCAGGCCGTCGTCCCCGTCGTCGGTGCAGTCGAAGAAGCGCGGGTTGACGCACGCGAATTCGGGGCCCGCGCCCTCGTATGCGGGCTCGACGCGGAACTGGCACTGCGGGAGGGGATCCCCGGTCATCTTGATCCCGCCGAAGCCGCCGTTTCGCTCCGCGGCCTCGAACATCTCGATGTCGATCTCGGCGCCGAACACCTTGCGCATGCAGCCCATGTAGCGCACGCCGCTGAGCTGGTCGCTGTAGCTGTAGAGGTACTTGCAACGCTGCTCGAGGCAGCCGCGCGGCTCGATCAGCTTGTCGCAGAAGGTCCGACACTGCCGGCACTCGCCGGCGCGCGTCTCCTCGCCTTTCTGCGTCAGGGCCACGCCGGCAAGTTTAGGCGCTCCAATGGCCCCGAAGCACACCCACGGCCCATGACGAACCGCATCCGCTGCACAGGAATTCCTCGACCGCTCGATCCCCAAGGAATCCGACACATCGCCGAAAAGTCCTACGACGCCCACACGGAGGAGTGTCCGAACCTCGAGATCCAGGGAGGTCCTAGCAATGAGTTCCTGGATCGCATCCGGGGGGGCGCGATGGGCGCAGCAGACGAGACGCCGATGTCGGACGTCCTGCTCGAGTTCTGCGGCGAAGCCTGACCGCCGCAACGGCTGATCGACGCTAAGCGGCGATGGCCCGCGGACCGAGCAGCGCGTCGAGCTCGGCGCGCAGGCCGTGCGACGGCGTGACGCGGTAATCGCGCCCGAAGCGCAGCCGCCTCATCCCCTCGCGCGTCTCCATCTCGAGCAGCACCTCGCTCTCGCCCGGGAAATTCGAGAACACCGACTTGAGCTGATCGACGAGGGCAGGCGCCAGGTCCCCCGCGCTGATCCGCAGCACGAGCCGCTCGGGCTCGGCCGGCCGCCTGCGGGCGCGGGCGGCGCGCAGCTCGTCGGGCGCGGGCTCGAAGGGCTCAGCCTCGGAGACGACGAGCTTGGTCTCGCCCGGCTCCTTGTGGTCGACGCGGCCGCGTACCAACACCACGCGGTCGGTCTCGATCGCCGACTCGCTCGAGCCGAGCGACGAGCTGAAGACGAGCAGCTCGACCTGGCCCTCGAGATCGTCAAGCGTGGCAAAGATCATGTCGTTGCCGCGCTTGGTCCGCACGCGCTTGCTCTCCACGATCAGGCCGCCGACCCGCACCCACGCCCCGTCCGGCGCCGTGGTGAGCTCGGCGAGCGAGCGATCGACGCGCGTCATCAGCAGGTCCCGGACCTCGGTCAGAGGATGCTCCGACAGGAACGTCCCCAGCGTTTCGCGTTCGAGCCGCAGCAGCTCACGGCGCTCGAACTCCTCGCCGAGCAGGGGCGGATGCTGCCGGCCGAGACCGGCCTCGGATCCGGCGCCGCCGGTCTCCCCGCCGCCGATCTCGAAGATCGAGGCCTGGCCCCGCTCCGCATCTTCCTGGGTCTTCTGGCCGTTCGCCTGCGCGCGCGGCAGCGCCTCGAGCATCGCCCGCCGCGGCGCGCCCGTGGAGTCGAGCGCACCGCACTTGACCAGGCACTCGGTCGCCCGCTTGTTGACCGCGCGGGCGTCGACGCGCTCGCAGAAGTCCCACAGCGAGCTGAACTCCCCGTCGCGCTCGCGTGCCGAGATGATTGCCGCAACGGCGGCGTGGCCGACGTTCTTGACCGCGTCGAGCCCAAAGCGGATGCGGTTCCCGCTGACCACGAAGCCGTGATCCGAGGCGTTGACGTCGGGGGGAAGGACCTCGATCCCCACCTGGTGGCAGCGGTTGACGAAGAACGGGACCTTGTCCTTGGTCGACATCACCGAGGAGATCAGCGCCGCCATGTACTCGGCGGGGTAGTTCGCCCGCAGGTAGGCGGTGCGGTAGGCGATCAGCGCGTAGCAGGCGGCATGAGACTTGTTGAAGCTGTAGTCGGCCGCCGCGGTCATCAGCGACCACAGGTCGGAGGCGACGCGCCTCTCGGTGCCCGAGGCCTCGAGTCCCGCCAGAAACATGTCCTTCATCTGGGCCATCAGGTCGCGCTTCTTCTTGCCGACCGCCTTGCGAAGGTCGTCCGCCTCCGCGGGACTGAAGCCCGCCATCTGCTTGGCGATCTCCATGAGCTGCTCCTGGTAGATGCAGCAGCCGTAGGTGGCTTCCGTGATCGACCGCATCCTGGGGTCCGGATAGCGAACCGTTTGAGGGTCGCGCTTGCCCTTCGCGTAGTCGCTGATGTAGCGCATCGCGCCGGGGCGGTAGAGCGACACCAGCGCGATCAGGTCCTCGAACTCGGTGGGGCGTACCTTGCGCAGCGCCTCCCGCATTCCATCCGACTCGAATTGAAAGACGCCGACCGAGTCGCCGCGGGCCAGCATCTCGTAGGTCTTGCCGTCGTCGAGCGGCAGCTTCTCGACGTCGAGCCTCACTCCGCGCGACCGTTCGATGATCTCGACCGCGTCCTCGATGACGTCCAGGTTGCGCAGCCCCAGGAAGTCCATCTTCAGCAGCCCCATCTCCTCGATCGGGCCCATCGTGTACTGGGTAACCACCTTGTAGGACCGCTCCGTGCCACGGGGGGCTTTGCCCCCCTCGCCGCCGCCGTTGGCGGCGGCTCCCCCCTGTCCTCGATCTTCCGCCAACTGGAGAGGGACGATCTCCTGCAGCGGCCGGTCGGCGATCACGACCGCGGCGGCGTGGATCGAGTGGTTGCGGGCGATCCCCTCCAGCCCCTGAGCGACGTCCACGATCTGACGCGCGTCGCCGTCGGTGTCGTAGGCCTTGCGCAGCTCCTGTCCGTCGCGCAGGCAGTCCTCGAAGCTCGGGCTGCGGCCCATGATCGGCTCGGGGATCAGCTTTGCGATCCGGTCGCCGGTCCCGTAGTCGAAGCCCAGCACCCGCGCGGCGTCCCGGGTCGCCGCGCGCGGCGCCATTCTGCCGAACGTCACGATCTGGGCGACCGACTCGCGGCCGTACTTGTCGGCGACGTAGCGGATCACGCGCTCGCGCCCGCGGACCGAGAAGTCGATGTCGATGTCCGGCATCGACTTGCGCGCGGGGTTGAGGAAGCGCTCGAACAGCAGGTCGTTGGCCAGCGGATCGAGGTCGGTGATCCCAAGCGAGTAGGCGACGATCGAACCCGCCGCCGAGCCGCGTCCCGGGCCAACGGCGATCCCCTCTTGCTTCGCGAAGCGAACGAAGTCCCAGACGATCAGGAAGTAGGACTCGAAGCCCATCTCCAATATCACGGACAGCTCGAAGTCGAGCCGCTCGGTCGCCTCGGCCGGGGGTGGATCGCCGTAACGGCGCCGCAGGCCCTCGGTCGCGATCTCGCGCAGCATCGCGCTCGGCTCCCTTCCGTCCGGGGTCGGATAGCGCGGCAGCAGCAGCTCGCCGAGCGTCATCTCGACGTTGCAGCGCTCGGCGACCTCGAGCGTCGTCGGAACTGCCTCCGGCCAGCGGGCAAAGGACTCCGCCATCTCGGTGGGGCTCTTGAGGTAGTACTCGTTGTTCTCAAAACGAAGCTTCGGCTCCGCCAGCGTCGACTTGGTCTGGACGCACAGCAGCGCCGAGTGGCTCGCATGGTCCTCGCGGCGCAGATAGTGCACGTCGGCGGTGGCCACGACGGGACGACCGACCTCGCGCGCGACGCGGACGATCCCCTCGTTGGCCTTTTCCTGCTGCGGCAGTCCGTTCGCCTGGATCTCGAAGTAGACGTTGTCGGGGCCGAACACCCGAAGCAGGTCGTCGGCGTGCGCGCGAGCGTCGTCGGGCTGGTCGGAGACGAGGCGCTTGCAGAACCGCGACTGCAGGCATCCGGTCAACGCGATCACTCCATCGGAATGGCGCTCCAGAAGGCTCATGTCCACGTTTGCCTTGCCGCGCACGAACCCCTCGAGAAAGCCGGCCGAGCTGAGCTCTACGAGGTTTCGGAACCCGACCTGATTGGCCGCGAGCAGCGTGAGATGGTTGCGCTCGTACTTGACCTTGCTCCTCGCGGCAGCGAGGTCGCCGACCACATATGCCTCGATGCCGAGAATCGGCTTGATCCCGGTTGCCCGGCAGGCCTTGTAGTGGTCCACCGCTCCGTTCATCACGCCGTGGTCGGTCAGCCCCAGCGCGGGCATGCCGAGCTCGGCGGCGCGGTCCGCCATCGGGTGCGTAAGGCGGCCCTCCCGCTTGCGCTGCATCTGGCACGCCCCGTCGAGCAGCGAGTACTCGCTGTGGACATGCAGATGGACGGCCTCGGGGCTCCCGCTCACGAAGTGATCTTGTCAACCGAGCCAGATGCCACCGACCCCCCGCCAACGCTGATCCCGCTCGCTGCGGAATACGATTGCGCGGTGATCTGGCTACTGCGTCACGGCGATGCGGAGGACGGCGACGACGACGACGCGCGGCGCTTGACGAACAAGGGCGAGAGCCAGGCCGAGCGGGCCGGTCGCGCCCTCGCCGCGCTCGACGTGCAACTCGACGCCTGCCTGACCAGTCCCAAGGTCCGGGCGCTCGACACGGCAAAGATCGCGTGCCGGCATCTCGGCCTCGAGCCCGAGGTCGCCGACGAGCTGGCCGGCGGCAGCTTCGACCTCGACGCGCTGGCGGCGGGGCGCGGAGATGTCGTGCTGGTCGGCCACGAGCCGGACTTCTCGAACGCGATCGCCGACGCCACCGGCGCGCGCGTGAAGCTCAAGAAGGGCGGCCTGGCGGGCGTCGACGGCAGCCTCCTGCACGTCCTCGTGCGCCCGGGCGACCTCAAGCAAATCGCGGGCTGATCGGTCGCTAGTCGAGCCGCTCGGCGAGCAGGCGCTCGGCGGCGTCGACGCGCTCGAGCACCTCGAGCAGGCGCTCTTCGGCTTCCCGGACCCGTCGCGCGGCCTCGCGCTCCGCGCCCTCCGCCGCGGCCCGCACCCGCGCCTCGCGCTCCTGGGCGCGGTCCGCGGCCTCGATCCGCTCGTAAGCGGCATCGGCGGCCTCGAGCAGCCGCCTGTGAGCCTGCTGCTCGGCTCCGTCGATCGCCTCGCGCACGCGCTTCTCGGCGCCGTCGATCCGTGCCTCGGCCGCGGTGATGCGCTCGTTGACCCGCTCGAGCCGGGTGCTTGCGCCCTCGGCCGCGCGCATCAGCTCGCCGGTGCGGCGTTCCGCGTCCGCCGCGATCCGGGCGGTCCCGGCCTCGACGATCTGGGCCTCGGCCGACTGCGCGGACCTCGCCCCCTCGGCCTCGAGGGTGCCGCGGACCGCCTCGGTGGCGGCTCTAAGCTCGCGCTGGAGCTGCTCGCGCAGCTCGGTGAGCGTCTGGGCGCTTGCCGCCTGGAGCGCGCTCTCCGCCTCGGCGCGACCCCGATCTGCGGCGCCGGCGACCCGATTCTCGGCCTCCGCCGCGCTGGCGGCCAGCCTTGTGGCGATCTGCTCGCCGCGTTCGGCGAGCTTGCTCTCGGCCTCGGCGATCCGCTTGTCGCGCTCCTGGCGCGCCAGCTTGAGCTCCTGACGGCGCGACAGCGCGTCGAGCTTGGACGTCTCGGCCGCGATGCGCTTCTGGGCCTCGTCGCGGGCCTCTACGAACTTCGCCTCGATCGCGTCGAGCCGCTTGGCGAGCGTCCGCTCGGCCTCTCCGGCCAGGCGCTCGAGCTCGGGGGCGGCCTGCTGCATCTTCTGGTCGAGCTCCTCGAGCGCCGCCTCGACGCGCGCGGCGACGGTGTGCTCGGCCAGCGCCAGCCGCTCCTCGGCGGCCGACAGCGGCTCCTCGGCATCGGCGCGCACCGAATCGAGGATCGCGTCCCTGATGCTGTCGGAGGCGCTCGCGACGGCGCGCTCGAGCTGGCGCTCGAGCTCCGCTCGCTGGCTCTCGGCCTCGGCGCGCAGGCGCTCGGTCTCCTGCTCGACCTGCTCCTCGGCGAGCCGGCTCAGCCGCCGCTCTCCCTCCGCGAGCTGCCGCGTGGCCTCGTCGCGCAGCAGCTCCACCTGCGAGACGAGACGCTCTCCAGAGCCCTCGAGGCTCGTCTGCATCTTCTGGACCGCGCGCTCCCGCTCGACGGCGCGCTGTTCGAGCTCATCTCGAAGCCGTCTCTCAGCCTCATCGAGAGTCGCCCTTATCGCGGACCTGATGCTCGCCTGTGCTTCCTCGGCGCCCTGCCGGACCGCTGCCTCGAGGCTCGACACCTGCACCTCGAGCCTGCGCTCGACGTCCTTGACCCGCACCTTGACGAAGTCGTCGAGCTGGCTCTCCACCGCCTGCGCCGCGCTGTCGGCTCGCCGCTCGAGCGTCGCCTGGAGCTCGGCCAGGCGCTCGGCCGCCTCGCCCCGAAACCGCTCGACCTCGCGGTCGAGCCGCATCTCAACCGCCGACCGCACCGTCTGATCCGCCTGGCGCTTGGTCTCGGCGGCCTCGTGCTCCAGCTCGTCGGCGATTGCCTGGAGCTGCTCCTTGACGGCGGCGCGCGCCTGCTCGGCCCGCTCCGCGAACTCGGCCTCGGTCTCGCCCTCCGGCTTCGCCGAGGCGGACTCTTCCGGCGCCTCCTCTCTACCCATCGCCCTCGGCACGAACCCTATCCTGACGCCTGGGCGCCGGCCGGCACCCGGCAATTCTCCTGCTCACGGCCGAGAAACCCGGTAATTCGGCCAAGATCGCGTCCCGTCCGCAGCTGCGGGTAGCTTCGCGTCGATGCGGCATCTCCAGCTTGCCGGTCCCGACGGCGTCGGGTGGGCGGCGATCGAAGCGAGGCGAGTCGTGGATCAGCGTACGGTCGAGCTCGCTCGCCTGCGTTGGGTGCTCGACGACCAGGCCAACCGGATGGAGCGCGGCATGCGCTGGGTGATGGGTGGCGCGCCGCGGCCCGATGCCCCGTCGCCCAATCTCGCCGACGCCGGGCGCGTCACGCCTCCCGAAGTCGATCGTCCGAATCCGCCTCAGGACGGGCGCAGGCTCAGTGTCACGGTCTCCGAGTCCCGCGAAGTCACCCTCACCGTCGAGGATAAGATCCCTGCTCCGATGCCGGTAATCGAGCACCCGCGTCGGCTCGCATCGTAGGCCACGGAAAGGCCCCCAGCATGGAGACGAGCAGCATCCACCCCTCTGGCGCGCCCGCATCCACCGCGGAGCGGATCGAGCTCGTGATCGACACGGCGGAGCGGGCCGCGATGGAGATCCGCGCCGACGCCGAGGCCCAGGCGCAGCGCCACCTCGACGAGGCGAGGCGCCAGGCCGAGGCGATGACGCGCGATCGCGTCACCCTCATCTCCGAGCTGACAGAGGCACTGATCGAGCACGCGACGCTCGTCGCGACCCAGTGTGAGAGCCTGATCCGCGCGCTGGAGGGCACGATGCGCGGGCTCGACACCGAGCCGCAGCCCGCGCCGCCGATCGCGACGCCCGAGCCGGATCGCACCGTGCAACCCCAGGTCTCGCCACCCTCCCAGCCCCCACCTCCCGCCGCGCAGCCACCTCCCGCCGCCCAACCACCTCCCGCGCCGCCGAGCCCCGCGTGGCCGCCACCCCAGCCCGAGGCCCCCGCTCCCCCCCAGCCCGAGCCGCCCCGTCCTGCGGCACAGCCCGCGCCGGTTCAGGCCGGCTGGCCGCAACCCCAACCTCAGCCTCAGCCTCAAGCGCAGCCTCAGCCCGCTCAGGCCGCCGCGCCCCTCCAGTCCGAGCGTCCCCCGGCGCCGCAGCCCCCGCCATGGCCCGATCCCGCGCCGCCCCCTCCCGGCCCCCCGCCGGCGCCAGAGCCGCCTCCTGTCGAGCCGCCGGTTGCCGCTCCTGTCCCCGGCGCTCCTGCGGCCGGCGCCCCGCCCGGGCCCGGCCAGTGGGCTCCCCCAACCGCGGCACCCAATCCGCCCGTGTCGCCGATCCCCGACGAGGCCTATCTGCGCGCAACCCGCCTTGCCCTCGACGGTCGCACTCGCGAGGAGATCGCCGCCGAGCTGCAGGGAGAGTTCCGCATCCAGGATCCCTCCCCGATCCTCGATCGGGTACTCGGGGCCGCCTAGATCATCTAGCGGCGAAGACCGCCGGGCGCTACTCGATGTCCGACTGGAACGGCGAGGCGAGCGTCAGCACGAGGATCTTGAAGTCGAGCCACGGCGACCAGTTCTCGATGTAGTAGTTGTCCCACTCGACGCGGTCGGCCAGCGACGTCTTGCCCCGCAGTCCGTGGACCTGCGCCCATCCGGTGATCCCCGGCTTCATCCGGTGACGCTCGCGGTAGCGGTACACCTCGCGCTCGAACCACGGCACGAGCTCCTCGCGCTCGGGGCGCGGCCCGACGATCGACATCTCGCCGCGCACGACGTTGAACAGCTGCGGCAGCTCGTCGAGCCCGGTCTTGCGAAGCAGGGCCCCGACCCGGGTGCGACGGTCATCCCCCTCGACGCCGCCGGGCGCGAGCCCGCGGTGGAAGACCTCGTCGAGCGTCTTGTTGCCGTTGCTCCGCTGGCCCGCATAGGGCTGCGCGCGCATGCTTCGGAACTTGAGCATCTCGAAGTCGCGGCCATCGAGGCCGATGCGGCGCTGGCGGTAGAAGATCGGGCGGCCGACGCTGATCCGCACGGCAAGCGAGCAGACGATGACAACCGGGGACAGCGCCGCGACGGCCAGCAGCGCAAGTAGCCGGTCGAGCGCGTACTTGCTGGACATCCGCCAGCCGCGCGGGGTCGAGGGGAAGATGCTGACCAGCGGCAGCCCGACAGTGCGTTGAGGGACGATGCGGTCGGGCATCGCCTCGAAGAGGCGCGGAACCACCGAGACCGTGACGCCGAGCTCGTGCAGGCGCCGCGCCAGATCGAGCTGTGTCTCGTGCGACGCGGACGAGAAGCCGATGATCGCGTGCTCGATGCCCAGCTCCCTGACGATGGCTCCCAGCTCTGGGCCGGAGTCGAAGATCTGTAGCTCGGACTGCGACGCCAGCTCGGCCGGCTCGAGGTCCGCCTCAGGCAGCGGATCGTCATCGACGAATGCGACCGGCTGGAGGCCCACCTCGGGCTTCTCGATCAGGCGCCGGGCGATCAGCCGCCCGACCCGGCCGGCGCCGACGACGAGCGTCGGGCTGCCGGCGGCGCCGTGCACGCGCGCGCGGCGCTCGGCGAGCGCGATGCCGCCTCGGCCAGCGAGCACCAGCCCGGTCACAACCCCCCAGCCCGCGACGATCTCGCTTGCTGCGCCGCCGTCCTCGTCGAGCAGGACCTGGACGAACGTGACAGCCATCGCCGCCACCGCCGTCGCAGCGACGATCCGCGGCACGTCATCCAGGAAGCGCATCCCGAGGCGTACCTTGTAAATGCCGACCAGGGCGAGTGAAACCAGGGCGGCGGCGGGATAGGCAAGCGACCAGGCCGAGGAGTCCACGGACAACACGGGAACCGCGCCCGCGAAGAAGAGCAGCGTGGCGACGGCGAGCATCGCGGCGTCGATGAGCAGATCCCATTCCGCTAGCCGCGACGGCCGCCGGTGCCGCGGGAGGACGGCCTCGATTCGAGGGGCTTCGGCGACGCGCGTTCGAGGGGCATCAGCGACGCCCGCCCCAGAGACGGGGCTTTCGACGCTCATATCTGCGGCGTGCGATTCCATTTGCTCTGCTACTCGGCCCGGCGAAAGAGCACGTCTCCGCCGGCTAACACCTTCCTTGGCTAATCGCCGCGGTTACTCCACCTTTGGTATCGGCGGAGTCCGGGCCGACTTGAGCCGGCTGGATCTGAGTCACAGTCATCGCCCCGCACCCGTCCCCTGTTCTCCGCCTGCGGACGCCGGACTCATTCCCGGTAGGACGCCGCAAGTCACGGAGCGAGAAGGCGTGCCTCGGGCATTGCGCAGACTACGCGACCGGCCCCGGAATTGCCAAGTCCTAACCGGTTTTTGTCGGTCTTGCGCTAGCCGGCGCTGGTCTGCGCTAGCCCGCGCAAACCCAGGCGCTGGGGCCCGAGTCCTCCCAGATCTGCTGGGCGATGTCGTGCTGCTCCTGCGGCGAGGCGTCGTTCGGCTTCCCCTCGCCGCCGTATGACTCCCAGGTCGAGGGCAGGATCTGATAGGCGCCGCCCGCGCCGCTCGACTGGTTGACCGCGTTGAAGTTTCCTCCCGACTCGCACATCACGATCGCCTCGGGAATCGCCCAGTCGCCGAACCAGCTCCCAACCGTCTGCTGCGCCTCGGCCGCCGACACCTGCTGCGCCTCCTGAACCTGCTGCGTCCAATCGTCGACCTGCGCTCGCAGGCTCGCCAGGGCATCGGCCTGGCTGGCGCGCGCCGCGGCGAACGCGGCGGCCTGGGCCTCGGCCTCGGCCCTCGCCTCGGCGATCTCGGCGCGCGCCTGTTCGAGGCGGTCGTTGAAGGCGGCGACCTCGGCCTTGGCCTCCTCGAGCGCATCGAGCTGAGCGGCGACCTGATCGCGCAGCGTCCGCACTCGCGCCGCGAGCTCCGCATCGGCCGTCTCGACCCGCTGCAGGTACTCGGCGCGGGTGGCGAGGTCGTCGAAGCCCTGCGAGGAGAGCAGCACGGTGGCGGCGTCGGGCATGTCGCCCTTGTAGATCGCGACGAGCCTGTCAGCGAGGGCGTCGAGCGCCTCCTGGAGCTCGGCCCGGGTCTGGTCGAGCTGGTCGGCGGCGGCGTCGACCTTCTGCGTCAGCTCGGCCTCCCTCTGCTCGCTCTCGGCGAGCACCGCCGTGAGCTGGGCCTCGCGAGCGGCGGCGGCCTGCGCGCGCGCCTGGGCCTCCGAGAGCGCGGCCTGGTTCGAGTCGATCTGGGCCGCGAGGCCCTGCGCCTGGGCCTGCGCGTCGTCGATCTTGGACTGCAGCGCGCCGACGTCCTGGGCCCGGGCGCCGATCGCCCACGGTCCGAGCGCCGCGCCGGCAAGGGACGCCGCCGCGAGCGCGCACAGTCGGAGCTTTGTCCGCTTCCGCATCATCCTTCTTCCGCCTACGAGGTGAGCTGTCGGGCTCGCGCCGAAGGACTGGCGCTACGCCCCGGCGATCTGGGCGATTCGCCCCGAGCGGCCGGCCGGATGCCGATCGGCCGCTATCGGTTCCCCCGCTCCCCCGGCTCCCCGGAGGACTCGGCGTTTGAAGGCGGGCATCATATGCAAGCCTTCTTGCGGGCGGGAGCAGGGAAAACCCGATGCAAGATCGCGCCCAGGCGGGCTTTGGCGGGCCCCGGCGAGGAAGGCTCTCAGCCCTCGTCGACCGAGCGGCTGGCGGCGAGGTAGCCCCCGAGCACGACGGCAACGACCGCCACGCCGGCTGCGATCCGCAGCTGGCGCCGGAAGCGGACGCGGACGAACCACACCACCACCCTGCCGATCGCTTCGTAGATCGGGCTCATCGGCTCCCTCCTTCTCCCCGCTTTGCCCGGTTCTCATTCCTGACCCTGTGGGCCATTCGGGACTGCAGCGTGAACAGCTCGATGAACCCGGGGCTCGCCTGCTGGCTGAACTCCCCGCCCGACTCCCCGAACGACGCCAGGGCACGGTCGTACAGCGCGTAGGGCGATGAGCGCGCCACCGGCGTCGCATTGCCCTTGAAGAGCTTCACGGTCACCGACCCGGTCACGTACTCGTTGGCGGAGTCCATGTAGGCGTCAAGGTCGGCCCGCAGCGGCTCGTGCCACAACCCGGCGTAGCAGAGGTAGGACCAGTGGCGCTCGAGCGGCTGCTTGAACTGATTCTGATGACCGGTCGAGACGAGCTTCTCGAGCTCTCCATGGGCAGTCAGCACTATCGCCGCCGCCGGGATCTCGTAGAGGTCGCGCACCTTCAGCCCCACCACCCGGTCCTCGACGTGGTCGACGATGCCGACGCCGTGGCGGCAGCCCAGCTCCGCGGCGCGCTCGAGCAGCGGCACGAGCTCGAGCCGCTCGCCGTCGATCGAGACCGGGCAGCCGCGCTCGAAGCCGATCTCGACCAGCTGCGGCTCGTCGGGCGCCCGCTCCGGCGGCGTTACGAGCCTGAAGACGTCCTCGGGAGGCGGCTGGGACAGGTCCTCGATCGCGCCGCCCTCCGACGAGCGCCCCCACAGGTTGTCGTCGATCGAGTACGGCGGCGCCTCCGTCCCACCCGCGACCGGGATGCCGTGGCTGCGCGCGTACTCGACCTCCTGCTCGCGGCCCATCTCCCACTCACGCACGGGAGCGATCACCCGCAGCTCGGGATCGAGCGTCGCGACGGCGGCCTCGATGCGAACCTGGTCGTTGCCCTTGCCGGTGCAGCCGTGCGCGATCGTGTCGCAGCCCGACTCGTGTGCCTGAGCGACCGCGAGCTTGGCGAGCAGAGGCCTGCCGAGCGCCGTGAACAGCGGGTATCCGCCGCCGTACAGCGCGTTGGCCTTGATCGCGCGCAGCACGTAGTCGTGCGCGAACTCCTCGCGTGCATCGACGACGACCGAGTCGATCGCCCCGAGGTCGCGGGCCTTGCCGGTGACCACCTCCCATTCCTCGCCGGGCTGGCCGAGGTCGACCGAGAGAGCGACGATCTCGGCTCCGTACGACTCCTGGATCCAGCGCAGCATGACGCTGGTGTCGAGCCCGCCCGAGTACAACAGCAGCACCCTGCCCACCTCGTCGGGCAGAGCCTGGTAGGAGGCGGTCCGCGTCGTGCTGGGGTCGGATGCGGCCATCGTGGCGCGAAGTCTCGCACGGTCGCAATCATGTACCTGTGCGCCGCGCCCTGCGAATCCTCTCGATCTCCCTGATCACCGCCGGGCTGGTGGTCCTCGCCGATGTCGGGTTGACGCTCGCCTGGCAGGAGCCCGTCTCGTCGATCTACGGCTCGATCAAGCAGGGACAGGCGGCGGACTCGCTCGACAAGCTCGAGAGCGAGTTTCCGACCGCGGCCGATCTGCGCGCCCTCGATCGGGTCAAGGGCGTCGAGGCGAAGGCGCGGCTGCTGGCCGAGCGCTTCGCCGATCGGGTCGAGACCGGCCAGGGGATCGGGCGCATCCGCATCCCGAGCATCGGCGTCGACATCGTGCTCGTGCAGGGAACCGACACCACGACGCTTCAGCGCGGTCCCGGCCACTATCCCGAGACCCCCTTCCCAGGTCAGGGGAAGACGATCGGGATCGCGGGGCACCGCACCACCTACCTGGCCCCGTTCCGCCACATAGACCAGATCGAGCCCGGCGACGACATCCTCATCGAGATGCCCTATGCCGCCTTCACCTACGAGGTCTCGAAAACCGACATCGTCGATCCGTCGGATGTCGGGATCGTCGACGATGTCGGACACGAGCGGGTCGTGCTGACCGCTTGCCATCCGCTCTACAGCGCCGCCCAGCGCTACGCGGTGTTCGGCGAGCTCGAATCGGTGAGCCTGTTCGCGGCCACCGGCCGCAGGTGGCTCGATCCCTGATCGCGCCCCCTTTCTCACGCACGCACGACGCACCCCGACTTTCGTCCAGATAGTGCCTGTCGCATGGGCCAATTCGCGCCTGCCTACCGAAGGCGGAAGCAGGCATGGATTCGGATCCGGGGACAGCACCACGCAGGCTCAGGCACTCGCTTCGCCGCTTCGCGCTCGCCGGCGCGCTGGTCTGCTGGCTGCTCGGGGCCGGGGCGAGCCCCGCCGCGGCTGCCCCCGAGGGCGACGTCAACTTCGAGCTTCACGCCGACTCGTCCTTCGACTCGTACCTGACCAGCTCGACGAGCGCCCAGAAGACCTGGATGAACGAGCACTACTCGACGATGCTCGGCTATCCCCCCTTCTTCGACCAGGCGCTGAGCTGGGCTCCCCCGGCAAGCTTCTACAAGGACCTCTACGCGCTGTACGTCAACGACCCGGCCGACCAGGCGGTGGTCGAGCAGCATCCGAACTGGGTCCTGCACGACGCGCAGGGAAACAAGCTCTACATCCAGTTCGACTGCAACGGGACCACCTGCACCCAGTACGCGGCCGACGTCGGAAACCAGCAGTTCCGCGACTACTGGATCAACGACGCCACGTCGACGATGAGCAAGGGCTACGACGGCCTGTTCGTCGACGACGTCAACCTCGAGATGAAGGTCTCCAACGGCGCAGGCACCTTTACCCGGCCGATCGACCCCCGCACCGGCCAGCCGATGACCGACGCCGACTGGCGGCGTTACATGGCCGAGTTCACCGAGCAGATCCGGGCCGCGTTCCCCGACAAGGAGATCACCCACAACAGCCTGTGGTGGATGGACCGCACCGATCCCTACGTCCAGCGCCAGGTCGCGGCCGCCGACTACGTCTACATGGAGCGCGGCTTCAACGACACCGGCATCGGCGGCGGCAGCGGCCAATGGAGCTACCAGAACTACCTCGGCTACGCCGATTGGGTCCACTCCCAGGGCGCGGGCGTCATCCCCGGGGCCCACGGCCTCAACTCGACGAGCGCGATGTTCGAGCTGGCCAGCTACCTGTTGATCTCGAACGGCGGCGACCGCCTCTCGACCCATTACCGCGCCACCCCCGCGGACTGGTGGCAGGGCTGGGACACCAACCTCGGCGCCGCCAACGGCGCCCGCTACTCCTGGCAGGGACTGCTGCGGCGCGACTTCAGCGGCGGGATCGCGCTCGTCAACCAGCCCGGCGCCTCGAGCGTGACCGTCCAGTTGCCCTCCGGTGTCACGTGGACCGACCTCAACGGCAACGTGGTCACCTCCGTGACGCTGGGCGCGCGCCAGGGCGCCGTGCTCTTCAGCGACGCTCCGCCGCCCTCGGGCACCCCGGACTCGAGCACGTCGACGGGCACGACGTCCGGCTCGACGAGCGGCGGCACCAGCGGCTCGACCGATACCTCGACCTCGACCTCGACCTCGGGGTCGACGCTGACGATCAAGTCCAACCGCAAGAAGGTCAAGAGCGGACGCAAGGTCCTGCTGAGCGGGAAGGCCGAGGCCGACAGCGTCGAGGTCCGCGCGTACGTCGACGGCAGCTGGCAGGTCGTCGCGCAGGACGACTCGGTGACCGACGGCGGCTACAGCGTCGCCCTTAAGGCGAAGTCCCCCGGCGTCGTCCAGTTCAAGGCGGCCGCTCCCGGCCTCCAGGAATCGGGCACCGTCAGCGTCAAGGTCAAGGCCTAGTCCGCCACGCCTAAAGCGAGCACGGCCTGCGGTCGATCCGTTGGGCGATGAGGGGTCCGTCCGTCGAAGGCCTAACCTAGCCTGCGGGGCGATACGAGATGGACTATCGATCCCTGAACCGCCCCCTCCACCGCCTCCTGCCGCTGATGGCGCTGACGGTGATGGCGGGCGTATGGACGTGGTGGGCGCTCGTCTCCGGCGCGTACTTCGGAGTCGTGTTCTACCCGGGAGCGATCGTGCTGCTCGGCGCGCTGCTGCTGCTGCTCAGCGCCGGGGCGTGGCGGGCCCGGCTCACCGGCGCCCCGCTCGTCGCCGCGGGCGCGCTCGTGCTGCTCGCCCTCCACACGCTGATGTCGATCCTCTGGACCCCCGCCGAGGAGGTGGCGATCTCCGACTCCCACCGGGTGATCCTCTACGCGGTCGCCTTCGGGCTCGGGCTGTGGTCCTGTCACCTGCTGGGCAGGCGCATGGCGCTCGCCTTGCTGCCGGTGGCGCTCGCAGGCGCCGTCGCGGGCCTCGTGACGCTGATCGGCGGGGTCACGGCCGACAACCCCTCGCCGCTGCTCGAGCTCGGGGTCCTGGACAAGCCGCTCGGCTACCACAACGCGAACGCGGCCTTCTTCTTGATCGCGCTGTTCGCCGCGATCGGCCTCGCCACGGACCCCGACCGCGACTGGCGCCTTCGCGGGACGATGGTCGGCACCGCGACGATCTGCGCGGGCCTTGCGATCCTTAGCCAGAGCCGTGGCTCCGTGCTCGCCGCGATCGCCGCTCTGATCGTCTTCATCGCGCTGTCGCGAAGCCGCCTGCGCGCGGCGACGTACCTTGGGATCGCCGCGCTCCCGGTCGCCCTGGCCACCCCCCTCCTCCTCGACGTCTACTCGACCGCCACCGATGAGGACGACGTCCTCGGGCCGCTTCACGTCGCCGCCGCGGCGCTCGGGGTCGCCGCGGTCATCGCGGCCCTGGCGGGCGGCGCCGCGGCGCGCGCCGAGGCCGCCATGCAACCCTCGGATCGAACCGCCCGCCTCGCCCGGCGTGCACTCGGCGCGACCGCCGTCGTGGCCCTCGTCGGCGTCGTCGGGCTCTTCGTGCGCTCGCAGGGCAATCCGGTGGACTGGGTCAATCAGCGCATCACCGAGTTCGAACAGGGAAGCGATCCCAAGCTCGGCGAGTCGCGCTTCGCGTTCAACGCCGGCTCCGAGCGCTACGACTACTGGCGGGTGGCGCTCGACGATGCCCAGCGCGACCCCGTGCTCGGCCGCGGCGCCGGGGGGTTCCAGTACAGCTACCTGGTCAACGGGAAGAGCACCGAGACCCCCCACGATGCCCACAGCGTCGAATTCGAGGTGCTCTCCGAGCTCGGGGTCCCGGGGCTCGTCCTGTTCACGGCGTTCATCGGTGCCGCCGTCGTCGGCGGACTGCGATCGCGTCGCCTGGGGCCAGCGGCGGCGGCACTCTGCGCCGGCGCGTTCGCCGCCGCGGCCTACTGGCTGGTCCACGCCTCGATCGAGTGGTTCTGGACATACCCCGCGGTCACCGCGCCGGTGTTTGCGCTTCTAGGGGCGGCGTGCGCCCCCGCGACCCTGTGGCCCGACAACCGGCCTCCGAGGCGCGGGCGCACGCTGCTCGCCGGCACGGCGATCGCCCTGGTCCTGACGTGCCTGCCACCGTTCCTGAGCGAGCGCTACACGGATCAGGCCTACAGGAGCTGGCGCAGCGATCCGGGTGGGGCATTCACCGCGCTCGACCGGGCACAGGCCCTCAACCCGTTCTCCGACGCCCCGCTGCTCGCCGAGGGAGCGATCGCCCGCAAGGAGGGCGATGTCGAGCGCGCGATCGACGCGTTCCAGGCCGCCAGCGAGAAGAAGCCCGACGAATGGATCGGCCACTACTACCTCGGGTTGCTGCTTGGCCGCGATGACCCCGAGGCCGCGCTGCACGAGCTCGAGCTCGCGCAGGAGCTCGCTCCCCGCAGCGAAGACGTGCAATCGGCGCTCGACCAGCTCGTGCGTCAGCGAGCCTCGGCGCCGCCCGGGATCTAGGCCCTGGCACAGGGTGACCGCGGTGGGGACCGGCGGGGCCGGAATAATCCGGTGCGTGCTGCAGGACAACCGACACGCCCACATCGTGTCCGACGTCGCCGAGCGCGCCGCGGCCGACATCCGGCAGAAGGCCGACGCGGAAGCGGCGCGCCGGCTCGAGGACGCGCGAAGGCACGCCGACGCGATCGTGGCGGACCACCGCCGCGCGATGGCGGAGCTGAGCAAGGCGACGGCCCAGCACGTCGAGGTGGTGCGCAGCAGGACCATACGGTTGCGCCACACTCTGGGCGAGACGATCGAGCGAGCGCGGTCTCAGGCTCCGATGCCCCTTCAGGAGCACCACGAGCAGCCCCAGCCGCGCTTTCCGGAGGCCGAGCAGCCGCCCCCGCCCCCGGGTCCGGCCCCGCCGGTGGCGCCCACGGCGCAGCCGGCCGGGTATTCGGCTCCGCCCCCCGCGGCTTCGCCCCCGCCGGTGGCGCCGCCGCCCCCGGTGGTCGAGTACGCGCCTCCGCCCACCGAGGCTCCCCCGCCGCCCCCGGCGACCCCGCCGCCCCCGGCTCCAGTGGTCGAGCACTGGCCCCCGCCCGCCTCGGCTCCCCTACCGCCCCCGGCGCCTCCGTCCCCGGCGGTCGAGCACTGGCCTCCGCCCACCGAGGCTGGCGCCCCCCCGGTCGCCTACCCGCCTCCGGCGGTCGAGCCCGGCGCGGCGCAGCCCGCGGCTCCGTCGGGACAGGCAAGCTCTGAGATCAGGGCGCTCGCGGCGCAGATGGCCGCCGCCGGCAGCGAGCGCGCAGACATCGAGCGGCGGCTACTGGACAGGTACGGGATCGGAGACGCGGGGCCGATAGCCGACGACGCGCTGCGCCACTTCGGCCAGTAGTCCAGGCCGACCATTGCAGGGTTTGGCACCCCAGGGGGTACCCAATGCTGCAATCGTCGGTACGCGACGGCTCAGGGGCGCGCTACTCGACCCCGGCCCGCCTCTGGGGTGCGGACGCGGTGGTCGCGGCGGCCTTGCTCTTGAGGTGAGGCCTAGAGATCCGCTTCGCGCGAGGTCGAGGCCCGCCGCATCACGAGGCCGGTCCCGACGAGCAGCGCACCGACGACGCTCGCGAGCGCCAGGTCGAGGCCCGTGAACGGAAGGCCACCGGCGCTCGTGCCGGTGCCACCGGCGGTCGCCCCGGCAACGCCGCCTTCCTCGCCACCGCCACCGCCGCCGCCGGCGGTCGCCCCGGCAACCCCGTTCTCCTCGTACTGGGCGTCGGTCGGGTCCGTGACCTGAGCGGTCGCAGGGCCCGCGGCAAGCGCGAGCATCGCGGTCGCGAACAGCGACACGAGCAGCACTCTCAGCGTCCTGTGGTTGCGAGTCAAGAAATCCATTCGCTTAGTGCTCAAACAATCCATTGCTTGCGTAGCCATGTAGTAATCCCCCGGCCTTATTCGCGATCCCGTCCAGAGATCCTGGTTGAGAAAGTGTAGGGCATCGCTCCAGTGCCGTTGGGGATCTGGCACGGAGCACCCATAACTCTTTCGTCGCCGCTGCCGCCGCAAAACGCCACGCGGCGCCCCGAATCCTGGACTTTCGTCCACATAACACCCGATCCGGGCACGAAGCGCCGTTCGGCGACCGATCCCTGGAGCAGCAATGGATTGCTCCGTCTGGACCAGGGAATGGGTTTGCCGTGCGGCCGCCTCGCCGCGACACTTCGCGGCGATCGCGCTCGTCGCGATCCTCGCCGCATTCGTCGCGCTCGCTCCCGTCCGCGCACAGGCCAGCTCGCCCGGCGATCTCAACATTCAGCTCAACGCGGAGTCCGAGTTCGACGACACGCTCAGCAGCGCCTCGCCCGAGGAGCAGGAGTTCATGCGCGAGAACTACTGGCGGATGCGCGGCTACGCGCCGTACTTCAACCAGGCGCTCCCGTGGGCTCCCCCCTCTCACTTCTACAAGGACCTCTACGCGATCTATCGCAGCGAGCCCGACGACCAGGCTCTGCTGAGCGCCCACCCCGACTGGGTGCTGCGCGACGCGCAGGGCAACAAGCTCTACATCCAGTTCGACTGCAACGGGACGACGTGCACCCAGTACGCGGCCGATGTCGGCAACCCCGCGTGGCGCGCTCACTGGATCGACGATGCCAAGTCGACCTTGGCGCTGGGCTACACGGGGATCTTCGTCGACGACGTCAACATGGAGATGAAGGTCTCCAACGGGGCGGGCGACTTCGTCCGCCCGATCGACCCGCGGACCGGCCAGCCGATGACCGACGAGTCCTGGCGCCGTTACGTCGCCGAGTTCACGGAGCAGATCCGGGCCGCGCTACCGGACGCCGAGATCGTCCACAACAGCCTGTGGTGGATGGACCGCAGCGACCCCTACGTGCAGCGCCAGGTCGCCGCGGCCGACTACATCGACCTCGAGCGCGGGTTCGCCGACACCGGAATCGTTGGCGGGACGGGAGAGTGGAGCTACGAGAACTACCTCTCTTATGTCGAGTGGCTTCACTCCCAGGGCGCCGGCGCCGTGTACGAGCCGTACGACCTCGACGACCAGAGCCGGCTCTTCGAGATGGCGAGCTACTTCCTGGTCTCGAACGGCAACGACTCGATCAGCTCCGAGTACGAGACCGAGCCGGGCGACTGGTGGTCGGGCTGGGCGACCGACCTCGGTGACGCCACGACCGGGCGCCGCGAGTGGAAGGGCCTGCTGCGACGCGACTTCGCGGGGGGCATGGTGCTCGTCAGCGAGCCCGAGGCGGACACGACGACCGTCAAGCTCCCGAGACGCGTGTGGACCGACCCGAACGGCGAGCGCGTGAGGCGCAGGGTCTCGCTCGGCGAGCGCACCGGCCTCGTCCTGATCAGGGGGCCGAAGCTCGGTCCCCGAAAGTAGCTCCCAGGTCTAGGGCTCCAGCGCGCCCGGCGTGGCGAGCGGAGCGGGCGGCGGGACGCCCTGGTCAGCGGCGGCACGGCGGCGCTTGACCAGGTCGAGGTAGAGCCGGAAGTCCCCCGCGAAGGCGAGCCGCTCCACGCCCAGGAAGACCGCCGCGTAGGCAAGCCCCCCGGCGACCAGCGCCGAGACGGAAAGCTGCTCGCCCGTCAGCACGAGCACGCCGGCGAGCGCGGCGGCGGCGAGGAGCGGCGCCGTCAACGCCCTCACCAGCGAGATCCTCCCGGCCAGGCGAGTCGCGTTCCGGAACGTGAGCGCCCCGAGCAGCAGGCCCGAGATGACCGCGTTGGTCGCCGCCCCCGTTGCGCCGAAGGGAGGGATGAGGATGAAGTTGAAGATCACGTTCTGAACGATCACGATCGCCGCCGGAACCGCGAACGCGCCGGGGCGATTGCGCGAGATCATCAGCGTGGCGATGAGGTTGTTGAACCCGTAGAGGACCGTCATCGCGGCGAGCAGCTGGAGCGGCAGTACGGAGCCCGAGTACCCGGTCCCATAGAGGAGCTCGATCAGCGGCGCAGCGAGGACGCCGAACACGACGGCGACGGGGACCAGCATCGCGACGAGCGCCTTGAGCCCGAGCTCGTAGCCGCGCGCCAGCGACACCGTGCCGCCCGACCGGTAGCGCGAGAACCAGGGCAACGCCGCTCCTGCGAACGCCCAGCTGACGAACATCGTCGCCTCGATCAGCCGGTAGGCGGCGCCGTACTGCCCGACCTCGGTGTTGTCGCCGCCCTTGAGGAAGCTGAGCAGCGTGGCGTCGAGCCTGAGCAAGACCAGGTAGAGGACCGCGACAAGCCCCAGGGGGACCCCGGCCTTGATCAGCGACGCCCAGCGCGATCGGTCGAGCTCGCGCCGCGGGCGGTGCACGCGGCGATAGAGCCAGTAAAGGGCGCTGACCAGCCCGAGCACCGATCCGCCGACCATGACCGCCGACACGGCGATCAGCTCGCCGCCACGCAGGAGTACGACGACCCCCACGATCGCGACCGAGACCCGCTGGACGATCAGGGACGCAGCGATGTACTTCATCTCCTCGTTGCCCTGGAGCACCGCCTGGACGGTCTTGGTCAGAACCTCGATCCACACCGCGACGCTCAGCAAAAGCACCGCGATCCGCGTCTCGGAGGCATAGCCGCCGACCACCAGGATGAGCGCGATCACGCCCATCACGACGACCCCGAGCGCCGTCTTCAGCGCCAGGGTATTGGCGAACATCTGATGGACCCGCTCCCTGTCGCGCGCCACCTCGCGCGCGATCAGCTCGTCGGTCCCGAAGCCGGCCATCGTCATCAGCACGCCAGCGAGCGAAAGCCCGAAGATGAAGTCGCCGAAGCTCGCCTCGCCGAGCTTCCTCGCGATCGCGATGTAGAAGACGACCGAGGCGGCCTTGGCGACGGCTTCGCCGACCGCCCGGGCGGCGGTTCCCCCCGCTATGCGCCGCGTCGCGTGCCGCGACTCGCCCGCGGGCCCAGAGGGTGGCCCTCCCCGCTGCTGCGTCTTGTCCGTACGAGTCGTCGCCATACTTGGCCGGGCGTGGCCAGTGCGAATCATCCCATCGCCGAGAGCCTGCTCCCCTCACTGCCGGCGCGCCTGGTGCGGTCGCTGTCGGCGACATGCGCGATCGTCCTGCTCGCCGTGGCGCTCGCTGCGGCGACCTACGCCTACCCGCCCCCGAGCATGGCCCTGGTGCTCGCGGGCGGGGTCGGGCTCGTGGGCGTGCTGGCGGTCGCCCTGACCCGCTACGACGTCGCGGTGGCGCTCGGATTCCTGCTGCTCGCCGTCGTCAAGCTGGAGCCGGCGCCGCCCGACATGGTCTTCGCGGTGGTCATGGCCGTCGCGGCTGTGACGGGGCGCTTCGATCTGACGCGCGTGCCGTTCGCGGTGCTGGGAGCGCTCGGGGTCTTCATCACGTTCAACCTGCTCTCGATGATGGAGGCGATCCAGCCCCTGACCGCGGCGCGGTTCATCTCGATCACCCTTTACCTGGCGGTGTTCAGCATCTGGCTCGCCGGCTACGTGAACTCGGCCCGGCGCGCGAGGATCGTGGTCCTCGCCTACCTGGCGGCGGCCGTCATCTCCGCTGTGCTGGGGTCGCTCGCCTACCTGGTCGGGTTCCCGGGCTCCGATGCGCTGCTGCTCGGGGCGGAGGAGGAAACCGGGTCACGCGTCAAGGGCCTGTTCGCGGACGCCAACGTCTTCGCGCCCTTTCTGATCCCGATCGCGCTGATCCTGCTCGAGGAGATCATTCAGCCGCGACTGATCCGGCTGCGCCGATCGCTGAAGATCGTGCTGCTGCTCGTCTTGCTGCTCGGCGTCACGCTGGCGTTCTCGCGTGCCGCCTATCTCAACGTGGCGATCGGCGTCCTTGTCATGCTGGCCGTGCTGACGCTGCGGCGCGGAGGGGCCGGAAAGGCGGGTGCGTTGCTCGCGATTGTCCTGAGCGCCGGCGGGATCGTGGCCGCCACGCTCGTCTTCACGGGGTCGACGGGCTTTCTCGAGGAGAGGACCCAGCTGCAGAGCTACGACACGGAGCGCTTCAGCGCCCAGAGGACCGGGATCGAGCTGGCCGAGAAGCATCCGCTGGGGATCGGCCCGGGGCAGTTCGAGCTGATCTCCCCGGTCGCCACCCACAGCACGTACATCCGCACCCTCGCCGAGCAGGGCCTGCTCGGATTCATCTCGTTCTTCGCCGTCGCCGCGATCACGCTGCTGCTTGCGATCCGCAACGCCTTGCGCGGCTGGCATACCTACGGCATCGGCTCCGCCGCCCTGCTTGCGGCGTGGTGCGGGATCCTCACCAACAGCCTCGTGATCGACAGCCTGCACTGGCGCCACCTGTGGGTTCTCGCGGCGCTGATCTGGGCCGGCGCGATGGCGGGGGCGGCGCGCGAGCGGGCGTGAACTGCCCGCTGCCTGGATCGAGCGGCTAGGAGAGCCCGCTCGGCGAGGCGACGACGGGATCCTCGATGCGAGAGCGACGACCGCTGATGTAGTACGCGGACCCTTCGACCCGCGCCCCGATCAGGACGGCCCCGAGCAGGTCGACGTCGAGTCGGCCGAGCAGCTCGTGCATGTCGGTCACGTTGTCGACGGTGAGCCGGTCGAGCCTGGCCACGAGCAGCGCGCTGTCGGCCGCTCTCGAGACCGCGAACACGTCGGCGATCCCGAGCATGGGCGGGGCGTCGAGCAGGATGTAGCGGTAGTCGAAGCGCCTGATGCTCTGGAAGAAGGCGACCGCCGAGTCACTGGAGAGCAGCCGGCCGGGGTCGCTCTGGGAGCCCCCCGCGGTCAGCACGTCCAGCGTGGCGCCGCGGTCGCGATCCTGGCTCGGTATCGGTACGGGCTTCACCGTCGCCGGGAGCAGGTGGTCCGTCACGCCGGCTCGCTCTGCGAGCTCGAGCGCGTCGCTGAGCCCGGGACGCGGGGAGAGGCGGAAGTGGCCGTGAAGGGTCGGCCAGCGCATGTCGACCGAGATCAGCAGCGTCCTGTGTCCCGCCTCGGCCAGCGCGCGGCCGAGCCGGGCTGTCACCGTGCTCTTGCCCTCGGCGTGCACGGCGCTGGTCACCAGGATTACCTGGGGGTCACCGGGCGGCCGCAGCAGCTGCAGATTGGCCGCAAGGGTCTGATACGAGCCGCGCTCCATCGCCGCGATCGCTCCGCGGTTGCGACGCAGACGGCCACGTGCGTTGGGAACCCCGGCCAGCACAGGGAGGCCGGTCAGCCGGCTTAGCTCGCGGGCGTTTGAGACCCGCGGCGAGAACTGGTCGCGCAGCAGGGCGATCAGAATCCCGAGGAACAGGGACGCGAACAGCGCAAGAACCGTGTTGCGAAACGGCTTCGGGCTCGCGGGGCTCGCCGGCACGTCCGCCGGCTCGGCGATCTGAAGCTCGAAGCCCGAGAGCTCGGTCCGCACGGACAGCCGGACGAGCTCGTCGCGCAGGGCCTGGATCTGGGCCTGGGCGTCGGGCGTGTCACGCCCCTGAAGCTCGTCGATCTGCTTGGTCAGGCGTGCCTTCGCCGCGCTGAGGCGTTTCTCCTCGAGGTCGCGCTGCACGGCAAGCAGCGAGTTGGCCACGGCGTTGGAGACGTCGGCGGCCTGATTCGGGTCACGATCGGAGGTGGTGATGCGGAGCACGTTCGCCGCCGGGTCGACCGAGACCGTGGTCTTGGCCCCGAGCGAATCGGGGGATTCGCCTTCCACCCTGTCCGCTGCCTCCTCGCGCACCTGCGCGCCGCTGGCGACCGTCTGGATCGTCGCCAGCCGGCGGCGCACGGACTCGGGATCGGTCGGCTGGTCCCCGGCCGTCACCTCCTGGAGGACGACGGTCGCGGAGGCGTCGTAGGTCTTCGGCAGCAGCGACGACGCGACGAGCACGATCCCCGTGATCGCGACCACCATTCCCGCGATCAGCCAGCGGCTGCGCTGGATCGCGCCGAGGTAGTTGCGGAAGTCGACGCGCTCCTCTTCGAGGCCGTCCCTGCTCGGAAGTCGTGACCGCTCCTGGTCGTTCATCGCAACGAAGGTAGGTGCCGGATCAGATACCCAGCTCAGCGTAGATTTCGAGGGTTCCCTCGACCATCCTCTCTAGCGTAAAGCGCTCCTTGAAGCGCCGGTTTGCCGCAGCCGCCAGCGCGCCCGCCCGCCCGGGGTCGCCGATCAGCCCCGAGATCGCCTCGCTCAGCGCCGCCGGGTCGCGCGGTGGGACGAGCACCCCGCTCTCGCCCGACTCGATCGCCTCGCCCGTCCCCCCCACGTCGGTCGCGATCGCCGGCACCTCGCTCGCCATCGCCTCGAGCACCGCATAGGGAAACGACTCCGCCCACGACGGATGGACGAACACGTCCGCGCCTCTCAGCACCTCGAAGACGTCCGTCACCTCCCCGATCAGGTGCACGGAGGAGGCGATCTGCGATCGCTCGGCGAGCTCCTCCAGGGCGGCTCGCTCGGGCCCCTCGCCGGCGATCACGAGGCTCGCGTCTGGATGCGCGGCCACGACGGCGGCGAAGGCCTCGATCAACGTCTCGAGGCCCTTGCCGACGCGCAGCCCGGAGAGCGCGCAGACGACCGGGCCGCGCTCGCGCAGGCGCTCGGTCAACGGATGCGAGGGGCCGGCGGGCGGCGGCTTGATCCCGTTGTGGACGACCCGGGTCCGCCTCGCCGGCCCGATCTGCGCAGCCAGGCGCCGCTCCGCCTCGCAGATGCAGATCACGAGCGTCGCCAGGGGGGCGAGGACGCGCTCGAACCGCCTGTAGCTGCGCCGCTCCGCGTCGGTCATGAAGGGCTTCGCGAAGGCGTAGCCGTGCGGCGTGTACGCGAAAGGGACGCGCGGCCGCGTCCCGCGTGCGAGGCGGCCGAGCGCCGCCTCCTTGGAGCCGTGGGCGTGGACGAGATCGGGGCGGAAGCGCCGCTCGCTGGCGACGAGGCCGGCGAGCCCCTGCGCGTCGGGAAGCGGCGAGACGGCACGGACCATCTTCAGCGGGAGGACCTCCACCTCGGGAGGGATGACGTCGCCGAAGTCCTCCCGGGGCCGGCCTTCGAGGCCGCAGATCGCGACCTCGTGCCCGCTGCGCGCGATCCCCGCGCTGAGCTGGGTGACGTGCTCGAAGGCACCGCCCTCGTCGGGCCTCAGAATCATCAGGATCCGCCCCATGCCGGCGCGATCGTAGCCTCCGCCCCCGGTGACACCGCGTGTCATGCAGCGCCGAGAAGGATCGCGCCCTGGGCCGGTCCGAGCGTGATCGTCTCGACCGGCGCACCATCGAGATCGACGTAGCCCTCCGGTAGCGAAAACGATTGCTGAGGCGCGCCGGGCGGGTTGACGAGCACGATGCCGCGCTCGAAGTCACGGCGCAAGATCCCGCCCACACGCCCGCGTGGGCTCTGCGGCGAACCGAGATCCGTCTCCCAGCCCGGCCACCAGCTCCCCGGGTCGGCCTCGAAGTCGGAGGCGATCGCGTCACCTCCCTCGTTGATCAGGAAGTAGCTCGCGAGCTCGAACAGGCGGCGCTGATCGTCGAGATCGTAGGGCTCCAGGATCATCGAGCTGCCGAGCGAGTGCACCCAGTCGACGTAGTCGAGCAGCGACGAGTATGCCTGCCTGTCCGCGATCCCGGTGTCGCTGAAACCGCGCTCGAGCTCGACGTAGTCGGCGGCTTCGATCTCGCTGCGGACCGCCGGCGATCGCTTCGCGAACCAGATCACGTTATGGACGATCTCCGCCCGCGGGAACGCGTCGCGGATCTCGCGCACGAATGCCGCCACGTAGCCCTGCCAGTCCGCCAGGGTCATCGCCTCTCCTGTGCGCGGGTCCAGCGGCGCGACCTCCTGGCCCAGCCCGTCGCCGACGCGCATCACCATGTTGACGTTGTCGATGAACACCCCCGCGTAGCCCTTCTCGAGCTCCGCTCGGGCGCGCGCGATCCACTCGGCTCGCCACCCGGCGCTCCCCGGATCCGCCGCGTAGGCCGGGCACGTGCCCCCCGAGCAGTCGAACGGGACATAGAGGCGCCGCCCCTGCGCGTCGCGCAGGATCCATTGCGGATGCTCTTCGATCAGCCTGCGGTCGGCGGGATCGCCCGGGTAGAGCGCGTACAAGTCGGCATAGAAATGGATCGGCGGCGCCCAGTCCAGAGCCGCGTCGGACGTGGGGGGATAGCCGCGCAGGCGCCAGTAGTGGTCGCGCATGAAGCTTCGCTGCTCCGGCGTCGAATCGAGGAGATAGGGATCGAAGTCGGATTCGGCGTCGCGCAGAAACCGCACCTGCCCGGCGGCGTCGCCGGACGCAGACGGCCTCGGCGCACCCGCCCCCGGAAGCGCGACCGCAGCCGGCTGCTCCGCTTCCTCCCGGTCGCCGCTCAGCGTGACGACGGCGAGCGCCATCGCCGCGACGATGGCGAGCCCCGCGAGCAGCACCAGCCGCCAAGGTCTCTCAGGCATCGAAGCGTTGCGGGTCCGCCCGCAGGGCGGGGACCATCACTACGGCGCCGGAACGCCGCCCTCGGTCTCCGTCGTAGTCGTCGTCGTCGTGGTCGGAGTGGTCGTGGTCGCTGGTGCTCGTCGTCTCGTCGTTCGACGCGCCACCGGCGACGACGACCAGCCCGATCAAAAGCCCCACGACGAGCGCGATCAGCAACCCGATCATCAGCTTCGTAGCGCCGCTCATCCCTCCATAGGGCGGCTCGGGGCCCGACGGCGGTCCCATCCCCGACGGCGGACCGCCGGGCCCATACGGCCCTCCGGGGGGCGGACCGCCCGAGGACGGGCCGTACTGCCCCGGCTGAGGCATGCGGCGGGTCGGATCATCGTGCACGGCGCGGCGAGTCTAACGGCGGTCCCGGCGCGGCCGCGAAGCTCAGTTTTGGGCCGGCGGCTTGATCTGCTCAGCGAGCAACGGCAACCCATCGTTTGCCGTCGCGGTGACAACGAGGCGGCAAACGCGATCGAAACGGAAGCCTCTGCGTCCCCTTCTGGTCAGCTTTGCGACGACCTCTGCGGTCTCGCCTCCGGCTAGGGAGAACTCGCCGCGCGCCGCGACGATCGTCCCGGCGCCGGCGAGCTTCGCCTCGACGACCAGCGACCCGGTGCACGGCTCGCCGCCGACGCAGCGCAATTGGAGCACGAGATGACTGG
>WNFU01006345.1_pt1 | contig 29631 bp, 23 predicted proteins | sample 5400121 | NCBI WGS metagenome assembly WNFU01 (sample SAMN13153360, study PRJNA577476) | soil metagenome | isolation source: 100 cm soil or saprolite under grassland replicate 1 | place: USA:California | collected 2016-06-15 | reverse complement strand
CGCGACGGCGGCAGCGGCGTGCGCGTTGGCGCGCCGCCACCTCCCCAGCCGGCACCAGACGCGCCGGGGCCTCCGCCTCCGCCGGCACCGAACCGCATGGGAGCCGTTGTCGCTCCCGACGGGCGGTTCATCTATTACGCGCAACGGAACGGCACGTTCACGTACAACGCACAATTCCCGCTGTGGCAGGTGTATCGGCACGATCGAGAAACGGGTGAAGCATCACAGGTGACCAACGCGCGCGGCTCCGCGATGCGCCCGATGATCTCGCCCGACGGCAAGTGGCTTGTCTACGGCACGCGTCACAAGACGCAGACCGGCCTGCGCGCCAGAAACCTGGAGTCCGGCGCCGAGCGTTGGCTCGTGTATCCCGTTACTCGCGACGATCAGGAGTCGCGCGCCAGCCGCGACACGCTCCCGCGGTACGCCTTCATGCCGGACGGTCAATCGCTGGTCATCCCTATCGGCGGCAAATTTCAGCGTGTGGACTTCGCGACCGGCGAGGCGCGCGAAATCCCGTTCACCGCACGCGTGCAGGCGGAGATCGCGCCTCGCGTGTACACGCCGGTTCGCGTCGACGACACCGACAAGGTTCGCGCGCGGCTGATCCGCTGGCCATCGCTCTCCCCTGACGGCAGCCGGGTCGTCTTCAGCGCAATGAATCGCCTGTACACGATGGACTGGCCGAACGGGACGCCCCGCTTGTTGACGAGCGCGGGGCCATTGGCCGGAGGCGCCACCGCGGAGGCTGCGGGTGAGTTCATGCCCTCGTGGTCGCCCGACGGCCAGTTCGTGATCTACGTCACTTGGACGACGACCGGGGGACACATCAAGCGAGTGCGCGCGAGCGGTGGCCAGCCGGAAACGCTCACGCCGTTCGAAGGCTACTACCTCGATCCGGCTTACACACCCGACGGATCGCGGATTGTTTTTATTGCCGGAGCAGCGGCCGATCAGCTCTATTCGATCCTGCTCGATACGCCAGCGGTCGAAACCGACGAACCAGCCGAAATCAGCGGCGTGAACCCGCCAAATACGCTGCAACTCAAGTCGATGCCCGCAGCCGGCGGCGCGGCCACGTTCATCGCGGCCACGCAAGGCGGACGAGAGCCGCACTTTGCGCGCAATGATTCCAAGCGCGTGTACTTCGCCTCCAATCGTGGACTCCAGTCGATCACGATCGACGGCTACGACCGGCGCACGCTGCTGCGAATTACCGGAAGCGGCCCCGGCAACAACCCGCCGTCCGCGACCGAGATTCGTCTGTCGCCCGACGGCACTCGCGCCTACGCCAGTCTGCAGGGCCGTCACTACGTCGTCACGGTTCCGGTTGCCGGCCGTGAAACGGTCGAAGTTCGCATACAGGGACGCGGGGGCGACAGCGCGCTGCCGGTGAAGCGCATGTCGAACGAAGGAGGCGATTACCTGCGCTGGACCGCGGACGGCAAAGGGGTGACGTGGGCATGGGGCTCGCAGTTCTTCCGCCAGGATCTCAGCGCGTCAGACCCGCAGAAAGCCGACGTCATCGTTGAAGTGGCGCGGGCGCGGCCGAAGGGATCGGTCCTGCTGTCGGGCGCGCGCATCATCACGATGAAAGGCGACGAGGTGATTCCGTCCGGCGACGTGCTCGTGACCGGCAACCGCCTCGTCGCTCTTGGCAAAAAGGGATCGGTGAAGGCGCCAGCGGCTACGCGCACGATCAATGTGACCGGTAAGACCATCATGCCGGGTTTTGTCGACGCTCACTCGCACATGTGGGCGCCGCGTGGTCTGCACCAGACCGAGGTGTGGCAGTACCTGTCGAACCTCGCGTACGGCGTCACGACGACACGCGATCCACAGACCTCGACGCCGGACGTGTTTGCGTACGCCGACATGGTGGATGCGGGCGTCATCCCGGGCCCCCGCATTTACGCAACGGGCCCTGGTGTGTTTTCCGGCGTGGGCATCGAAGATCAAGAATCGGCGATGCGCTACATCAAGCGCTATCGCGACGCATACAGAACAAACACGCTCAAGCAGTACGTGGCGGGCGATCGCATCGTGCGGCAGTGGATTATTCAAGCCTGCAAGGAGTACGGCTTGACGGCAACGGTCGAAGGCGCGCTCGACTTGAAGCAGGACCTCACGCAGATGATCGACGGCTACTCGGGTCAGGAGCACAGCCTGCCGATCATGCCGTTGTACAAGGACGTCGTCGAATTCGTCGCGCGGTCGAAAACCTTCTACACGCCGACGATCCTGGTCGCATACGGCGCGCCGTGGAGCGAAAACTACTATTTCGAGAACGAGAACGTTGCGAAGGATACGAAGCTCAGAAGGTTTGTGCCATGGGAACTGCTGGACAACATGGTGCGACGCCGCGCGCAGTGGTTCCTGCCCGAAGAGTACGGTCACTCTCTCATCGCGAAGGGCGTTGCCGACGTCGTTCATGCCGGCGGCCGCGCGGAGCTTGGCAGCCACGGGCAGCTCCAGGGACTGGGCGCGCACTGGGAGACGTGGAACCTGCAGTCCGGTGGGCTCACGACGCACGAAACCCTGCGCGTCATCACGCAGTTCGGGGCCGAAGCCATCGGCCTGCAGCAGGACGTCGGCTCGCTCGAGGCCGGCAAGCTCGCAGACTTGCTGGTGCTCGATAAAAACCCGCTCGAGAACATCCGCAACACGAACTCGATTCGATACGTGATGAAGAACGGTGAGCTCTACGAGGGCGACACGCTCAACATGATCTGGCCGGAGGAACGACAGCTACCGAAGCCGTTCTGGTGGGACACGGAACCGAAGCCTCCGGCGAAAACGGCAGTGACTTCTCAGTAGACGTGTCGCCTTGAGACTTGGGGCTTGGGGCTTGGGGCTTGGCGGCCTGTGCCTTGAGAGTTGGGTGCCGAAATGAGTCGCGATTATCGCAAACTACACGTGTTCCAGGAGGCGGACTCACTCGTTCTTGACGTTTACCGCGTGACGTCTGATTTTCCTCTGGAAGAGCGTTACGGATTACAGTCGCAGATTCGACGGGGTGCTGTATCGTGCGTGGCCAACATGGTGGAGGGTTCTGCGCGTCGGTCGACGACCGATTATTGCCGGTTCCTCGAAATCGCGCACGGGTCGGCGCGCGAGGTAGGGTACCTGCTCACGGTAGCGAGAAGACTGCAGTTCCTCCGCGAAGCCGACACCGCTCCACTCGAGCGGCGTTACGACGCTGTTCAAGGGATGTTGCAGCGATTGGTCGACAGTCTGGAGGCGGCTGAGAAGCAGGCGAAAGCCAACGGTAAATCTCAACCCCCGAAACGCAAATCGTGAAGAAGACAGACCCAAGCCTCAAGGCCCAAGCCCCAAGCCGACACGCACTATTTGAACAGGATTTCCTCGAAAAACTTCAACGCGCGCGCATCCTTCGATTGTCCTAACCAGAAGATCGCCTGCTTGCGCACCGCAGGATTGCTGTTCGTGCGCGCGAGGTTGATCAAGAGCGGCACGCCTTCGTCTTTCGGCAGCTGACTGAGCGCGAAGACGGCGCGCTTCTTCACGTCCGTTTCGGGATCTTTGTCGATCGCCTCCGTGATTGGGCCCACCGCCTTCTGACCGGCGCGCTGCGCAAGCCAGAACAGCGCCTGCCCGCGAACATGCGAGCTCTCCGCCGTGCGGGCGAGCTTGACGAGCGTATCGAGCGCGGTTGGATCGGCGTGCATCGCGATAGCTGACAAGGCGGAATCCGAAGGCTTGCGGTTCGGCGCGGCCGCATACGTCGCGAGAACGGCCACGCTCTCGGCCGGCTTCACGCCGGTGAACCATTGGATCGTCCGGCCGCCAGCGTCGATGAGGCAGTCTTCGGAGAACATCCGGATTCGGTTCACCTGCCCCTGCTCGAGGCGATACAGCACGAAAAAGACGTCGCCTGAATCGAGACGAACAATGTCGCTTCCCCGAACCACGTTGACGGTGTTCGAAGCGCCTGGCCTGTCCCGAGCGGAGTCGAGAGGGTCGAGGCGACACGCGTTCTGCAATCCGTCGCTCCAGCAGCACATCTGGCTCTCGCGATTCGCGCTGGGTACGGCATAGCCGATCCAAGTGGAGTCGGTCGCGCGAGCGGCACGGTCCCGAATGGCCCGATCGAGCGGCGTTGTGAGCGCTTCCGGCTGGATCTGACCGTTCGAGATTCGCGGCTGCTGCGCGAGTGCGGGCAACGCACACGCGAGAACGGCGGCGAGAGCGGACCAAAGCGTTTTCATACGACCTCGCACTACTTGTTCAGAATCTCCAGCAGGTAATCGATCGCCACTTTCGATTGCATCGTCGACAGCCGGCGCACGAGCTCCTTGCGCATCACTGGATCCGTCTCCTTGCGTGCGATGGCGACGAGCTGCTCGGCGCTGCCTTGCGTGAACAGTCCCTGGAGCACGGCCTTGCGGATCTCCAGGTCCTTTTCTTTTGCATAGAGGCCCACGAGCGCATCGGCTGTCTGGCGTGATCCGATCAACCCGAGATTTCGAATGGCCGTGCGGCGAAGCTCGGGATTCGGCTCGCTGTTCGCGAGCTCGATCAGGCGTGTCGCATCGCCGCCGACGAACATCCCCTGCAGGATCTGTTTCTTGACGTCGACGCTGCTCTCTTTCTGGTACAGCTGCCAGAGCTCTTCGTGGGCGCCCATCACACCCAGCTGCCGCACGGCTTCTTCGCGCAGCTCCGGCGTGCTTTCGCGCGTCGCTGCCGCAAGGATGCGCGCGCGATCGCCCGCCACCATGAAGGCGCGGAGGATGCGGCGCTTCACGTCGACATCGCTCGATGCCGCGTAAATCTCAGCGAGCAGATCCCGATTTTCACGGGTGCCGTTGACACCGAGGTACTGAATCGCTCTCCGCTGCAGGTCGGGATTCCTGGCGCCTTTCGCCACGCTCGTCAGCACCTGGCGAGCCCGCGTGGAGTTGCTCTGCGCGAGGACGAACAGCGCGCGCTCTTTCAGACGCGGCGACTGCGATCCCTGGAGAATCTTCTCGAGCATGGGGATGGCCTGCTCGGGATCGGAGTGCTGCAGCCCCTGGATGGCCAGGAGCTTCAATTCCTCGTCCGCCTCTGCCTCCGGCCGCACCGGCTGACCGACACTCTGTCGCACCTGAATCTCCAGCGCCTTTGCGTCGCTCATCCAACGGCTATTGGGAAAGCTTTTGATCAACTCGGTGACGGTTGCGAGCGCTTCGGCCTTTTGGGCGAGTTTGTCGAGCGCATACGCTTTCCAGTACAGCGCGGCGTCTGCACGCTGGCCGTTGAGGGCAGCTACACTCGCAAAGCGTTCGACTGCCTGCTGCCATCGTGCCTCCTCGAGCAAACGTTGCGCCGTCTCGTACATGCTGTCTTCGCGGTCGCGACGCGACGAGTCGCGCTCGGCCCGCCGCTGGCCGGCATCGGGAAGGTCGAGCAGGTCCATCCGCCGGCCTGGGTCTGGAAGCTGCAAGAGGTCGAACCGTTGCGCGGCGGCGGGGCGCGGCGCAATGACGACAGCGAAGGCGATGAGGACGCGAATTGCGTTACGTATGAACACGATCATTCCTGGCTCCTGACTTCGCGGACCCGGTCCGCGCTATCTACAATTCTCTGAGTCCGCGTTACGTACCGTTATTGAACGTTCGCTGTTCTCGCGCGCGCATTTCTGACGCAACCACACGCACGCGAAAGAGAATGCCGCGGGCGGCGATGTCTGCTCGCAGGCCTTCGAGATCCCGCGCCGATGCGTGCGACGGCGCGTTGGCAATCTCGAGCAGCACGCGCTCGAGCGCATCGAGCACCTCGCCGACACCTTCGTCTCCCGCCTGCAGGGCCGTCTGTCGATAGAGCCGATTTGCGGCGACGAGATCTCGCGCGCGGATCTGTTCGTCTTCGATATTCGCGACGCGTGTGGCATCGGCATTCAGCAACTCGAGCAACACCATCTGGGATTGATCGAGGTGATCGCCAACGGCAATGACGAGGATGCGATCCGCGTACCCGGCAGGGAAGGACGTGTTCGCGGCCTGCACGGGCGACGGCGCTGAAGCCGGCGTCGTCAGCCGGCCCGCGATGAACGCACTCAGGACGACAGCGCCGATAGCCCCTGCCACCACCCATCGCGGCGTGCGCTCGAAGATTCCTGCGAACCACGGCGCGCGCCGGCTTTGGATCTCCGGCTGCACACGCGCCCACACGCGCTGCTCCAAACCATCGAGCGGCTCCGGAAGAGGCTGCGTGTCGACCAGCGCGAGCACGCGGGTCAAATCCGCTAACGCCGCGCGACACCGCGCGCACTCCGCCAGATGCGCTTCCGCTCGCGAGCCGGCAGCCGACTCGCCGTAGTAATGGAGGATGAGCTCCTCTTCGCCGATGTGCACGTCAGGCATGGACGATCGGCTCCAAGGCGACGCGCATTTTTTTGACGGCGCGGAAGATGCTGTTTTTCGCCGCTTCACTTTTGAGCCCAAGCGCCGCGGCCACTTCGCGAATCGATCGGCCCTCGACATGCCGCAGCATGAACGCGGCACGCTCCATTTTTGTGAGCCCTCCAAGCGCCTCCCGAACCCGCTCGTCGATCTCGGCGCTGAAGGCCAGCCGGTCGGGGCTCAAACCTGCCGTTACCGTCTGGTCAGCCGCCGCATCCTCCAGGTCGGCGGCGTCATGTCCGATCTCGCGAGATCGCCGCGCCCGAATGAAATCTATGGAGCAGTTCACGGCGATTCTGTGGAGCCAGGTTCGGAAATCCGCGCGTGCCTCGAAGCGGCTCAGTTGACGATAGGCCTTGAGAAATGTCTCCTGCACAACGTCCTCTGCGTCCTGGCTGCTGCCGGTGAGCCGATAGGCGACATGAAACACGTACTTCGAGTGACGCTCGACGAGCGACTGGAATGCGTTTGCGTCGCCATCGCACACCCGGGCGACGGCGGCGCGGTCGCTCTCGTGCATCCGTAAGGTATTGACGGAGAAAGGCAGGGAATGGTTAGGGCGCAATCCGAGAAGTTTCCAGTTTCCAGATGCCAGTTCAAAGTTCAGTTATCAGTAGGCCAGAAACACCCAAAGTTACCCTCAACTTGACAACCGAAAACTAAACTTTGAACTGGGAACTGGTAACCGGCAACTCCCGCGAAGCGGGCCGACGCGTCCAATACACGAGATCCGTCAGCGCTGGCTCCGCGCCGATCTTGCGGAGGAGCAACGCAATCTGTCCACGGTGGTAGAAGGAGTGTCCGAAGAGCTGAAACAGAATATCGCGCACGACATCCGTGAAGCGGCCTTCGTCCGTGAGCGACTTGTAGACGAACTGACGGCCTAGCTCCTCGTCATCCAAGCGCGCCAGATAGCCGGCCCATGCCGCGTGCATCCGGTTGAATGGGACGTCGAGCTCCTGCACCGTGGTCGCGGTATTCGGAAACCATGTTGTCGGCGCGCCTTCGAATCGTCCAAACCTTCCAAGCCAGATGAGCCTCGCGGCGGCAAGGTGTTCCGCCAGGTTGATGGCTTGTCGGAACGCGGGCTCGTCGCCATGTTCGCCAGCCGCCGCGCGCAGCGAGTCGAGCATTTTGCGATGCGCGTCCTGCTCGTACTCGAACATCCGCCGGAATTCGGTGACCAGCGTCACGGCACCTGCACCTTGATCTCCGCTGCGTACAACATCGTCCGATCGTTATCCCGTGCCGCCCATTTGAAGAGAGTCGCCACGTCTTTCCTAGCCGGACCGTCGTACGCTGCTTTGCCGTTCACGATGACGCGAATTGGCTGTGTCATGTCGAATACTTCTGGCGAGACGAGCAGCGTGAACTCGTGGACGCCGCGCGTCAGAGCCGTCACGACATTGCCGTTTCTTTCGACGTCTACGCGGCCGGAGGGCGCTCTTCGCGCGAAGATTTCCACTTCAGGGAAGCGCGCGTCGTTACTTCCGGCACCAAGCGCGTCGATGACGAGCCAGTGCACGCGATTGAATCGATCGACGCGCTCGGTCTGCCACGACAGCTTGGCAGGATGCGCCTCTCTTGCATGCGCATGCACAAATCGTTCGTACGGCGTTCGTTCCCATCGCCACCAGCTCGTGTCGTGTCCTGCGGCAGGCTGCGGCGAGAACACCAGGTTCACCCCCAGCTGCTTCATGGCGTCGACGTGCGTTTGTACGTGCTCCACCGGATACAGCGGATCGCGTCCGCCGTTGACGATGTATAAGGGTTTGTTCGTCAGATTCGAGGGATAGAGCTCGCCTTCGACTTTGATATCCGGATTCGACAGCACCTTGAGGCTGCCATTGAGCGGCAGAAACGACGACCAGGTCGTGGACTCTCGCATGGTCATGTAGTACACGCCGGTGCCGCCGTCCGAGATGCCCGTCAGGTACACGCGCGATTCGTCGATGTTGTAATGACGTTTCAGCCGATCGACCAGGCGAAGGATGTTGTCCACCTGATTCGCGTGCCACCACTGAGCATCGGCCCAGCCACTGGGGAAAATGTAGATTTGGTTCTCGCCCGGGATGCGATTGGGAGCCCGTCGTCGAGAAAGATTTGGCGCTCCGGCTCCGGCGCCCTGGCCGCCGGGAACGTCGGCACCCCCTTCTGAATCTTCGAGAGACTGCGTGCCGAGGGCGGCCCGCGCTGGTGCGGGGCGATTCACGCCGCCGTGCAGCTGCACGCGGACCTGCCAGGGTCGAGCGGGATCGTAATCGTCTGGAACTTCGATCCCGTTGTCGAAGACCGCGCCCTGAGACGCCGGGTACCGCCACGAAAATCCGCCTGTCCTTTCGTTCTTGTAGGACCGGCCGGCTTTGAGTTTCGACCACGCGGCATCGAAATCGACGCCGGCCTTGATGAGACGATCGGCCGCCCTCGCGGCCTCGGCCGCGCTGTCGGCTTTCCAGTACGCGTCGAACAGCTTGTCAACGGCCGTACTCTGTCCGGCGACGCGAGCGACGACGCACCATGCGACAACGAAGGCAGCGTAGGGCCACGACTTCATAGTCTCGGCAACTCGCCTTCCAAAAACGCCGGCAGCTCCGATGAGCAGAATTGCAGGCCGACGTAAAACGGTCCGAACTCCGCGAACTTGGCGCTCGCTTCGTCGAAGCGCATCTCGTAGATCAATTTCTTGAAGGTCAGCGCTTCGTCTGCGAAGAGATCCACGCCCCATTCCCAGTCATCGAATCCAATCGATCCCGAAATGATTTGCGTGACCTTGCCGGCGTACTCGCGACCCACTTTGCCGTGCTCGAGCATCATCTCTGCACGCCGCGCAAAGGGCTCACTGTACCAGTTGAGCGCCTCGCCCCGACGCTTGTTCATCGGGTAAAAACACACATGGCGGTTACGAGGGATCGGCGGGAAGAGACGGCCCGCAACCCGCTGGCGTTGACGCTCCATTTCTTCGTCGAAACCCTTCTGATACTCACTGCTGTCGGGCAGCAGCCCTTTCTCCGCAAGCTGCCGATGAATTTTCGCCGTCATGTCGTACATCCCCAGCTCGACGATCGACACGTACGACGTTGTCGGTCGCAGAAATGGATAGAGCTTTGCCTGCTGGAACGCGAGCTGGAAGCGGCCAAGATCGTCGAAGGACTTGCGGAACGCGATCACCATCAGATCGCCTTTGTGGCCAAGAAGGTGAACCAGCGTGTTCGCGCCTTCAGTTCCCTCAGGCAGTGTCAAGGCGGCAGCGGCCTGATCCGCAGCCTGCTTTCTGTCGCCCGGATACGCCTCGCGGAGCGCTCCCCAATCAACGCGGAACATGAGATGGAGCACGCTCCAGCCTTCGAGTGTTTCGGGGACGAACGGGTTGTGCACGTCTGGATTATGGCGCGGATTCCAGAACCGCGAGAAATTCCGCGAGCACCATTGCCGTCGCGCCCCAGACCTGCTCGCCGCCGACGTCAAAGTAGGGAATCTCCATCTCGATCGTCTGGCCGCGAAACTGACGCGGTTGCGTTCGGCGGCGGACGATCGAGGGATCGCGCAGCACAGTGAGCGGCACTTCGAGAATGCGCGCAACCTCCCACTCCTCGCGGCGAAAAATCGGCCGCGGCTCCGCCACTCCGACGACGGGATGAAGCAGGTAGCCGCTGATTGGAATTTGAAGCGGCGTGAGCCGGCCGATCACGTGCACGCTCGACGGCAGAACACCGACCTCTTCGCTGGCCTCGCGCAGCGCTGCGCTCTCGATTGATTCGTCCTCGTCAACGCTGCCTCCGGGCAGCGAGATCTGTCCGGTGTGCTTGCGCAACGCAGCGCCTCGGACCGTCAGCAGCACGTGTGGAAGGTCATTGAGTGGATAGACGAGCACGAGCGCTGCCGCATCCCGAAGATCCGACGGCGGATGCAGCGGATCCCAACCGATGCGAGGCGCCGGCGCCATCCGAAGCTGCGCATCGAGACCGGGAAGCGGTGGTTTCAACGCGCGCCGCAAGCGGCGTTCGAGCTCGATCACTATCCGAGATCGTATCTCTTGACACGATCAGCCGCGGATCGACACGATTGCAACGGAGGCTTTCGCATCATGCGCTGGAAAGTTGGACTCATCGGCTGCGCGATTTCACTTCATGCAATGACTGCCTGCAGTCCGAGGCCGCGAGCGGCCGAAGCTGCAAGCCTCGTTCTCCGAAACGGAACGATCGCGACAGTGGATCCGGCCAAACCGCGAGTGGAAGCGATTGCCTTCAGCGGCGACACCATAGCGGCCCTCGGGTCGAACAGCGAAATCGCGCCGTACGTCGGACCAAACACTCAGGTCATCGATCTGGCGGGACAGTTCGCCATGCCCGGCTTCATCGACGGGCATGGGCATTTCATGAATCTCGGTCAGGCGAAGATGAATCTCGATTTGATGGAGGTGAAGAACTGGGACGAGATTGTGGCAATGGTCGGAGAGGCGGCCAGGCGCGCGAAGCCCGGCGACTGGATTCTCGGCCGCGGCTGGCACCAGGAGAAGTGGGACAAGCGGCCAGAGCCGAACGTCGAGGGATTCCCGATCCACGACGTTCTGAGCAAGGCGTCACCGAACAACCCGGTCATGCTGACCCACGCCAGCGGTCACGCCGCATTCGTCAACGCGAAGGCGATGCAAGCGGCCGGCATTACCAGCCGGACACCGAATCCGTCCGGCGGCGAAATCCTGAAGGACAAGACAGGCCGGCCGATTGGTCTGCTTCGCGAGCGGGCCTCAGGTCTGGCCGACCAGGCGTACGCAGCCTGGCGCGCGCAGAAGACCCCCGAAGAGAACCGTGCCGACGCGCATCGACGTATCGAGCTCGCCGTCGACGAGGCGCTCGCCAACGGCGTCACGAGTTTTCAGGACGCGGGTGAAGACTTTGCGACCATCGACATCATCAAAGACGCGCTCACAAACGGCGAGCTTGGCGTGCGCCTCTGGGTGATGGTGCGCGACAGCAACGACAATCTCAAAGCGAAGCTCGCCGCGTACAAAGCGATTGGCCTCGGCGACAAGCGGCTGACGATTGCGGCGATCAAGAAGACACTCGACGGCGCTCTCGGATCGCGCGGCGCCTGGTTTCTCGAACCGTACGCGGATCTTCCCGGACATACGGGGCTCAACACGATGCCCGTTTCCGAAGTCGAGGAGGCCGCGAAGATCGCGCTCGACACGGGCGTCCAGTTGTGCGTGCACGCCATCGGCGACCGCACCAACCGGACCGTGCTCGATATCTACGAAGCTGCCTTCAAGTCGCATCCCGATCTCAAGGATCTCCGCTGGCGCATCGAGCACGCGCAGCATCTGAATGCTGCCGATATCCCGCGATTCGGCCAGCTCGGAGTCATCGCGTCGATGCAAGGGATTCACGCGACGTCGGATGCGCCGTTTGTCGTCGCTCGCCTCGGCGCCGCGCGCGCCGAAGAGGGCGCGTACGTGTGGCAGAAGCTGATGAAGACCGGCACGATCGTGAGCAATGGCACGGACACACCCGTGGAACGAATCAACCCGATCGCGAACTTCTACGCCACGGTCACGCGCAAGCTGAAAGACGGCAGCACCTTTTATCCCGATCAGCGAATGACGCGCGACGAAGCGCTCAAGTCGTATACGTGGAACGCTGCGTATGCGGCCAAAGAGGAAACGATCAAGGGCTCGCTGGCGCCGGGCAAGCTCGCGGACGTCACGGTGCTCTCGAAAGACATCCTCACGATACCGGAGGAGGAGATCCTGTCGACGAAAGTGATTTACACGATTGTCGGCGGCAAGATCGCCTATCGAGCGGATGGCAGGTTGACGAACTGATCGGCGCAGTCACGTACGGGCCACAGAGACACAGAGCCACAGAGAAATTTCTTTTCTGGAGAGATCTCCTATAGGGAATTCTGGAAAGATTCTCAGTTGGTCTTTCTGCAAAAATCTCGCGGTTCGGACGCAAGAAACCTCGTGCAAAGTATTCTCTCTGTGTCTCTGTGTCTCTGTGTCTCTGTGCCTCTGTGGCCCGTCCGTGGTCAGTCGTTGGTGGTCGTCCCGACCTTTCCCATCTGCGCCGCCGTGACCGGCGTCGATGGTCCGTGGAAGATTCCGTTGAACAGCAGCTTGAACGTGGCGCGCGGCTGTGCGCGGAAGTCGATCTGGCTGCCGTAGGTCACCACATATCCTTTGCCGACGCGGAACGACAGCACGTTCGCCTGATCGCGCAGGTATTCCTCACCCAACAGCCAGCCGCTCTGCAGGATGTCCTTTCTGGGATAACGTGACGCGACGGCTGCTTCCATCCCGAATCCCGGGCGGAGACGATACGCCTGATCGCTCTCGAAGAACACCGGCCACTGCTCGGGCATGCCCCACGCAATCGGATGATTCGGATCGAACTCGTTCTGCAGGAGCGATCCTGGACAGTAGAACAGGTTCTCGGGCTCCGCCACACGGTCCCGCAGCACCTGCATCAGGTTCGCTGGACTTGTGAAGGCATCTTTCAGGGCCCGATCGACTGCGCTCGCGGGCACCTGCTGAGCGGTCTGTTGTGCGGCGGCGCCTCCGAAACGCGGCGCCGCCTCGGGCAACGCTTTTTCGATGGGCAGGTCGAGCAGCTCGCGCGCGGTTTCGACGGCGCTGCCAATCGCCAGCAGCGTGCCGCCGTTTTCCACGAAAGCCCGGAGCTTCTTCCACCCCTCCTCGCCGACACCAAACGCCCACGACCACTCCGCCGGATCGTTGCGCTTCGGATCGAGACCGTTGACGATACGTGCGCGCGACGTGCCGGATGGAAGAAGGATCACGTCGTACTTGGCGTTGAGATCACCCTGGAAGTCCTGCGACTTGACGATCTCGTGATTGACGCCGTACTGCTCCAGAATCCACATCATCCAGCCGCCGGGCATGTTGCCCGCGCCCTTCCACAAGCCGACTTTGGTGTTCGGCTTCAGCTTGTAGCCGTCGACGGCAGGCAGCCGATCGACGGCGGACACCGGCGCGCCGATCTCCGCCGCCTCCTTCTCCACGATCTTCTGTGCGGCCGCAGTCGGCGGAATCACGTACGTGCCCGGCGCATATTTCTGTCCGTTCAATTCGAACGCTTTTGCGGCGCGGAACACCGGCACATTCGCCTTCTGCAGCTCCGTCACCATCTTGAATGTGCCGTAGGACTCTGGACCGACGAGATACGCACCCTTCGGACGTGACGGCGCGGTGGCGGCAACGGGCGTCACTGTCTTCAAGAGCTCGAGCGGCGCGTCGAACGGTTTGTCGATCGCGTCAACTTTGACCCCCATCAACATCCACAGCGTGTGACCCGTCACATCGTACGGCGGTTCCGGCGGACCGCCGGGGAAGAGCCGCAGATCCGGGTAGTTCTGCTTTTCGAGCATCGTCTTTGCGAACGCGCCGTACGGTTGCGCGGTCTTGATGACCCACGATCCCGCGGCGTACTGTTTGCCGTTGGCGCTGAACGGCGCCGTCGCCTTGTGGATTTCGACATCGCCGAACTCGAGGATGTCGAGCATCTCGTAGGTTGCGTACGGATCGCGCTGCGCGGCCGGCACGACAAACGCGTACGGCCCTTTGCCGTAGTTCACCCAGTCGCGATGAACCCTGTAGAAGTTGTAGAGCCATTCACGTCCGTACTTCGCAACGTGAGACATGCCGGCAAGCGCGACGATGATGCCGTAATCGACCTGTTGACCGAGCGTCCACGTGTCTTTGGAGTACGGGACGGGAAAGTTCCACCGCGCCTCTTGTGGTCCGAGCGGCTGGCCCTTTCGCGGGTTCACGTAAGGATCCGCGAGGTTGCTGGCGGCAATCTCGGTGAGGATGCGCGGTTGTCCGTGATAAATCATGTACTGCCGCGCGGGCGTCCACATGTCGTAGTTCTCGAGCCAGGCAACGCCTTCCTTGCCCTCCGCCAGATGGAAGTTGACATCGTGCGGGTCGGTAAACGGCGGGACGAAGATGCGCGATTCGCCGGGCCCCTTCTGGTGCATGTCGTGGGTGATGATCGGCTTGTACTTGTTCTGCACCAGCTCCACGTTCAGGCGCGTTTCCTTCTGCGTGAACATGAACCAGTCGCGATTGTCATCGTGCCCGACGTACTTGTGATAGAGGTCCGGGTAGACGCGGTTGTAGTTCGTGCCTTTCGTCTTGTACCAGTGGTCGATCACGAGATGCTGGCCGTCGGGGTTCTGCGACGGCACCATCAGCACGACGGAGTTGTCGAGAATCTCGCGAATCTGTGGCGAGTTCTCGGTGGCGAGGCGGTAGACGATCTGAATGATCGCCTGGCCGTTCGACACTTCCGTCGAGTGGATCGTCGCGTAAATGAGATAAAACGGCTTGCCCTCGGCGGCAAGCTTCTGTGCCTCCGCATCGGACAGCGTGCGCGGGTCGGCGAGCCGGTGGTTGATCTCGACGAGACGATCGAACCGCGCGAGATTTTGCGGCGAGCTGATCTTCAACAGGGCGTACGAATTCCCCATCGTCGTCTTGCCGAGCGCCTCGAACTTGACGCGATCGGTGGACTTCGCCAGCAACTGGAAGTACTCGAGGACTTTCGGATACCGCGCGAGCTCGCCGTCAGTGCCTGGTTTGAACCCGAAATACTGCTCGGGCGCCGGCACCTGCTGCGCGAGGGCAGGCGTGGCCAGGAGCAACACCAGGACGAGAGGGAACAGAGATTTCTGAGTGGAACGCATGCGCGAAGTATAAGCCGCCAGCTGCGTCAGCGCACACGCGACCGTGTCGAACGCCTTCAAACGACAAAAGATCACCACGAAGATACGAAGGACACGAAGCTGCGTCCGGCCGGCGGCGCAGCCGCCGCGCTGGCCGCACAGCGGCCAGCGGCCTGACCAGCGCCCAGGAAGAACAAATACGGCGAAACCTTCGTGGATGCCTTTTCGGCTCCGTGCTCTTCGTGTGCTTCGTGGCGATCTTTTCGCTGCGACTCTTAGGCCGGGCGTCGCACGCGTGCAAAGCGCGGTCCGCGAATGGCGAGATCGAGGATGTCGCCGACCGTCAGATTCTTGTACCCATCAGCCTGCAAATCCTTGATGAACTGCGCGTCCACTTTGTGAATGCGCATTTTCACGAGGTCTTCGATCGAGACGGTCTTGTAGCCAAGTTCGTGAATCGAGCGGATGAACGAGGGCGTCACCTTGTGAATGCGCAATTTCACGAGCTCATCGACGTCGAGCCCGGAGTACCCAAGCGACTTGAGCTCGTCCATCTCCTGCACGCTGACGCGATGAATCATCATCTTCACGAGATCGTCGCCAGGAATGTTCCGATAGTTGCGCTCCGCCAGCGCGCGCACGAATTCGGGCGACACTTTGTGGATCCGGAAGCGAACGAGCTCCTCGGGCGACACGTTCTTGTATCCCTCGGATTGCATCGCCTTGATAAATTCCGGCGTCACTTTGTGAATGCGAAATCGCACCAGATCCTCGACGGGGAGATTTCGGTAGCCAAGCGAACCAAGGTCCCGGATCATTTCGGGCGTGACTCGATGAATTCGCATCCGGACGAGATCGTCGACCGGCAGCTGCGCATAACCTGCATCTCTGAGACCGCGCGCGTAGATTTGCGTCACGTCGAGCACCGCCAGGCGAAGAAGGTCATCGGTCGTGAGATTTCGATATCCGAGGCTGCCCATGCCCGTCACGTAATCAGGATTTGCGCTGAACGTGAACGTCCCGTTGCCGCGCCCTCGATCGAACGAACCCTGGAAGCGAAACACGCCCGCTTCCCGTGACCACGAGAACCGGACGTCATTCGCGATGCCAGTCTCTGCAGCCGCAGGCCACCCCTCGAGCTCGGAAAGCCGCACGCCGGTTCCCCACCGGCTCTCGCCGTTCTCGGCGCGCAGATTCAACTGGATCCGCCGCTCACCATCGTCCGACCACCACTGGCGCGTGTCGGCGCTCCATTCGCCTCGTGCAGTGACAGGCGCATTGGCCTGGCTGAAAACGAGGGACGCGCTGAGGAGGACGAAGCTGACAGCAAGAGCAGGACGGCGCATAGTGGTCTCCCCTGATCACATCGAACGGTAGTTGGACGGACGGCCTCAGGAGAGGGTTGGAATGAGGGACGTTCATTTGGACGATGAGTATTTTCGTGCGGCGCGTCCAGAGGACGGCTCATATGATGGGCCGATGGATCCTCGCTACCCCATCGGCAAGTTTGCGTATGACGCCGAAGTGACACCAGATAAGCGCAAAACGTGGATCGGACAGATTGCCGCGCTGCCCTCGGAGCTGAACGCCGCGCTTGCCGCACTGCCGCCGGGCGGCCTCGATCGTCCGTATCGCGAGGGCGGCTGGACCGCGCGGCAGGTCGTGCATCACCTCGCGGACAGTCACCTGAATGCGTACACGCGGGTTCGCCTCGCGCTGACGGAGCAGAACCCGACGATTAAGACCTATGAAGAATCGGAATGGGCCAAGCTTCCTGACGCGCTGCACGCCGACCCATCGTCCTCGCTATCCAGTCTCGATGGTCTGCACGCCCGCTTCAGCATCTTGCTGGAGGCGCTCCAGCCGCAACAGTTTGCGCGAACGGCCGCGCATCCGGTGTGGGGACCGATCACGATCGATTGGCTGCTGCAGATGTATGCGTGGCACTGCCGCCACCACGTCGCTCACATCAGGCAGGTAGGGGCGTAAACAACACTCCGCGCGCGAATTTGCAATCAGGATCGAGCGCCTGCTTCACACGGCGCATCGACGCGATCCCCGTGTCGCCGTACAGCATCTGGAGCAGCTGCTGCTTCATCGGGCTGCGGCCGACGCCATGTTCCGCAAGAGGCGACCCGCCCATGGCGATGACTTCCCGGCCGAGCTCGATCATCAGCGCCTTCCCTGTCTCCACGTCTGCGTAGGAACGTGGGACGACGTTCGGGTGAACGTTGCCGTCGGAGATGTGACCCCAGACGGCAAGATCGATGTTGCGCGACCGGAACAGACTGCGGCACATGCGCATCATGTCTCCGAAACACTCGAACGGGACAATGGCATCGGCGGCAGTCTTGTGAATGCGATCGTCTACTTGCGCTTTCGCGAGCGCGACGCGCCGATTGACGGCCGTTGGAGCGGCTTCGCGGAATTCCGCCAGCGCGATCCGCCGGGACGCTGACGCGGGTGGGACGATTTCCGTGTCGTCGAACGCGCCGAACTGCTCGAGCAGCCGGCAGAATCGTGCGAGCGGGCTGTCTCCACTCAAACCGCCATCAGCCAGATCGCCCCAAAGATCGCCCGCCGCTGAAGCAGCGGACAATTCAAGCTGCACGAGGAGCACCACTTCGGTCTGCGGCGACAGCGTGACGTTGAGTCGCCGATCGACCCCGTCCTCCTTGAGGATCGCCAGCACGCGACCATCGAGATGCTCGATAGCCGCCACGTCGACGCCCTGAGGATCTCGCGTCCGCCACGTGTCACTCGCCGCACGACGCAGCGCGTCGACGAGCGCAATGGCTGTTGTTTCGGAGGACATCGGCACCAGTGCCCAGCAGACGCCCGCGGGACGCGCGGCCACGCGGAACGTCACGTCGACAATCGCGCCCAGCGTCCCTTCGGAGCCGATGAACAGATCGACGAGATCCATGTTGGGACGAGAACAGTAGCCGGCCGAGCATTTCGGAACCGCCGGCATCGTGAGATGGGGAATCGCCACCTGTCGAACGCCGCCATCGGCTTCGATCTCGAACACACCTGCCTCAGATGCCCTCACCTCGCCACGGCGCAGCTCGAGGACGTCCCCACTCGCGAGCACGACTGTCAAGCCATCGATCCAATCTCGCATCGTGCCGTACTTGAACGTTGCCGCGCCGGCAGCATTTGTCGACGCGGCGCCCCCGGCGGTTGCGCCAAGAAACGTCGGTACCGGCGGGAGCCACACGTTGTACGTCGAAAGCTCGCGTTGAAGCGCTTCCAGCGTCACACCCGCTCCGGCTGTAACCTGCGTGGTCGTCACACTCACGCTGGTGAGGCGCTCGGTGCTGAGGACAACGTCATCGGCAGGCGTAGCGCCGCCGGTGAGCGACGATTGCGCGCCGACGACAAGGAGGGCCGGCGCGGCCTGGACGGCGGCCGCGACTTCGTCGATATTCGAAGGGCGAACCACCGCTCGTGCGCGACCGCCTGGATAGTGCGCGGCGTCCTCGACATACCGAGCGATCAGATCGGAATCGGTTTCAAGTCGCGGAGGCGTGGTGCTCAGCGCGCGGCGAGCAACGGCGCGATTCACGTCTGCAGAATGACTTGCGCCGCGAGCGCGAGGAGGACGACGCCAGTCGCGGCTTCGAGAACGCGTCGAGCCTGCGGCATGCGGAACAGCTCGCGCAGGCGATGAAACGCCAAGGCCCAGGCGCCGTGGCAGCAGAAGGCAATCGCGATGTGAATCGACGCCAGAAACGCGTAATACCATCGCGGCGCGCCAGCAGGTAAAAACGATGGCACAACTACAAGGTAAAACGTCGTCACCGCCGGGTTGAGCAAGTTCACCGTGAGTCCCTGCCGCACGCTCGTTCCCGTTTGCGCAGTGTTTGAACGCTCGTGCTGGACCGCGGTGGCGTCGATCGACAGCGCTCTGAATCCCGCATTGCTCCTCCGCGACACGCGCCAGATGCTTGTCGCGCCAAGCCACGCGAGATACGCGGCGCCGCCGAGGCGCACGAAATAAGCGGCGGCAGGAAATTGCGCGAGCAGTACCGCCAGTCCGAGACCGGCGGCCGTCGCTTGCGACGTATTTCCCAGAGCCGCGCCCGCGGCTGTCGCAAGTCCCGCTCGCCGTCCGGCTGACAAGGTGTTGCGCACCACGACCGCGGTCGTCGAGCCGGGCGTGACGGCAAGGAGGAACGTGAAGGTCAGATACGCGATGAAGAGCGGGTCGGTCAACAGGCGTTCATGACTCGGTGTGGTACTTCTTTTCGCCCGCAGAAATCGGAATGCTCAACCGATTCTGCGCGGGCGGCAGCGGGCACGTCGTGTACGGGTTGTACGCGCACGGCGGGTTTTGCGCATAGTTGAAGTCCATTACTACACGTCCATCGACGGCTGGATCGGTGTAGAGAAACCGCGCCGACGGATACGTCTCCTTGCCGCTCGTCTGATCGCGGAACACGAACCAGAGGCGCTGTCCCGACTTCCACGCTTCCATCGTGTGCTCGCGGCCGCCCAGCGCGAAGGTCACGGTACCCACGGCATCGAAAGGCTCGAGATCGCCGAGGATGTTCGGGATCTGCACCTGTTTCGTTTGTGGATACGCCGTGAAGGTACCGATCGCTCGCAACGCAGGATTGGGTTCATACCACCGCAGGCCCGTGAAGTTTCTTCTGATCGGGCTGTTCTGGTCGCGCACACGTAACGCGAGGCGAGGCCCGCTGTAGTGGACGAAGAACGTGAGGCCGCCGAAGCTCACGGTGTCTTGCGGTTTGCCGTCGAAGGCGCCGTGCAGCTCCGATTCCTTCACCTGCTTGTCGTTGATCGTCAGCGTTTGGCCGTCAACGGCTTTGATTCGAACGTTTGTGCCGTTCATCGTGATGACTGCGGCATGCTTCGGCACCGTCGGGAAGTCGAGCACGATATCGTTGCCCGGATCGGAGCCGACACGATTCTCGCCCTGATTGAGGAAATGCAGACCGGCGACTGTCAACCAACCCGTGTCGGCTTTGAGTGTGGCCTCCCGATCGGCGCGGAATTTTAGTAGCGCACCCGTATCGTATCCCTGTGCGACAGCGCTCGCGGCAAGCGCAAGCGCAACCGCTGAAGTTGCCCAAACGAAATGATGCGTCTTGATCATGGCTGGAAACCTCTATTGTAGCGGAGGTGCCTGAGGCCCTCGCGCCTTACGACGTTGGGCGGAACATCGTCTCCGTCAACTGGACGTCGGCCCCGCGCCACGCAGCCTCGTACCTCTTCCGGACCTCTTCGGCCTCCGCTATCTTGCGCTGGCGCGCGAGCGCTGTCGACAAGCCGAAAAGCGAGCGCGGGTTCTCGCGGTTGTGTTCGAGATCCTGGCGAAACACCGTTTCCGCATCGCGCGCGCGGCCCACCCGCAAGAGCGCAGCGCCGAGCTGTTCGCGTGTCGGCAGCAGCCAGTCGGGCGGTTCATCGTAGGCAAGGCGGTCCTCAGCTGCGACCGCTCGCGTCCACGCGCTGGTGGCGGCAGTCGCGTCTCCCTTTGCCGTCGCAATGCGCGCGGTGAGATCTTCTCTCGCCACCGCGAGCACCGCCGCGACAGAGTTCACGAGGCTGAGCGTCATGTCTTTTGGAAGACGGCTTGCCGCCTGCTCCATCGCATCGCGTTCGTTCTCAGCGTCGGCGACGTGACGGAGACCGGCATGCGCCGCGCCGCGCGCGTAGTGATCGAGTGCTGCCTGCAGATCACGTCCGGCGGATGCCGCAGGCGAGGACAACACCTCGTTCCAGCGTTCGAAGCGAAGGAGCGCGAACGTCTCCTGCAGCGTGAGCGGCTGAAGCATCACGACGTCGCCCGCAAGCGGCGCGACCAGCGCCGCCGTCTTCCGGCCGGCCTCGCGCGCTTCGGCCAGGTTGCCGCGCATCATGGCAGCAGCCGACCGGAACTGCAGGTTGTGGCCGTAGTACATCGTGGGATACATCCCCTTCGCTCCTGTCGCCTGCACGTACGTCTCATCGATCGTGGCCGCGACCTCATTGCTTTTGGCAGCGGCGCCGTAATCACCGACACGTTCATAGATATGCGCCGGCATGTGGACCAGATGACCCGCGCCGGGAACGAGCGTGTCGAGGCGTTTCGCGCTTGCCAACGCACGATCGGGCGCCTTCGAAGCCTCGACTGCATGGATGTAGTAATGATTTGCACCAGGATGATCGGGGTTTCGTTTGATCACTCCCTCGAGCGTGCTGACGATCTCGTTCGTGCCGGGAGCAGGCGTGCCGTCGAGCGCATAGAGCTTCCAGGGACGTAGATTCATCATGCTCTCGGCATGCAGCGTGGCCGCATCGAGATCGTCGGGAAAGCGTTTCGATACCTCGCCCATGGCCGCCGCGTAGGCTTCTTCGCGTGCCGGCTGCTTTCCATCGTCTGGCGCCGCCACGTACCGTTTCGCGAGGGCGTCGATGAACGCCCGCTCGACATCGCTGCCGTTGACCGCGCGCTCCTGCGCGTGCGCGAGATGGCTGTACGCCTGCTGCAGTCGGTCCGGTGTCGCGGTGTCGTTGTAGTTCGTTCCAAGCGCCAGCGACATGCCCCAATGCGGCATCGGCGCTTTCGGATCGAGCGCGGCCGCGCGCTCGAACGAGCGGAATGCTTCCTCGTGATTGAACCCGTAGAGGAGCGTCAGGCCTTCGTCGAAGAACTTTTGCGCTTCGTCACTCGTGGTAGTCATCGGGCGATGGTAGGAGCCCAGGTTACCGAGCAGGGTTGTCCGCTGCGCTGCCGCAGGAGCCGCATGCGTATCGCCGTGAGCACTGCCTGGCACCGACTGTTCGGGCGCGGGCGCCGAACCGACGCGGTTGCACGCGGCAATGAGGAGAACGATTACTAATGCGCACAGAATTCGAGGCATGATGAATCCCTTTCGAGGCCGCGCTATAGCGGAAGCCATCGAACGAGCAGAAGCAACACCGTCTCTGCTCCAAGGAGAAGACTCGCTCCGCTTAGATGCGCGATCTGGGTTGCCGGTGTCAAGCCCATATACGCGAGGGTCAGCCCCAGCGCAATCTGCACCGCAACCAATATCGCCAACGCGAATGCCGCCCGGACGAGAGTGGGTTCTCGCCGCTCTTTGCGCCAAATCTGAACTGCGATAAGCAGCACCAGCCCGAAGACGACGACTGCGGTATCGCGATGCCACCGATCGAAAGCGCCGGCGCTGGCGAGCGCCGTGAAGCGACTGCCTCCCAGACGCATCGCTTCATCAACTGCGCCTCTCACCTGAGTACCGAGCCCGACTTGGAGCAGCGTCACCGCGATCAGGATCAGCGTCCACGTGGCAAGCGCGCGCCGCTTTGCGGAAACCAACGGCGCCGGCGCCGTGTCGCGGAAGAATGCGAACACGGTGGCGTACAGCAGCAAAGACACGATGACGAGCGCCACAACGAGGTGCGCGGTCACGAGCCACGCCGCAAGTTCCTCCTTCACGACAACGCCGCCCAGCCACCCTTCGAAACCCACCAGAAGAAAGGCCAGCGCGCTGGGCCAGAGAATGCGGCGTGTGTGACGATGATCGCGAATCGCGACGACGAGCGTGGCGAGAATCAGAAAGCCGACCGTGACGCCGAGCAGCCGATTCAGGTACTCGGTCCACATCAGCACGGCATTGAACTGCGTGCGATCGAACCCGGCAGGGAGTTCTGCGGCTGACAGCGGAGGAATCCACGAGCCGAAGCACCGCGGCCAATCGGGACAGCCGAGGCCCGCGCCGGCGGCACGGACGAGGCCTCCGACGAGAATCAGCAGATACGTCGTGCCCGTCGTCCAGAGGGCGAGTTGCTGAAACCGCGTCAGGCGCCGGGTCGCTGAAGTACGAACAGAGTCAGTTTCCAGTTTCCAGTTCCCAGTTCAAAGTTTAGTTCTCGCCACCTCACACATTTAAGATACAGGCAGTGCTCGCTCCACCTCAGTGGCGTCGTCGATCGCGTGGCAGGTTCGAGCGTTTGCGACGGCTCGTTCGCTATCGGCTTTTCATTCCGGTCTTCCGGAGCACTCATCCGCCCGAGCACACGGCGCGCGGCGTCGCAAATGGTGTGTTCTGGGGAATGACGCCCTTCATGGGATTCCAGACGATGGCGATTCTGAGCACCTGGCAGATTCTTGCGCGCGTCTTTCACAAGGAATCAAGCGTGCTGCAGGCGATGATTTGGGCGTGGGTGAACAATCCGGTCACGATGATTCCGATGTACTACGTGTTCTACGTGACGGGCCTCTGGTTCACCGGCGCGGGCTCATCGGCCGTGGGCTATCACGCGTTCGTTGCACTCTGGGATGCGACACAACGCGAGCCCTCGTTCATCGCGCGAGTGTTTCGCGTCGCGGTCGAGATTGGCCTGCCGTTGAGCCTGGGATCGTTGCCATGGGCCGCTGCGGGCGCGGCGCTGGCGTATTGGTGGGCGCTCACGGTCTCGCGGGCCAGGCGGCGCCGCATTACGGCTCGGCGGCTCGCCGAAGTCTGAAACATTTCGTACTCCCCGCTCGTAGGATTCGGGCATGCCCCTCCTTGGCGATACTCGATACGCGTTACGCGTTCTAGTCAGGAGCCCGCTGTTTTCTGTCACCGCGGTGCTTTCGCTGGCGGTCGGAATTGCGGCAAGCACGTCAATCTACAGCCTTGCTGATGCGATGTGGTTGCGGCCGCGCGCCGGCATCGTCGACCCAGAGACCGTCGTCGAGATCGGCCGTACCATCCGCGGCGAAGGGTTTGACAACTTCGGTTATCCGCTGTTCAAGGCCATGCGCGAGCGGAACACCACCCTGGCGGCGATGGCCGCTCTTCGACTGGGTCCCAACGCCATGAGCCTGGGCGGCGCTGAAACCTCAGAACGCGTGTTCGCCGCTCTGGTCTCAGGCAACTACTTTCAGGTGCTCGGCACGAGGCCTGCGCTGGGACGCTTCTTCATTTCCGAAGAAGACGCGACGCCAGGCACGCATCCGGTCATCGTGCTCAATCACCGGTTTTGGGTGGATCGTTTTCAAGGACGCAGGGATGTCATCGGCCAGACGGTTCCGTTGAACGGTCTCGCGTACACAATCGTCGGCGTCGCCGAAGCGGGATTCACGGGGACGAACGTTCTGACGACCGACTTCTGGGTGCCATTCGCCATGGAGGCTCACGTTCGCGGCGAGCCCAACGAGTCGCTTCTTGCGAACGAACGGGCGGTGTGGCACACGGCAATCGGGCGGCTCAAGCCCGGCGTGACGCCTCGACAGGCGCAGCAGGAGCTCGATGCCATCACGAAGAACTACCTGAGAGAGCGCGGCGACGATCGCGCCAACCGCTGGGGCATGGATGTCGTCGTGTCATCACGGTTGCCGAAGCCGGCGCAGGGTCCCGTGCTCGGCTTCATCGCCGTGCTCGGCACGTTGACGATGCTCGTGCTGATCATCGCGTGCAGCAACGTCGCCGGCATGCAGCTGGCGCGAGCAATCGAACGGCGGCGTGAGGTTGCGACGCGACTCGCCATCGGCGCGAGCCGCCGCCGAATCATCTTCCAGCTCCTCGTCGAAGGCGTCGTCCTCGCGCTAGGGGCCGCCGTACTGAGTGTGCCGCTCACCAACGCCTTGACTGGTCTGCTCGGTGTGTTTCGGCCGAATATTCCGCTGCCCATTGCGCTGGATCTCGAAATCAATCCGCGCGTGTTGAGTGTTTCGATCGCGCTGGCGATGTTCGCGGCACTGCTCTTCGCGCTGCTCCCTGCACTGCAGGCGACACGATTCGAAATTGCTCCGGCGCTGCACGGGGCCACGAGCACGACGGATCGCAAGCGAGCGCGGTTGCGACAGACACTCGTCGTGGCACAAATCGCGATGGCGCTGCTGCTCCTCGTGGCGACAGGGCTTTTCCTGCGTTCCCTGCAGCAAGCGGCAACAGTGGATCAGGGGTTCAACGTCAGAAATGTCGACATCTTGGAAGTTGACATGCGATGGCCGGATATCGCGGCTCAGAAGGTGTGCGAGCGGTCAACGAGTTGATCGATCGATTTCGCGCGGTGCCAGGAGTGACGACGGTCGGCGCATCGCGAATCGTTCCGCTTCAAAGCGGCGGCCTCGGACTTGGCGGCCTGCGCGCGCCCGGTTACAACGGTCCGAACGGCCGAGACGAAATCGAAGCGGACTGGGACGTCGTCTCAACTGATTACTTCCGCGCGTTGGAGTTGCCGATCGTGCGCGGGCGCGGCTTTACGACTGCAGATCGCGAAGGCGCGCCTGATGTGGCGATTGTCAATGAAACAATGGCAGAGCGTGTGTGGGCAGGGCGCGATCCTGTCGGCCAGCAACTGTTGCAGCGTATCAGCGACGACCAGCAGCGGACGCTGACCGTCGTGGGCGTCGCGAAGCGAGCGAAGTATCGATCGATCGGCGAGCCGCCACGCAACTTCATCTACGTTCCCGAGGCGCAGCAGTTCCTGCCGGACGTCACGTTCTACCTTCGGCGGACCGGCGATGAGTCTCGTCTTCAGGCGGCGCGCGCCGTCGTCCAGGCGTTCAATCCATCGCTGCCCGTGATTGATGCCCAGACGCTCGAACAAGCAACGGCGCTGAGCCTTCTGCCGCAACGCCTCGCGGCATGGGTGGCGGGCAGTGTCGGCAGCGTGGGGTTGTTGCTTGCCGCACTTGGGCTTTACGGTCTCACGTCGTTTTCGGTCGCGCGGAGGACACGCGAGATTGCCGTGCGCATGGCGCTCGGCGCGAGCCGCGAAGCGGTGCTGTCGCTTGTCCTCCGGCAGTCGCTGACGCTTGCGGCAATCGGAGGCGCGGTTGGTTTTGGCGTCGCCGCGGGTGTGAGCGCGCTCTTGACAAGCTTTCTCGTCGGAATCCAGCCGCTGGATCCACTCGCCTTCGCCAGCGCGGTCGGCATTCTCGGCGCCGTCTTGATTGGCGCGGCGTGGACTCCCGCGCGCCGTGCGTCGCGAATGAATCCGATGATGGCGCTTCGTTCAGAGTAGCTATCGCAGCTCGAACACCCGCACCCAGGGCGATTCGGTCGGCTTCTGGCCTGACGTGCGAGCGGCGTAAACTTCGTGCAGTGTGAGCAACCGCTCGACGGGAAACGCCGCACGCCATGGATCGAGACCGGCGATGACGGCGCGCCCCGTTGGCGGCGCACCGCGTGCAGCTTCTTCGGCTTCCTCATACGTGTCGTAGGTAGTTTCGTTCAGCACTTCCTGAAACTTCATGCCGGTGTCGTCCGTTCGATCCACGATCGAGATGACGCTGGTCGCACCAGCGGGCACCGCTTGGGCGCCGCCGAGCACGACGAGGCGATACGCCATGCTGCGGTAATAGGCCGGGTGAAAGACCCAGACGGGTGTCCACGCGTTCCCCTCGCGCTTGTAGAACACATCGTAGTAGCGCGCGTGCTCACCACCCGCCCAATCAACGACGCTCTGAAAGCGGCCCATGATGGCGCCGTCCTGCGTGAACCGAAACGGCAATTCAAAATCCGCGAGCACATAGCGCGATCGTTCGGTTCGAAGGAGCTTCACCGCGTTTGCCTCATCGGTCGAGGCATAGAAGCGAGCGGCAACGGGCGCGCGCTCCTGAGTGGGATTCGCGACCGGCACGCGATGCGCGACCTGCGTGATCCAGTAGCCGTGGTCCCACCAGTTCATCACCGAGTAGTCAGGAAAGAGCGCGCGATCGTAGCGGGCAAAGTAGAAATTCTCGCCGCGGTTCGCGCTGACAGCAAACGGCGGCGGCGTGTGATCGCGGAGCCATGTCACGGTCTGGTGCCAGTACTCGGGTTCGGTGCCGCTGCGCGTCGCGATAATGGCGGGCGAGATGTTGGGCGTAATCAGCGCGACGGCGACGATGGCCGTCGCCAATTCGCGCTGCAGGCGCACGTTGGAACGCTGAGCGTTGTCGGCATCGGCGGCCCTCGGCTTGGACGTCCACTCAATCAGTTCAGTGGCCAGCCAGCCGCCCAGCAGGGCGCATGCCGGTACGAGGTAGTAGCCAAACCGATTCTGTCCGATGGTTGCGGCGAACATGGTGGCTGTGAAGATCCAGATGGCGGCATCGATCGGCCGCCGCCCGCGCCACACTCGCCACGTGAAGGCGATGAGCCCGATGAGGCCAACGAAAAAACCAATGTGGAAGAAGTCCCAGGGTTGCTTCCACTGCCAGTTCCCCGAGTACAGAAAGAGCGGGCGCGCTTCGAGCACGGCCATGCGCTTCGGATCCGGTGCGAGCCGTCCGACATCGGCCAGGACCTGAGTCAACACACCCGGCGCAAGCCACCACACCACCACGAGAACAAGGGCCACTACAATCGCGACGCCTGCCGCCAGTGTCAGCGTCCCCTTCTTTCCAAAGATCACCGCGGAGCTTCGGACGATGACGATCACGAGCGCAACGAGGGCGGCAATGCCCGTGACGCGGGCGCTCTCGGAAAGATCCAGCGGGCGCGCCAGCGGAATCAACACGACGAGCCACACGCCCAGGACCCCAAGCAGGAACGCGCCGCTGCTCCAGGTCAGGAGGTAGAGGGCGAGCGCGACGCCAACCAACGAAGACCTCCGTCCCTCCTTAGCGAGCTCCGGGGCGCGAAGGGCCATAGCGAGCGTCCAGAGCACGGTCATCGCCAAACACGACTCGAGCGCGTGGTGATCGTAAAAGCCAAGCATCGTGCGATCGAGAAAATGCCCCGGTAGCACCGCCAGCAACGCGGCGCCGATGAGCGCCGCGCGTTCGTCGAACGCTCGACGCGCAAGCGCCCAGAGGGCAACGATTGTGAGCGCGCCGAAGACGGGCGGCATCAGCGCGGCAACTCGCTCGGCGAGCGCCGTGCTGGCATCAGGTCCGCCCAACACGCGCACGACCGTTGCGGTAATGGTGTCGAAGAGCGGTGCAATCGGAACGTACTGACCGCCCGGCGCCGCGTACGGATCCAGGGTCAGGCGCAACGGCCAGTTACGCACCTGGTTCTCGACCAGCCGCAGGTGGTACCACGCGTCTGTTTCGAGGAAATCGACGTGGTCTCCGCCGAACGTGGCATTCCAGGCGGGATAGACGCGCACAACGACGGAAACGGCGACGATTGCCACGACACCGATCGCTTCGAGGCGCCCTGTCACGTCCGTCGCAGGCTACCACCACATCACGGTTCAAAGGTTCAAAGGTTCAAAGGTTCAAAGGTTCAAAGGTTCAAAGGTTCAAGGGTTCAAAGCGGTTCAAAGGTTCGAGGGTTCGAGGGTTCGAGGGTTCAAAGGTTCGAGGGTTCAAAGCGGTTCAAAGGTTCAAGGGTTCCGTCGTTCGAGGGTGCTCGGTCCGACGGTTCGGGACACGAACCTGCACCTCGAACCGATGACCGAGCGGAGCGAGGGCGACGAGTGCTACGATTTCGCTTTTCAGGAGGATCCCGGTGGCTCAGAAACTCACCCGCCGCGAGTTCGTTCAGTCCGGCACCACAGCCGGAATCGCCGTCGCCGCAACCCGCAGTGTCTTCGGCCAGGCGCCCGCCGTGCGTGCCGGCGTCGTCAAGCCGGTCGTTGTGAGCTCATCAAACGGCAACCGCTACAAGAATGGCGGGCCTGTCGCCGGCGTGCAAAAGGCGTTCGAAGCCATCACCAAGGGCACCGATGTGCTTGACGCCGTGATTTCCGGCGTCAATCTCTGCGAGTTGGATCCGACAGACACGAGCGTCGGCTACGGCGGATTGCCGAACGCCGATGGTGTGGTCCAACTCGATTCGAGCTGCATGCATGGACCGACCAAACGAGCCGGCGCGGTCGCGTGCATCGAAGGCGTGAGAACGCCATCGCTTGTCGCACAGGCAGTGCTGCGCACACCGATCATCACCTCCTGGTTGGAAAAGACGCGCAGGCATTTGCTCGCAGCATGGGGTTCAAGATCGAAGACGATCTCAATACCGAAACGTCCCGCGCGAGGTGGCTGGAGTGGAAGCGCCGAATCGACCCCGAGCACTATCTCGATCCGAAGAAGCGCGGAAGCGCCATGCTGATGGCGGCATTGAGCATGGTGCGCGACGGCTTGATCGATCCCGAGCACTTCTACGGCACCATCAACATGGACGGCGTGAATAGCAAAGGCGAAGTGTCAGGCGTCACGACCACCAGCGGGCTGGCGTGGAAAATCCCCGGTCGCGTCGGTGACTCGCCTATTCTTGGCGCCGGCCTCTATGTGGACGGCGACGTCGGCGCCGCGGGATCGACGGGCCGCGGCGAAGCGAACCTGTTCAACCTCAGCTCCTACCTGATCGTCGAGGAGATGCGACGCGGAAAGCATCCAAAGGACGCGGCCCTCGAAGCGTGCCGCCGCGTCCAGAAGAACACGATTGAAAAGCGGCTCTTGAACGCGCGCGGACTGCCGAACTTCGGCCTGAATTTCTACGTTCTGAACAACAAAGGCGAGTACGCCGGCGTGTCGTTCTACGAATCGACCTACGCAGTGTGCGACGAGAACGGGCCGCGCACCCTGCCGACGACGCCGCTGTTCGAAGGAAAAGCGACGGACTGATCGACGGCGGCCCCGAAGGGCCGCCACTACACGACGGCG
>WNFU01008724.1_pt1 | contig 29632 bp, 24 predicted proteins | sample 5400121 | NCBI WGS metagenome assembly WNFU01 (sample SAMN13153360, study PRJNA577476) | soil metagenome | isolation source: 100 cm soil or saprolite under grassland replicate 1 | place: USA:California | collected 2016-06-15 | reverse complement strand
CACAACGGCGTGCGCTACGACAACTACACACTGGCGCGCGGCGGCAACGCAACCGTGCCGTTCTTCCGCACCTTCGTCACCGACAAGATCGTGCGACCCTCGAACGGCCCGGCGTCGCGAGAGCTCGCCCGCGCGGTGCGGCGCGACCTCTTACCGAAGGAGCCCTACCGCTCTTATGGGATCAGCCTCGACGACTTCTTCACCGAGGCGAGCCCCCGTATGCAGGTCGACCTCCTCGCCCTGTCGGACCGGCTCAAGGGATGGCACAGCAACTACGGCTGGCTGCGGGACGTCGGAGCCGAGGCAGTTCGCACCCATCCGGCTCGGTACGCACGCGGCGTCCTCGGCAGCGTCTCCGGAATGCTGAGGAACGGCCTCTACCGCTCGCCGATCGCCTCGAGCGACACGACGGCGGGGGGTGGAGCGGCCGCAGTGGTTGCCGGGCTTCCGAAGCCGACGGAGGGAGAGCCGATTCCTGCCGCGCACGAGGGAGGCGTCACGACCCCCGACAACAGCATCTACACCGTCTGGACCTCTCCTGCAGAGCACCACCTCGTCTTCGTCCACGCCGGCGACGAAGGGCGTTACAACGCCCTCCATCGCCGTATGGACGAACTCGCGACCAACCTTCCCGACCGGGCCGGCAGCGCATCGCTCGCCCACCGGCTCAATCAAGCGTCCCGCTGGTTCCCGCCACCGATCCTCTGGCTGCTCCTAGGCGTGATCGCGCTCGGCGTTCGTCGCCTGAGGGGAACTCTTCCGCTGTGGGTCCTGACGGCGGCCGGGCTCCTCGTCGTGATTGTCGCCGCGCTCGGTCTGCCGGCGGAGCCGCACTACTCCGTGCCCGTTGCGCCTGCTCTCGTCCTGCTTTCGGCGGGCGCCCTCTTTGCCCCACGGCGCGAGCTTGCACCTGTTCGCGCCTGGCGGACTGAACTGCGACGGCTCGCCGCCACTGCTCGACCATTCGTCGGTGCCGCGGCCGGGATCCTCGCGGCGGCCTGGGCCGCCAAGGCGTATTACTCGACGATCGACGGTGCGTTCGACGCCCGGCAGGCTCCGCACGATCTCGACGTCTTCCTGAGCGCCGCCGGAAAGGTCCTGCACGGTCGACGCTCGTCTGGACGCTGCTCTCGCTTGCCGCGATCGCTCTCGCGCTGTGGCTGCTCGGCCTGCGGGATTGGCGCTGTTACGCGCTCACCGCCGTGTTCCCCTTCGCACGTAGCGCCGTCGACCTCGGCACGGTTGCTCCCCTGCTCCTCCTCGTCGTTGCAGTGGCGTGGCGATGGCGAGACCGCGTCATCGAGCCAGCGGCCGCCATCGGCGCGGCCGTCGCGCTGAAGCTCTTTCTGTGGCCGCTTGTGGTGTGGCCGGCCCTGATGCGGCGGATCCGGCCGACAGTTGCCGCGGCATCGTTCGGCGTTGCATTCGTGCTGCTGCCATGGGCCGTGGTCGGCTTTGCCGGGCTCGGAGGGTATCCGGGTCTGCTGAAACATCTATCCGACGACGAGGCCTCTTCCTCGTACTCCGTGATCGCGCTGGCAGTCCGTGCGCATCTTCCCGAAGCAGTCGGCCTCGTTTTCTCGCTTCTTGCGGGAGCGGCGTTGCTGGCCGCCGCCGCGTGGATCGCGCGCGACGGTCGACGGTCGGTGCGTGACCGCGACGTGGCGGTCCTGACGCTTGCGCTTGCGGCCGCTCTTGCGGCGTCACCGATTGTCTGGGTGCACTACTTCCTGCTGTTGCTCGTCCCGCTGGCGCTGACGCGGCCTCGCCTCTCGCTCCTGTGGCTCGTGCCGTTCGTCTATTACCCGCTCGGAGAGAGTGCTTGGCCTGCCGGTGACGCGCAGAAGCTCGGGATCGCGCTCATCGCGACCATCGTCGTGCTCGCGGCGGCCCTTCTCAGCGCCCTCGGACGCTCGGATTGTCGGGCCGTTGGGATTCCTGTGCTCAGATCCAGGGCTGCCCGCCCGCCGGGGGAGCGCGGCCAACAGCCTGCGGGCGTGAAGAGCACCTCGACGTAGCACTCGCGGCGTGCTTGCGGCGCTCCGGCGGACGAGACCGGCTGTGCCTTCGTACTCCCAGATCCAGCGAAGGCGTTCCACGAGTGTTGGGGGACGCCTCGGCTGGCTGACGCCGGCAGCGAGCCCTGCGGTGAGTCGCGGCAGCGGCTGCAACGCGGCGGGGCATACGCGCTCGAAGGCTCGCACGACCGCGAGCGCCGCGCCCGACTCGGCTTGGTCTGTGGCTGCGCTTCCGGGAACTCTGTCGCTGCTCACGAGAGGGCGCGGCACGGACACGATGCTCGCTCCTGCAAGCGAGAGGATGGCGAGCCGGACCCAGTCCGCGTCGCCGCCTGTCTCGGGTGTGGGCTCCGCCTCGTCGAGCAGCGTGCGGCGGTAGAGACCAAGCAAGCCGTAGTAGTTGGCGATCACGCCAAGCTCTCTCGGCTCGCCGAGGAACAAGCGAATCTCGTCCTTTTTCCCGAGCCTGCCCCGGACGCCGCACGTTACGACATCGGCACCGGACGCGGCCTGGGCTCGCGCGAGCGTCTCGAGGCAGTCCGGCTCGAGCTCGTCGCCGTCGTTTCGTACCAGGACGAACTCGTCTCTCGCCAAGCGGACGGCTGCCTCCTCGGGTTCGCGCAAGGGTGCGCGAGTCGCGACGACTTGACTCCACGCGGCGAAGAGCTCATCCGTCTCAAAGGTGGGCCGCCCTGTCGGGAGGTCCGGAGCAGTGAGGGCGCGCACCAGGCCCTCACGCAGCCCTTCGGGCGTGGGTTCGACGAACAAGCGAGCGCGATCCTCCGCTGCGACGAGCTCAGGGCCGCCGCCTACGCTGCTCGCGAGGAACGGAATGCCGTGCTCGAGGCACTCGTAGATCACGTTCGGCGAGTTGTCGACGAGCGAGGGCATCACGGCGAGCGTCCCAGGCGACTTCAGCAACGCGATCGCCTCCGGCTGGTCGAGATCGGCTTCGAAGGAGACGCTAGTGACTCCTTTGGCTAGAGCCCGGCGTACTCGCTCCGCCGGCCAGTGCGGCGTCTCTCTCCCCAGAAAGACGAGCCGGAGCCCGGCAACCAGATCGGGATCGAGCCCGTTCAGCGCCGCGATGAAAGGCGCGATTCCCTTGCGCTCCTCGAGCCGACCGAAGAAGACTAGTCGGCGAACACGGCCCGAGCGTGATGCGCGCTCGGGTGTCGCACCGTCGATGGCGGAGCGCGTGAAGTACGGCGCGACAGCCGCGCGTGGCAGCTTCCAGTCTTTGTTGCGCATCCAGCCGAGCATGTACTCGCTCGGGCTGACGACGACGTCGGCCAGCTCGACGCTCGCTTGCTCGAGGGCCTCGAGCTCGAACGAGCCGACAGAGCGTCGAAGCTTTCGCTGCACCTCGTAGACCCAGGCATTCGTCCCGTGGCAGTAGACGACGAAGGCCGTGTTGGGGTAGTCGAGGCCGAGCTCCCGTAACTGCAGGGCTGCATAGGCGGGCCCGGCCCAGTCGCCGGCGACGACGACGTCCGGCGGGTCCGCTCGCAAGGCTTGGTCGACGGCATGCGTCACCGTCAGTGCGCGCGGCACCACCGTCTCGCCCGCCTCGAGCCTCCGGACGTGTACGCCGCGCTCCGCGTACTCTCTCGCCCACGATGGATCGAGCTCATCCCGGATCCAGGGATCGGTGAAGAGAATCTCGACGTCGTGGCCGAGACGGGCGAGGGCGAAGGCGAGGAACGTGTTCGCCGTGCCCGCTCCACCGGTGCGCACCAAGCCCAGGATCTCGTTGACGACGAGGACGACGCGCTTGGTCTCCGGCATCGCTCGAGGGTACCGAAGACGCGGCGACCCCAAGCCCTTCGGGCCGGCTGGGCACAAGGATGTTCTCTTCGTCTACGACGAACCGGGCGCGTGGACGCGATACCGGTGCCAGCACCAAGCCGAGCAGCTTAGCTTTCTCGGGCTCACCTCAGACGTCGTCCGATCCAGCGATATCGACCTCGGCGCAGCAGTCGATCACTACGAGTCGTTCGTGCTCAATCGCGTCGCGTGGACAGAAGGCGTCGCGGCTTTCCTCGAGCGCGCTCGAACGCGCGGCCGCGTCGTCGTTTTCGGTACGGACGACCTGATCTTCGAGCCGGACCTGATCGACCATTTTGCGGTCTTTGAGGACTGGCCCGAGGCGGAACGGCGACAAGAGGTCGAGAAGCTCGAGCGATACCAGCGGACGCTTCAAGCGTGCGACGCCGCGATCGTAACGACCGAGCCCCTCGCGGAGCACGCGCGCCGCCACGTTCCTCGAGTCGAGGTCGTGTTCAACGTGGTAAGCGAGGAGATGATTCGGCTCGCAGACGCGGCTTCGGGATCCGCCTCACGCGGCGCCGGCGATGATGTATGCATCGCGTATCTCAGCGGCACGCGGACGCACAACCGGGATTTCCTGGAAGCCGCCGACGCCGTCCTTAGCGTCCTCCATACGTATCCACGCAGCCAGTTTCTCGCCGTCGGCAAACTGGACCTCGACGCTCGATTCGATCGGTTCGGCTCGCGCGTCGAGCGCACTCCAATCCAACCATGGCAAGCGCTCCCCAACCTCCTCGCCCGCATTGACGTCAGTCTTGCTCCACTGGAGCGGAATAACCCGTACACGGAGTGCAAGAGCTGCGTGAAGTACCTCGAAGCAGGCCTGCTCGGCGCTCCGACAGTGGCCAGCCCGCGCCGCGATTTCGTCCGGGCCATCGACGACCGCCGCAACGGCGTCCTCGCCGAAGGTGCGGACGATTGGCGAGACGCCCTTCAGCGGCTCGTTGAGTCGGCGGAACTCCGCAGCAAGATCGGCGCGCTCGCGTACGAAGACGTTCGCCAAAGACACACGACCAAGGCTCAGGCGCCACGCCTTCGTGACGCGATCGCTACTTTGGTAAGGGCCTCGTGAACGCCTGCACGATCATCGCGCGCAACTACATGCCGTACGCACGGGTACTCGCCGAATCGTTTCTCGAGCACCATCCTGACGGACGCTTTACGACGCTCCTGATCGATCTGGGACCCGGTGAGACGCTGCGTGAGCCCTTCGAAGTCCTAACTCCGTACGAGATCGGCCTCGAAAGCCTCGAAGTTCATCGCATGGCGATGATTTATGACCTGAAGGAGTTCGCGACGGCCGTCAAGCCATTTCTGCTCAAGAGCCTGCTTCGCAATTCGTCTGACGTCGTCTACTTGGACCCGGATATCGAGGTTTTTGCACCACTCGCAGACATCTCGGAGCTGGCGCGAAGGCACTCAATCGTGTTGACACCACACACCAAGGCGCCAGTGCCACGGGACGGTCTCGTCCCAGACGAGCAAATGATCTTGCGGGCGGGTATCTACAACTTGGGGTTCATCGGCGTCGCAGAGGGTGCAGCCGCTTCGTTTCTCGATTGGTGGTCAGAGCGTCTATCTCGTGATTGCCGCGTAGCAGTCGAGGAAGAACTCTTCGTCGATCAGCGGTGGGTCGACCTCGTCCCAGTCCTCTTCGACCACTATGTCCTGGATGACTCGACGATCAATGTCGCGTACTGGAATCTCCACGAGCGCGCCCTTCGTTGGGCCGGAGAACGATACGAAGTGGATGGACGGCCCTTGCGCTTCTTCCATTTCAGTGGCTACGACCCGCGTTATCCGGAGAAGCTCAGCGTCCACACGGGGACGAGGCCACGAACCCGGCTCAGCAATTACCCGGATCTCGAGCGGCTCTGCGATGAGTATGCCGCGCTTCTCATTCGACATGGCTTCGGGACCACGAACGGGTGGTCGTACCGCTTTGACATGCTCCCTAGTGGAAGACCCGTCGACCGGCACCTGCGTGCGTTGTTCCGGCAGGCCCTTTTGGCAGCAGAGGCAGGAGAGGCCCCCGACCCGCCCGATCCCTTCGATCCTGCGTCGGCGGATGCTTTCCAGTACTGGCTCGACGAGCACGGCACAGGACGGCGGGCGTGGTTAAGCGTCTTAACGCGCAGCCTCCGGTCCGGCGTTCGCCCGCCTCGTCGTCGACCTCGCGAGCAGCCGGCGGCGGCATCGTCCGCCCACACAGCTTCTTCTGAGCTCGCGCCGCGTCGGAGCCGAGGGGTGAATGTGATCGGTTACCTCGAAGCGGAACTCGGGCTCGGCGAGATCGCTCGAAAGCTCGTCGCCGCCACGGAGCGGGCGGGGATCCCGACCTCCACCATCACGTGCAGGAGCACGATCCACCGACAGGCGTATCGGTTCGATGAGCGCCGCCCCGGCGCCCGATACGACACAAACATCATCTGCGTTAATGCCGACAAGCTGCCGAAACTCCACGCCGAGCTCGGCGCGGTCGAGTTCGCCGGCCGCTACTTGATCGGCGTCTGGTTCTGGGAGGTTGCTCATTTTCCAGCGACGATGCATCCCGCATTCGATCTGGTGGACGAGCTGTGGGTCGCAAGTGACTTCGTTCGCGAGTCGATATCGGCGGCGACGCGCAAACCGGTGCTCGTGGTTCCAATTCCTCTTGAGCCGCGACCAACCGCGTTCCTCAGTCGGGAGGAGCTCGATCTTCCTGAGGGCTTTCTCTACCTCTTCAGCTTCGACTATTTCAGTGTCTTCGAGCGCAAGAATCCGATCGGTGTCGTCGAGGCGTTCAAGCGCGCTTTCGCTCCCGGTGATGGCCCATCCTTGCTCGTCAGGAGTATCAACGGTGACCACCACACGGCGGCGCGAGAGATACTGGAACGCTCCGCCGCTGGGCGAGCCGACATTCGAATTGTCGACGGCTACGTCTCGCCTGCTGAACGTGATGCCTTGATGGCGGCGTGTGACTGCTACGTGTCGCTACACCGCAGCGAAGGGCTCGGACTGACGATGGCAGAGGCGATGGGGTTTGGTAAGCCCGTCATCGCGACTGGCTATTCGGGGAACTTGACGTTTATGGACGAGCGCAATAGCTATCTCGTGCGGTACGAAATGACGACCGTCCCAAGGAATTGCGATCCGTACACACCAGGCGTCGACTGGGCAGATCCGGATCTCGATCACGCAGCCGAGTTGATGAGACGTGTCTACGAACACCCCGAGGAGGCCCAAAGAGTCGGGCACCAGGCATCCGCCGACATCTGCGAACGACACTCACTTGGACGGACCGCACAGTTCATCGCTGAGCGCCTAGAGCAGATTCCAGAGGCGGCAAGAACTCTGCTCAAGGTGCGAGGTGCCTTGGATTACGCCGCGGAGATTGCGGGCATGGCGCCTGGCCATGGCCTCGAAAGCGGGGCGCAGCGCACGTCTGCGGGTCGCTTCCTGCGACGGCTCCTCCGCCGGGCGCTCTGGCCGGAGTTCGCTGAGCAACGGCGACTCGACTTGGCGCTGGTCGAGTCGGTGCGACGACTTATCCACATCTACGGGTCCGAACTCGACCGCCAAAATGAACTCGACCGCCAAAATGAACTAGACGCCGAGTCGAGGAATCAGAATCGGCGTATCGAAAAGCTCGAACAGCTCGCGGACGAGATCGTCAGGCGTCTAGACCGTGCGTGAGAGCCTCGCGCCTCGCCAAACGCGGGCGCGAAATCAGAGCGATGCGGCGATGCAAGCCACGGCACGTGCAGCCGGCGCACGATCTTTCGCCGCCTGCCCGGTGACCGTAAAGTCGTGATAACGCGCTTGTGCTGCGCTGCGAATCGAGCTTCGCTCCCAGCCTCTTTTGTCATAGGCGTACACGGAGACAGCGCATGCTTGAGCATCGAACGGCTCCAGGAGTTCATTGAGCCGACTCGCGTCAAGCTGCTGGAACCAGCCGTGATCCTCGAAGCGTCCATACGGGACCGTGCCGAGGAATCGCCCGTTGGGTCTCAGTACACGCCGCAACTCACCGATCACGCGTCGTCGCTCCGCGTTCGGATCTTCTGCCCTCGGTCCGGGTGCGCCGAAGCGGGCGTTGTCCATTCCCACGTGCTCAAGTGTCGAGAGCGAGACGATGGTGTCGTACTGGCCGCTCTCGAAAGGCAGGTCGCGCAGATCCGCATAGACGTAGGAGACCTGTCGCCTCGAGAACGTGGCCTCCGGAGCAAGCGTGACGATGTCGAGTGAATCGACGAGCGGCAGGATCCTGTCGAGGATGTGCAGGTGGTTCAGGGTTGAACCGGCATCTAGCACGCGCCCCGTTGGACGCCGTGCAAACAGCCACGGATACTCGATGACGCGTTCGTCGAAGCCGACTCCGTAACTCGGCGGCAAGGGGAGGCCGAGTGCAAACAGCTCAAGCAGGTTGGGGTTGTCGAGGATCGCCCGACCGCGCGGACTCGCGGTCCCGGCGGAGGAGATGCCTCAAGCGGGGACTCAACCCACCGTGGCGCCCGGATGGGTGGCTCTAGTTGGGTGGGTCGGGGCGCCCGCGGTCATTCGGATCTATCCAGACCGATTCTGCTCGGGTTCTCAGGGACCTCGTGGAGTCGAACACTGCCGAGAGGTGCCCGGTCCAGCGGCAGGTCGACTTCCTCGACGTCTTCGCGTGCAGGCTTCATGATCAGGGTCCACTGGTAGCCGCGGATGTCCGGCGGGACCGCCTTCGTGACCACCAGGCCGGCGGCGCGTGCGCGTGCCTTGAGCCAATCGCGGTCGAAAAACACGGCTGCAGACGGATCGACATAGCTGACATAAAGGGCGTTAAATCCTTCCTGAAGGGCCGGGAACTCCCGTTTGTCGAAGAGGAACCACGTTGAATGGAAGACACCCTCGTTCCCGAGCGTACGAGCGACTTCGTTGAGGTAGTACGGCGCCTGATCTTCGGTGAGGTGGGTGAACACCGAGTACGCGTTGACGAGCGTCGCCGAATCATCGGCCACCGGAAACGGAAGCGTCCGCGGTTTTGACGACCCCGGGTTGAAGTGGTAGTTGAAGACATCGTGATGACGAAACTCAAAGCCAGGTGCCAGGGGTGCCAGATTCTGCCGGCACCATCTGATCATGCCGCGGTGGAGATCGATTCCGACGTAGTGCCTCGGCCGCGGGCGTTGCTGGATCAGTTGGCGCGCGATCCTTCCGCAGCCACAGCCGAAATCGAAGACCGACTCGAACACGGCCTCGTCCAGATCCGGATAGACCAGCGTGCCGGTCGGATTGTCGAACGCCTCGTCCGCCAAGGGCCCTACCAGCTTTCGCATCTCCAGTGGCGGAAGCGGGAGTCGTACGTCATTGGAGCGATTCATCACGGTCGCGGAGGAGCGCTTGACGCCGTCACGACCTAGCAGAGACAGTCGCGAGTACCGCGTACTCGCCCTGTTCGACGCGGTCACGTCCGAGGTCGCCGACTCCATTCGGGAAGATCACGATCGCCGACGCGAAGCCGTGGAGCCGACAAAGTGCGACCGCAACCTCGGGATAGATCGGTGTCTTGTGCGTTGGATCGATCCAGAACATCTTGAAGGCTTGGATCGAGTGCGGGTTCACAGTCTCGGCAATGAAGACTCCGTCCCTGGCGAGCTTTCGGCGTGACAGCTCGAAGAAGCGCAAAAGCTCGTCATAGGGCAGGTGCTCGATCACTTGAGCCGAGAAGATCGCCCCGAGCGAAGCGTCACGGACCGATTCGAGGTAAGCGTTTGCCTCCGCTTGCTCGACGTCGTGGCCTTTCTCGCTACAGCGATTGACCATGCCGGCGTCCATGTCGATGCCCTTCGCGGGCACCCCCGCATCCCGCAGAAGATCGAGAAACTCCCCGCGTCCGCAGCCGACGTCCAGAACCGGCTGCCGCACCCCGATCGCGCGAAGGTACACACGCTGCCGCTCGCGGATGAACTCCTCCGATCCCCGGAAGATGTCCTCGAAGCGCCGATAGACGTCGCCGGGACGGTCTATGGCATCAGCGGCGTACCCGATTGCAGGACGGCCTTGATCGTCGCTCGTTTGCAGCAAGGAAGCGTCCGCCATATAGGGCGTCACGACGAGTTGGCCCGAGAGGAGCTCGATGCGCTGCCGGAGCGCGTCGACGCGAGCTTCGATGGCGTTAAGCCGGTCCGACGAAGCTGCCGTCAGCAGGGGGCGAAGGACGCGGCGGAAGCGTGACACGGTTAGGCCGAAAGTCGGCTTGGTCATGCCCGGCCAATCATGAGTTTGGACAACGGCACGTGCCGGCGCGCCACGATATCGCACGGCTCTCCGGATTCATTCGTCGGAGACATGAGGACTGCAAGAGGCCCGGCTCGCGGCGCTCGCAAGGCAGAAAGTTGCCGGGATGTGCTCCTCTAGAGTGGAGGGACAGGTGACCGCCGGCCGAATCGACTACCTCCTTCGCCGCCCCTGGCGCGGCGAGCGTGCGGGCCCGGAGGTCCCGTGGGTGCCGACGATGCTTTCGAAGCACGAGCGCAGATTGCTCTACACGCTCGCGTGCGAGTACGCCACAGGTGACGCGGCGATTGTGGATGCTGGTTGCTTCCTCGGCGGCTCAACCGTTGCTCTGCTTGCCGGTGTCCGCGATCGGCCGCAGCCTTGGGATGGCCCGCCGGTTGCGAGCTACGACCTGTTCCGCGTGGAGGCGTACACAATCCCGAAGTTCTTCAAGGATCCATCGGTTCGGGTGGGGGACTCGTTCCGTGCTCGCTTCGACGCCAATGTCGCCGGCTTCGGCGTCCCTCACGTTGTCTATGAGGGCGACATCGCCGAAACCGGTTGGCCGGGAGGTCCGATCGAGGTGCTGTTCCTCGATGTGTTGAAGACCTGGGAGTTGAACGACTCAGTCGTCCGCAACTTCTTTCCTTCCCTCGTTCCCGGCCGCAGCGTGATCGTCCATCAGGACTATGGCTGGGGATGGCAGCCTTGGATTCCGATCACGGTCGAGCTCATGAGCAGAAGCCTGCGGTTGATCGACGGGATGGAGTGGGGATCACATGTGTTTTTTGTCGAGGATGAGATCCCAGCGGAGCTGATGGAGCAAGGCGTCGCCGGACTCGATCTCGACACGAAGCTCGAGCTCATGGACCGGGCAGTCAGTCGGTCAGAAGGCTGGGTCCGCGGCATGCTCGAAATCGGAAGGACGTCGCTCGTCGCCGAACGCGACGGAAAAGAGGTTGGACAGCGCGAACTTGGCCGGCTCGCTGAGCGCTACGCGCAATATCCGTCGGTGTTGCTCTGCCTTTCGTATGCGCGCGAGGATCACGAATCACTTCGGACGCTCGCCTAGCATTGTCGCACGATCGGCTCGAATACCTTCTCCGCCGCCCCTGGCGCGACGTGGACCTCCCGCCAGCTGCCGTGGGGATACCAACGATGCTCTCGAAGGCGGAGCGCAAGTTGTTGTACGCGCTCGCACGCGACTACGCCGGTGACGATGCGGCGATCGTCGACGCCGGCTGCTTTCTCGGTGGCTCGACGGCCGCTCTACTGGCTGGTCTGCGTGATCGACCTGAACCATGGCATGGGCCGCCCGTTGCAAGTTACGACTTGTTCCGGGTCGAGGCGTACACAATCCCGAAGTTCTTCGCCGACGATCCGTCTTTACGCGTCGGAGACTCATTTCGCGAACGGTTCGACGTGAATGTCGCTCCGTTCGACGTCCCGCACGTCGTTCACGAAGGCGACATCACGAAGCTCGGCTGGTCCGGCGGTCCGATCGACGTCCTGTTCCTCGACGTCCTGAAGACGTGGGAGGTCAACGACGCAGTTCTGCTGGACTTCTTTCCCTCGCTTGTGCCCGGCCGCAGCCTGATCATCCACCAGGACTACGGCTCCGGGTGGCTACCGTGGATCCCGATCGGCGTGGAGCTGATGGGCGACTCGCTGTCGCTGATCGACGGGATGGAGTGGGGGTCGCACGTGTTCTTCGTCGAGCGCGAGCTTCCGCCAGAGCTGCTCGCGCGCGGAGTGAGCGGCCTCGACGTGGGTTCGAAATTCGAGCTGGTGGAGCGAGCGGCGACGCGTTCCGAGGGTTGGGTTCGCGGGATGATCGAGGTCGCGCGAGCAGAGCTCATCTTCGAGCAGGACGGCGTGGAGGCTGCGCTACGTGCACTCGCCGACATTGAGGAGCGATACGCGGCGTACGAATACGTGGTGTCTTTCATTGCACACGTGAAGCGAGATCTCGAGACCGGCGGGACGTACGAGGTTTCCGGCGATCGTCGAAGCGCCACGAGGCGCCTTGTCCAAGCCGGAAGGCGCCTTACGTCCGCACTCTTTGGAAGCTCGTCGACGGGATGAAGCTCGTGATGACGCTCCTCGCGCGGGACGAGGCGGATGTTGTCGACGCTCAGGTCGCCTTCCACCTGAATGCGGGTGTCGACTTCGTCATCGCGACCGACAACCTCTCGCAGGACGGAACCAGCGAGATTCTCGAGTCATACGCACGAGAAGGGCATCTCTTCCTGATCCGCGAGGAGAGCGAGTACCTTCGGCAGGCGGAGTGGATCACGCGAATGGGTCGATTAGCTGCGAACGAGTTCGGTGCGGACTGGATCATCCACAGCGACGCGGATGAGTTTTGGTGGCCGCGAGGAGGATCGTTGAAGGAAGTGCTCGAGTCGATTCCCGAGCGCTACGGCATTGTCCGCGCGCTGTTGCGGCAGTTCGTACCGAGGCCTGACGACGGCTCTCTCTTCGCGGAACGAATGGTGGCCCGCGTGTCCGCCTCAGCGCCGATCAATGATCCGACGAGTCTCTTCAGGCCGAACCTAAAGATCGTGCACCGTGCGGACCCGAACGTGACGGTCTCGATCGGCGCCCAGAGGCTCATCGGATCGCCATTCGTCCCCTTGCGCGGTTGGTACCCGATTGAGTTCTTTCACTTCCCAATCCGTAGCTTCGAGCAATGCGAACGAAAATACGCTCACCAACGGACCGGTGCTGAGCAGACTCCGAGCCCATACTACGACCGCGTCCGCGCGCTCCAGGAAGAGGGTCGGCTCGATGAGTACTACGAGTCGCTGATCGTCGACGAAGATGACCTCGAGCGCGGCCTTCAGGACGGATCGCTCGTCATCGACACTCGGCTCCGCGACGCGCTTCGCGCACTTCGCGAGGCCAAAGCCGACGGCAGCCGCAGAGAATTCGCGCTGCCGGTCTCGGGAGAGAGCCGGCTGATCCTTCCTAGACCAACCGTTGTGGACGATGCTGCCTACGCCGTGGACGTCGCCGCACTGGGAGAGGCAGACGTCGTGCGCCTGCAGAGGAGGCTGGACGAACTCGAGCAACGTTTACTGTCGCTCGAGCGACGGCCCGCAATGCGCATCTACCGCAAGCTGAGACGTGCTGCCAAGAAGCTCGTTCGCGGGAACGCGGCGGAACCGGGATGAAGCTCGTCCTCACCGTGCTCGCGCGCGACGAGGCGGACGTCATCGATGCGCAGATCGCCTTCCATCTCAACGCGGGGGCGGATTTCGTGATCGCGACGGACAACAACTCTCGGGACGGGACGACCGAGATCCTGGAGTCCTACGCGAGCGAAGGATGCCTGCATCTCATCCGCGAGCCCGCCGAGGGGTTGCGGCAGGGCGAGTGGGTCACGCGCATGGCGCGGCTGGCCGCAAGCCACTTTGGTGCGGACTGGGTGATCAACGCCGACGCCGACGAGTTCTGGTGGCCCCGCGGGGGATCGTTGAAAGAGGTGGTCGCCGCCGTCCCTCAGCGGTATGGGATCGTCAACGCGTTCTGGCGCTCGTTCGTCCCTCGGCCCGAAGACGACGGTTTCTTTGCCGACCGGATGACGATCCGCCTTTCCCAACAGGCCCCGATCAATGATCCGTCGAGCGTCTACAGGCCGGTGACGAAGGTCGCGCACCGTGGTGATCCGCAGGTGCAGGTCGGTCGCGGAAACCATGACCTGATCGGCAGCCGGTTCCTTACGCTCACGACCTGGCATCCGATCGAAGTCCTTCACTTCCCGTTGCGTTCGCGCGCACAGTGGACGCGGAAGGTCGAGCTCCAGGGCGAGGCGTTCACGAAGCACATCGAGCGGGCCGGCACGGGCTATCACCTCGCGGGCTACAGCGCGTTGCGCGGTGGGCACATCGACGAGCAGTACGAATCGAAGCTCGTCCATGAGGCGGCCGCGGACAAGGGGCTCAGTGACGGGACGTTGGTCGTCGACACGCGGCTGCGCGACGCACTTCGTGCCCTGCGGCTGGATCCGGGCAGAGGCAAGAGCCGGCGGTTTGCGCTGCCTTCGGAGCGCGAGGGGCCGCTCGGAAGGCAGCCGGCAACGGCCGCCGAGGAGACGGCGTATGCCGTCGAGGCCGCGGTCCTCAGCGAGGCGGATGCCGTCCGTATCCACCGCCGGCTCGACGCGTTCGAGCAGAGACTCCTCTCGCTGGAGTAGCAAGAGGGGGTTAACTCCTCCGTAAACCCCTCCCGCTACCATCGCGCCCGTGACGGAGACCCAGGTCCAGATCCCTAAGCCGCGCCTTCGACGCCGCGGTCCCGCATCCGTCCCTACGCCCGAACGCGACGACTACGTCACCGTCATCCGCCCGGCGCAAGGATGGCCGCGAGTCGATTTTCGGGAGCTGTGGCGATATCGGGAGCTCCTCGGGATCTTCGTCTGGCGCGACTTGAAGGTGCGCTACAAGCAGACGGCCATCGGTGCCGGCTGGGCGATCTTCCAGCCTCTCTTCACCGCCGTGGTCTACTCGCTCATCTTCGGCAAATTCGCGAAGTTCCCGTCGGGAAGCCTTCCGTATCCCATCTTCGCGTTCGCGGGGATTCTCGCCTGGCAGTACTTCTCGGGCGCGCTCAACGTCTCCAGCGGCGCCCTCGTCTCGAACGTTCCGCTCATCACCAAGGTCTACTTTCCACGACTCCTGCTGCCACTTGCCGGCGTGCTGGTGCCGCTGGTGGATTTCATCCTCGCGTTCTGGGTCCTCATCGGAATGATGTTCTGGTTCCACACCTTTCCGGGTCTCTACGTGGTGCTCGCGCCTCTGTTCATCCTGCTCGCCCTCGTCTCGGCGCTGGGGGCGGGCCTCTTCCTCGCGGCGCTCAACGCACGCTTCCGCGACGTGCCCTATGCGATTCCCGCGGTCATGCAGGTGCTGCCGTTCCTCTCAGGCGTACCGTTCGCGCTCAACGGTGCACCCGAGAAGTGGCAGTGGCTGCTCTCGATCAACCCGATCACGACGGTCGTATCCGGGTGGCGTTGGTGCCTGCTCGACGGTCCAGCCCCTGTCCTTGGTCAAGCGCTGCTCGGAGCCGGAGTGGCGGTCATCACACTCGTCGTCGGCTTGGCGTACTTCAGGCGCTCCGAGCCAGGGGTCGCAGACACGATCTGATGACCGTTGCAATCCGAACCGAAGGATTGTCGAAGCAGTACCAGATCGGACAGCTACGGCCCGCCTACGGAACGCTCCGCGACTCCGTCGTTCACAGCTTCAAGCGGCTTCGGACCGGCCACGTGCACGAGCCCCGGGAGAAGATCTGGGCACTGAAGGACGTCTCCTTCGAGGCCAAGGACGGCGAAGTTCTCGGGATCATCGGGCCGAACGGTGCCGGGAAGTCGACGCTGCTCAAGATCCTGAGCCGGATCACGACACCGACTGAGGGACGAGCCGAGATCCGAGGCCGTGTCGGGAGCCTGCTGGAAGTGGGCACCGGCTTCCATCCCGAGTTGACCGGACGGGAGAACATCTACCTCAATGGGTCGATCCTCGGCATGCGGCGCACCGAGATCAACCGCGCCTTCGACGCAATCGTCGAGTTCTCCGGGGTCGAGAAGTTCATCGACACGCCGGTGAAGCGCTACTCGAGCGGGATGTATGTACGGCTCGCTTTCTCGGTCGCCGCCCACTTCGAGCCCGAGGTGATGATCGTCGACGAGGTGCTCGCGGTCGGCGATGCCGAGTTTCAGCGCCGCTCAATGGGCCGGATGGAGAGCCTCGGCGAATCGGGCCGGACGATTGTCTTCGTCTCTCACAATCTGCGCGGGGTCTTGCAGCTGTGCGATCGAGCGATTCTGCTTCAGGAAGGGCGAGTCGTCGCGGAGGGTTCGGCCGCAGAGGTGGTTGCTCGTTACGAGGAACAGGCGCTGGGGATGGGATCGGAGATTGCGTGGGACGATCCCGGCGCAGCGCCGGCAAACGACTTCGTCCGCTTGCAATCGGTGCGGGTCGTCGATGAGGACGGCTTGCCGACGGGTGTGGCCGACGTACGCCGTCCGCTGGGCATCGAGATCGGCTTCACCGTACTGCGTCCAGGCAGGGCGGTCGTTCCGAAGATCAAGCTCTGGGACCAGCACGGAGCGTTGTGCTTCAACGCGATGGACGTGAGTACGCGCTGGCGCGACCCGACACCGCCCGGCGACTACGTCGTGACGGCATGGATCCCCCCGAATCTGCTGAACGAGGGACACCACGGAGTCGATGTCGAGATCGTGAGGCTCGAAGTTCCGAAGCCCGAGCCCCAGGCCGCCGCCTACCGGCCGGTCGCCTTCCATGTCTACGACCCCGGCGAGGGCGATTCCGCTCGCGGGCTGTTCGCCGGTCAATGGCGTGGAGCGGTCCGACCACTGCTCGAGTGGACGACGGAGGATCGCTAGCGGACACTGCCCCGGCACCGCAGATCGTCGGAGTCGTTCTCGTTCGCAACGATGACCTGTTCGTCGAACGGGGGATCCGCAACGTCGCCGCGTTTTGCGATCGAGTCCACGCCTTCGACCACGTCTCGACCGACGGAACGTGGGACATCCTGCGCTCGCTCGAACGCGAGTACGACCACCTCGATGCGCAGCGCACGCGCCATGCCGGCGACTCGCATCGAGCGCTCGAGCGCTATGCCGGGACGGCGACCTGGGTCTTCGGCGTCGACGGCGACGAGCTCTACGATCCCGCGCGCCTATCGGCCTTTCGGGCAGAGCTCCTCTCAGGCACGTTCGACCACGCGTTCAAGGTCGCTTCCAACGTCCTGAATTGCGTGGAGATCGATCCCAAGCGGCAGACGGCGACGGGCTATCTGTCGCCGCCGTCGCGGTCGATCACCAAGCTGTACAACTTCGCTGCGATCGACGCGTGGGTGGGCGACGGCTCGGAGCGGCTGCACGGCGGCACGATCGCTTTCCGGCCCGGATACGGCGATCACTCCGTGGAGAACATCAGCGAGCGGCTTTCGTGGAGCGAAACACCGTTGCGCTGCCTGCACGTCTGTTTCGTCCGGCGCTCGAGTCTCGATCGCGGCGCCATAGTCCGGCCGATCCTGATGGAGAGCGGGATGCACGACCGCAGCTGGCGCGGCGCGTTAAAGCGGAGGCTGCTCGGCCGCCGCCCGCCTGCGGAATCGACCTGGAAGCGCGAGAAGTACATGCGCGGCGAGCTCGTGACGCTTGACGCAGCGCCGTTCTTGGACGCGGCTCGCTAGGGTTGGCCGAAGTGCATCGCAAGCGCACTCGATTCGCGGCGCGAGTCAACCGCGTCGCCAGCGGGCTCGAGCGGAGAGGCATTGTCGCCACCTACGAGCTCCACGACCGGCTGCTTGCGAACCGGGCCAGCAGAAGGCGCTACGAGCACGAGCCGTCCGCGCTCGACGAGACCCAGCAAGGCATAGTCGACCGTCTGCGCGAAGAGGGCTACGCGTCGCTGCCGCTTTCCAAGCTCGTTCCCGATCCTGCCGTGTGGAGCGAGCTCGAGGACAATGCGACGCGCTTCATCGCCGATACCGAGAGCGGGCTCGCGCAGGAGAGTGCGGGCGGCGAGGTCTCGCTTCGACGCCGCCCGGGGAAGGAGTTCGTCGTCCGCAAGTACGCCTACGGCGTCAAGCTCGGGCTCGAGGATCCGTGGCTCCGCCTGGGCGTGAATCCCCGGCTGCTCGACGTGGCCAACGCCTATCTGGAGATGTGGTCGAAGCTCGAGTACGTCGACGTCTGGTACACGCCCCCGGCGGGCGAGGAGGAGCGCCGCTCGTCACAGCAGTGGCACCGCGATTTCAACGATCGCCATCTCCTCAAGGCATTCATCTATCTCGTGGATGTCGACGAGGCCACGGGGCCTTTCGAATACGTCCCTCGGAGTGCGCCTGGCGGTGACCTCGACGGCCTCTGGCCCTGGCGTCCGCTCGGAGACAACTACCCTCCGCAAGACGAGCTCGCCGGGCGCATCGACGACCGCGCCGTCACGTTCACCGCGCCGAAGGGAACGATCATCTTCTGCAATACCTCGGGCTTCCACCGTGGCGGTTTCTCCACCCGCAAGCCGCGTGTGCTCGCGACGTTCACTTGGGACTCGCCGGCGTCGCTGAAGGCGCTCTCGGAGCGAAACTACATCTTCGAGGCGGCGAACGGCGCGACGCTCGGGGGTCCGACGCGTTATGCGCTGACCTAGACGGACCCAGCTCGGAAGACCCGTCGAAGCGCGCGGCGCGCCAGCCCGGAACGACCGGCTGGGGCCGCAGGCCGGTTCGGCGCGAAGCCGGCGGCGAGGCGAGCCATGGAACGCATTGAATCGGGAAGCCTGCGCTCGAGCTGTTCGAGGACGAGCAGCGCATCGCGCGGATAGCGCTCGACCGATCCCGGGCGGGCTCTGCGCGTGACGAGAGGGAGCGGGACCGACACGATCCGCGCCCCCGATACGGACAGCCGCGCGAGGAACGGCCAATCGGGGTCGCCCTCGGCCGACCGCGCGCCCGTCAAGTCGTCGAGGAGCGAGCGTCGGAAGAGAGCGACGTTTCCATAGTCGTTGGAGAGCACGGCAAGCCCTCCCGGCGCTCCGGAGAAAAAGTGCAGCGTCTGCTCGCCGTGATAGCCTGTGAGTCGCAGCCCACAGCTGACGACGTCGGCACCTGACACTCGCTGCGCCTGCACAAGCGTCTTCAGCAGCTCGCTCTCGGGAATGTCTTCCTCGTCGAGAAAGACCACGTACGCGGCGCGAGCGGATCGTGCCCGCAGCCCTGTGGCCCTGGCCGCCTCGACCGACGCACCGTCGGCAACCACGACCTCGAAGTCGCTGTAGCTCTGGCGCTCGAGCGCCGAGAGGCAGCGTGATAGGGCCTCCCGCGAGCGCCGGTGAACGACGACGACGTCAACGCGGCCGTCAGCGGTGTGGCTTCTCGGACGCCGACGCATGGCGGTCACTTCGGCCCAGCGGTCATTCGAGGCGGCAGCGTCAAACGCCGGACGCGCCGGCCGGACATCGCTCCCCCCGGAGAGCACGCGCCTCAGCGCTCCCTCGATCCCCTCCGACGTCGGCTCGAAGAGAACACGACTGCGATCCTCCGGCGCGATCAGCTCCGGTATTCCGCCGGCTTTGCCGGCTATGAAGGGAATCCCGTGTTCCAGGCATTCGTACACCGTGTTCGGAGAGTTGTCCCCGAGCGAAGGCATGACGGCGAGCGTCCCGGGCCGGTTCAGCCGCGCGAGCGCCTCCGGCTGGTCGAGCTCCGTCTCGAATGAGACTCGGCGAAGCGCGCGCCTCGTCGTCTCCGCCAGGAGTCCGTCGACGCGGTCGCGAGTCCAGGTCGCCGTTGCCTTGCCGAGGAACTCGAGCTCCACGCCGTCGATCAGCCCCGGCTCGAGCGCGTTCAGGGCGGTGACGAAGGATCTCAGCCCCTTCTTTTCCTCGAAGCGGCCGAAGAATACGAGCCGCTGTACGTGGTCGCCGCCCTCGTTCCGCGCAAGGTTCGGGATCGGCTCGCCGGTGGCGCCTGAGCCTGTGAAGTACGGGATCACAAGCGTCTGTTCCGGCAGTTGCCACCCCTGGTCGCGCATCCACTCGACCAGGTACGCGCTCGGGCTTACGACGACGTCCGCGAGCTCGATTGACGCCCGCTCGAGGTGGCTGACCGCGAGTAAAGCACTCACATCTTTGGCGCCGAGTTTCCGGGACATATCCTGGATCCAGCGCTTCGTTCCGTGACAGAACACCACGAAGAGGGAGCTCTCGAGCGCGATGCCGGCCTGCCGCAGTCGCAGCGCCGAGTACGCGCGGATTCGCTCGCAACGCGAGCTCGACGTTGCGCATGACGGCGAAGTGCCAAGACTCGACCGTTTCGTCGCTCTGGGAAACGGACCGAACACGAATTCCGGCGCGCGCGTACACGCTGTCCCAGTAGGGGTCGATCGACTCGGCCGATTGCCAGGCGAGGAGAATCTCGACCGAGTGGCCCATCCTTGCGAGTGCGAGCGCGAGGAACGTGGTCGCGGTGCCCATACCACCGACGGGGAGGAGCCCGCGCAGCTCGTTGGTCACGAGCGTTACCCGTCGCGAGTCAGGCCCGCGCATCGGCAGAACCCTACCCCGCCCCCAGAGCTGCTCTACCGTGTCGTTCATGCCGAGAATCGTCTTCTTTGCGCTGCGCGACTCAAACGAGCGGCGAGCGGCTCTCCGTGCCGGCGGCGAAGCGCCGGAGCGTTACCGACTGTTCGGGCTCGACGAGATAGCCCGGCGCGGCGCTCGTGTTCGACATAACCTCGAGCGCGAAGGACCGTTCCCGATCTGGGCGCGAGCTCTGGACCGGGCCGTCAACGGGCCGCTCTACCGGCTCGGGGGGTACGGAGGCGATTTCACTTCGATCCTCGCTTCGCTCAGGAAGGCCAACTCGGCCGACGTCATCTTCTCGACCGTCGACACGGTCGGCCTGCCGCTGGTTCTGCTCAAGCGAGCCGGCGTCGTCCGGCCCCCGATCGTATATACGGCCATCGGACTTCCGGAGCGGCTTGAGCAGCTCCGCGGGGGTCACATGCGGCGTCTCTACCGAAGCGCGCTTCGAGGAACCCGCGCGATTGTCTCCTACGCGGAAAGCGAGGCCGAGTGGCTGAGCGAATGGCTCGGCGTGGAAGCTCCGCCGGTTCACTTCATTCCGTTCGGAGTGGATCTCGACGCTTTCCGTCCCGCTCCGGAACGCGAGCTCGACGTCGACGTGCTCTCCGTCGGTGTAGACCCTCGGCGGGACTTCGATCTGCTCATGACCGTAGCCGCTCGCCGGCCCGAGCTCAGCTTTCGGATCATCGCGTCCGCACATCACGCCCGCGCACTGCGAGAGCGCCCCGCAAACGTCGCGCTCGAGACGGACATTCCGCTCGAGCAGGTTCGCGATCGGCTCGCCGCCGCACGCGTCATTGCACTGCCGGTGCGCGACAACAGCTACTCGGGTGCGACGACGACGCTCTTGCAAGCGATGGCCATGGCCAAGCCCGTCGTCGTCTCGAGGACCGACGCGATCGCCGAGGGCTACGAACTCGAGGACAGGGTCAACTGCCGTCTCGTGGGGCCGGGCGACGCCGACGAGCTAGAGCGGGCGATTCTGGAAACGGTGACGGGCGCGGCTGCCGCAGTTTCCCTCGGCCTCCGCGCCCGTGAGACAGTCGAGCGGAGTCTCTCCTGGGAGCGCTACACCGACGCGCTCTGGCGGATCCTGTCCGCTAGTGCCGAGCCCTCGCGCCGCTGAGGACCTTCAGGACGAAGGGCGCTGCCGACTTCACGGCCAGTTTGTCGGTCACCTGGATTCGCAGCCTGTAGGTCCCGGCCTTCCTCGGTGTGCCGGACAGCCGACCTGTCTTGAGGTTGAGCTTCATACCGGGTGGGAGCGAGCCGGGGCGACCGCCGAGGATCGTCCAGCTCAGCGGACCGACACCGCCGATGGCAGTGAAGCCACCCGCATACCTGACCCCGACCTTCGCGGCCCGCAGCAGCGTCTTCCGGATCGCCAGCTTGGCGGCCACCGGGAGGCTGACGTCGATGGTGTTCGTCAGCCCGAGTGCGTCGGTGACGGTGACCTTCACGACCCCGGAGCTCGCCACTCCCGGCACACCGCTGATGACGCCTGTCGACTGATCCAGTGTGAAGCCGGCAGGCAGGCCGGTCGCCGACCACTTGTACGGTGCTCGGCCGCCCGTGGCCTGGAGTCCCAAGGAGAAGGGCAAGCCGACCTCGGCGCCCGGGGCCGTTGGCTTCGTGATCGCCAGCTTCGGAACGACCGCCAACGTGTATGTCTCCGCGTCGACCCGGGTCCCGGTGTCCTTCACCTGGATCTTGAACGTAAAGTCGCCGGCCGCCGTCGGGGTGCCCGAGAGAAGACCGCTCGAGCTGAGCGTGATGCCGGCGGGCAGACCACCGGACGCGACCGACCACGTCAGAGTGCCCCCGCCTTCTGCGGTGAGCTGGAAGCTGTAGGGCTCGTTGAGGAATGCCGCTTTCGGGCTCAGCAACTGTTGCAGGATGTTCAGCCCGGGCACGATCCTGATCGTGAAGTAGCGCTCTGCCGACTTCGGAATGCACCAGTCCGCCGACGGCGGATTCTCGTCGCTCAGCTCGAGCCAGAACGAAAACTCTCCGGTCTGTGTCGGGGTGCCGTGCACCAGGCCGCTCGTGTCGATCGTCAGGCCTGGCGGCGGCGAGCTGTTGAGGAGCCGGTACTGGTAAGGAAGAGCCGGGCCACAGCCGCCTGCTCCCGTGAAGCTCCAATTTGGATACGGCTTGCCGGTCTCTCCGACCGGAGGGCTGAAGCTCTCGTCCGTGAACCGGATCGCCAGAGCGGCCGGCACGACGACGAGCGCGAGCAGCGAAACGAGAAGCACAATCTTGACGCGGTGCATGAGACTCCTTTGCGTGTTGCGTGCCCAGACTTTCCAGACCCGGCTGGAGAGCCGATGGTAGCGCGGATTTCAGACGCTGCCAGCCGCGACAATGATCGGCGATGAGGCTGCAAACGTTCGTAAAAGTCCTGTTAAGGAGGTTGGCTCGTGCGGTCCGGCCGATTGCCCGGCGAGGACGGACCGAGGCCGACTGGCTGCGCTCGCGTTGGGACCGCGCGGACGTGGCGGTTTTCCACCAGTTCAGACCGCCACCCTACGGGGGCGGCAACCAGTTCCTGGTGGCGCTGGTCGGGGAGCTTGAGCGTCGCGCCCTGGCCGTGGAGGTCAATCGCCTCTCGGGCGGCACGCCCGCCTGCCTTTACAACTCCTTCAACTTTGACTTCGGCCGGTTGCGGCGCTTCGCACGCGAGGGGGTGCAGATGGTGCACCGCGTCGATGGGCCGATCGGCGTCTACCGCGGCTTCGACGACGGCACCGACCGCCGGGTCGTCGGCGTCAACCACGCGTTCGCCGACGCGACGATCGTGCAGTCGCGCTACAGCCTCGAGAAGCATCGCGAGCTCGGACTGGAGCTGCGCAGCCCGGTCGTGATCCCGAACGCCGTCGATCCTGCGATCTTCCATCCTCCGGCAACCCGCGAGCCACTCTCGGACCGTCGCCTGCGTGTGATCACGACGAGCTGGTCGGACAACCCACGCAAGGGCACCGACGTGCTCGCGTGGCTCGACCGGAATCTCGACTTCGATGCCTTCGAGCTCACCTTCGCCGGGAATACGCAGGCGATGTTCGACCGGATCCGCGTGGTCGGGCCGCTTCCCTCCGAGCCGCTCGCAGATCTCCTGCGCACACACGACGTGTATCTGGCGGCGAGTCGCGACGATCCCTGCTCGAACGCGCTCCTCGAGGCGCTCGCCTGCGGCCTGCCGGCCGCGTTCCTGCGCAGCGGCGGCCATCCGGAGCTGGTGGGGGAAGGGGGAGTCGGGTTCGACGATCCGGAGGAGCTTCCGGACGTGCTCGCGCGGTTCCGAGCGGAGCTCGAGCAGCGGCGGGCGGCGATTCACGTATCCGCTCTCTCGGAGGTCGCCGATCGCTACCTCGAGGTGCTGCGCGGGTGACGGCCACTCTGCGCCGGCTGACCTCCGCACCTTCCCGGATGGTGCTCGGCGCCTACGTCCCGGCGAGGACGGCGTCGTGGGAGGACGCGTCGCGCCTCTTCGTGCTCGGCGACGACGTCGGCTGGTCGATCGACGACGACCGTACGCGCCTGACGGCGACGGCGCGCCGTCTGGGCTACGACGTGGCGCCGGCGTCCTGGGCGCGCTTCGCGAGACGACAGGCGGTCTTCCATCCGGACCACTTCAGCGGGCTCCGGCCGCGCTGGCTCGAGTCGTCGCACCGGCTGGGGCTCAGCTACTTCCACGGCCGTCCTGGGACGGGCGGATATCCGGAGTTCGACCGCGCTGTCGAGACGCTCAGGACTTATGCCCATCGCATCGACCGAGTGCAGGTCACGCACGCGGAGATGCACGGTCTCGTGATTGCTGCGGGGGTCGCTCCGAACAAGGTCTTCCGCATCCCGATCGGCGTCGACCTCGAACGCTTTCCGCTCGGCGATGCGGATACGCGCGCGAAGGCGCGCGAGGCGTTCGGCGTTCCCGAGTCCGCCTTCGTGGTCGGGTCCTTCATCAAGGACGGCGTTGGCCTGGGCGACGGATTCGAGCCGAAGCTGGTGAAGGGCCCGCACATCCTCGTCGCCACCCTCGAACGCTTGCATCTGTTGATCCCCGAGCTGTTCGTGCTCCTGACGGGGCTCGCGCGCGGGTACGTCCGCCGCGAGCTCGAGCGGCTGGGCGTTCCTCACCGTCATGTGTATCTCGCCTCGCGCGACGAGCTTGCGCGCGCATACCACGCACTCGACGTCTATCTCGTCACCTCGCGGCAGGAGGGCGGGCCCAAGGCCGTGCTCGAGTCGATGGCCGCCGGCGTTCCGCTCGTCGCGACGCGTGTCGGCCAGACGCCGGAGCTTGCGACCGACGGAGAGAACGCGTTGCTTGCGGAGGTCGACGACGTCGACGCGCTCACGCACGCGGTCGAGCGCGTTCACGACGACGCTGCGCTCCGTGCATCTCTCCGTGCCGCGGGGCGGCCGACGGCGGAGGCGTACGCGGACGAGCGCCTCGACTTGCGCTGGGCGGAGCTCCTCGAGGGTTTCGTGCGCCGTGCGGCCTGACCGGGCCCGCGTCGGCCGCTACGCACGCGCGGCCTCGCGCTGGATGCGTCTCCTGCTCCCCCGGCGGCGCGCGCCCGGTCTCCGTGTCTTCTACGGCCACGACCTCGTCCCCGGGCCGGGCGAAGCCGTCGCCGGGGGCTCAGCGAAGTTTCAGCGGCTCGCCGCGCAGTTCCCGAACAGCCCGACCGACTTCACGCTTCTCTACCTCGGCTCCACGTGGCTGCCCCGCGATCTCGGCCCTTTGCTTCGGCTCGCGCGACGACGACGTGTGCCTATCGCCGTCAACCAGGACGGCGTGGCATATCCGGGCTGGGCCCGGAAGAGCTCAACCGTCCCCTCCGTCGTGCGCTGCTGGCGGCCGACCATGTCGTGTATCAGAGCCGCTTCAGCAAGGACTCGTCCGACGCCTTTCTCGGCGAGCCGCGGGGATCGTGGGAGATCCTTCACAACGCGGTCGACGTCGATCGCTTCCGCCCCGCAGAGACCCCGCCGCACGGCGGCCCCGTTGTGCTCCTCGGCGGCGATCAGACGCAGGCGTACCGGCTCGAGCTCGCCCTGCGGACGTTTACCCGCATCCTCGCGTCCGAGCCCGACGCGCGTCTGCTCGTCGCCGGGCGCCTCGTCTCGCCGCTCGAGCCGCTGCTCGACGAGCTCGGTCTCCGGGACCGCGTCGAGCTCGTCGGCCGCTATGCGCAGCGGGACGCACCGCAGATCATTCGCCGCGCCCACCTGCTCCTGCATACAAAGGTGAACGACCCCTGTCCGAGCGCCGTGATCGAGGCGATGGCGTGCGGTCTCCCCGTCGTGTACCCGGCGAGCGGCGGCACGGTCGAGCTCGTCGGCGACGAGGCCGGCATCGGCGTACCGCATCCCGACGGGTGGGAGCGAGACGAGCCACCCGTGCCCGAGGAGCTCGCGGACGCTGTCACGCGACTCCTCGCCGCCCTCCCCACGTATGCGGCGGCCGCGCGGCGCCGGGCCGTCGAGCAATTCGCGCTCGCTCCCTGGCTTGATCGCCACGCGGAGCTGTTCGGCGAGTTACTTGCTCGCTGATGCTTCGACCCAGATCTCGCCCCAGTCGAGCAGCGGCTCGCCCATCTCCCAGCCGGCCGCGGCGAGCTCGTCGCGGAGCAGCCGGGGGTCGTACTCGACCTTGTGCTCCGGATCGGAGAAGTGGGGAAGACCGAGCTCGCGGCGAAGCGGAACCGTCCAGTCGCGATCGAGCACCGGGACGCGCAGGAGTAGGCGCCGGGCGCCGGCGTGCTCGCGCAGCCCGCGCAGGAGCTCGATGCGTGGGCTGATGTGCTCGAGCACGTTCGAGAGGATCGCGACGTCGACGGGAGCATCGGGCACGAAGGTGACCGCGTCCGCCTGCACGTATGTCACGCGCGTATGGGAGAAGCGCTCGCGTGCGAACTCGAGCATCCACGGACTTGCATCGATCGCAATGACCTTCGCGCCGGTCCGCTCGGCGACGTCGTAGGCGAGCTCTCCCTTCCCGCAACCGACGTCGAGAACCCGCTCGCCGGAGCGGATGCGGTCGACGAAGAAGTCGTGGTAGCGGGTGAGGCGGTGCTTGGCGTGGACACCGTCGTCGTAGTCGATCGCGCCGAAGTCAGCGCCGACATACGCGTCTTGGTAGATCTCCAGCAGCTGGCGCATCGCCTTGCGCCGGTCGGGCTGGGCGCGGATCGCACGGAGCCAGACGCGAAAGAACGCGCGCCACACCGGATACGGAAAGAGCGGCCGCAGCGGACGGAGTGGTACGCGACGCCCGATGCCGCCGGCGATGCGGCGCATCGTCCACGGCCGCTGCGTCATGAGCGGTAGCCGAGCATCCTGCCGCGCAGCGTCGAGACGTGGAAGTGCATCCGCGCACGGTCGCGCCGTGCGAGTGCGACGAGCGCGCCGGCAATCGGCCGGACAAACATGCCTCCGACCGTCCGGATCGGATAGCCGTGTTTGCGCAGGATGTAACCCACGCTCGCGCCGTCGCGTGCTCCCACCTCGCTCAGGGTGGCCGGCGAGAACGTCTTGTCCTCGTGCAGGACGACCAGCTCTGGGTCGTACTCGATGCGTGCGCCGGCGTCGAGCGCACGGACGAGGTATTCGGTCTCCTCTCCGGAGGACCACGGTGCGCCGGAGCCGAGACCGAGCTGTTCGTCGAACTCGCCGACGACCCTCACGACCGATACGCGCAGGAAGACCGCGAACGAGATGACGCGGTTCCAGAGGTTCTCGCGCGTAAGCTCGGCCGCATCTCGCGCCCAGGACGAAGCTGAGCGCCCAAGCGAGTCCACGGCGCGCCCACTGAGCCCGGCGAGGCTGGGATCATCCGCAAACCGTCGCGCGACACGCTCGAGCGCGTTGTCGGGGAAGATGCAGTCGTCGTCCGGAAATGCGACGAGCTCGGCACGCACCCGCCCGAGCGCAGCATTGCGCGCGTGTGAAAGTCCGCGCGACGCGCGGAGGTGCTCGACCTCGAGCGAGCCGTGCCTACTCAGGACCTCAGCGAGCCTGTCGTCTTCGTTCTGGTCGACGAGCAGGATCCTGAAGGCGCTGTGTGTTTGGCGCTCGAGCGAGCCGAGCAGGCCTTCGAGCTCGTCGACTCGGTCGACGGTCGCGACCACGAGATCGAATGACGGAAGCTCGGTGGGCGTCACGACCGTACGCTAACGCCGTGCCGCTCGTCTCAGTCCTCCTGGCCGTCCACAACGACGCGCGCTACGTCTCCCTCGCGATCGACAGCGTGCTGCGACAGACTGTCCGCGATCTCGAGCTCGTCGTGGTGGACGACGGCTCGACCGATGACACACCGGCGATCCTCTCGGCTGTCGCGGATGCTCGAGTCGTGGTGCTGACGAACCGGGAGCAGCTCGGCCTCGCGTCCTCGCTCAACCACGGCCTCGACCACGCGCGCGGGCGGTACGTCGCTCGCCTCGACGCGGACGACGTCGCCTTCCCCGAGCGCCTCGAGCTCCAGCTGGCACGCATGACGCGCGATCCGCAGCTCGCGGTCCTCGGCACGGCGGTCCTCGATCTCGACGAAACGGGTCGTCCCGGCAGACTGCACCGCAACCCGGTCGGCCCACGGGCCGTGCGGTGGTTGTCGCTCTTCAGCGCGCCCTTCTTTCATCCGACCGTCCTGATTGCTCGCGAGGCACTCGAAGCGAACGGTCTGCGGTACGACCCGTCGTGTCTCGAGAGCGAGGACTACGAGCTGTGGACGCGCCTGCTTGCGACGGCGGACGGTGCGAACCTCGCGGAGCCGCTCGTGCTGAAGCGAGTACATCCCGGCCAGGCGTCGCTGCGCCGCAGCGACCTGCAGAAGTCGTTTCAGCGGCAGGTTGCCCTGCGGCAGATCGCCCGGGTCGCGCCGGAGCTCTCCGCCGAGGAACGGGAGCGAGCATGGGCTTTTGGCAGCGGTCGCGGCGACGGCGACGACAGAGAGGCTTATCTCGCGTTGCTCGCTGCATTCGAGCGGAAGCATGGGGTGGATTCCGAGGTGCGGGAAGCGGCGGCCCGGACACTAGGACGCTTCCGACCTCGCCTCGTCCTTCGCCGTGCCCGACGACTCATCGACCAGCGCCGTGGGCACCGCCAGGCGAGCTCCTGGCTCGCGAGTCTCGCGAACCCGGCCGCGTCGGTGCGAGTCGCCCTCGTATCCCCGGAGCCGACGCCGTACCGCTCGCCGCTGCTCGACCGCGTTGCCTCCCGGCCTGAGGTCGATCTCACGGTGATCTATGCGGCACAGACCGTCGCCGGCCGCACGTGGAAGGTGGAGCCGCGCCACTACGCGGTATTTCTCTCGGGCGTCCGCGTGCCCGGCCTTCACCGCGCGCTCCGGCACGACTATCCGCTCACCCTCGGCATCGGCCGGGCGCTTCGAAACGCTGGACCGGATGTCGTCGTCGTCTCGGGATGGAGCACATTCGCCTCGCAGGCGGCGATCGCGTGGAGCCGCGCGCACCGAATCCCCTATCTGCTCCTTGTCGAGAGTCACGACCTCGGGCCGCGCGCACGCTGGCGTCGCTTCGTGAAAGGCGCCGTCGTGCCCCCGCTCGTTCGCGGTGCCGCCGGCGTCCTCGTCGTCGGAACGGCGGCGCGTGAGTCGGTCCTCGCACGCGGAGCGCGGGCCGACCGCGTCCGAGTCTTTGCGAACACAGTCGACATCGAGGCCTGGATCGAGAGGGCCGGCCGGCTCGCGCCGCGCGACCCCGACGCCGACGTCGTCGTTCTGTCCGTCGGGCGCCTCGTCCCGGAAAAGGGACTCGATGTCCTCCTCCGCGCAATCGCGCAGACTCGTGACGAGCGCCTTCGCCTGGTCATCGCAGGAGACGGTCCGGAAGGAGCGCGGTTGGCGGCGCTCGCGAGGGAGCTCGGCGTGCGCCTGGCGATCCGGGGCAATCTGCCGGAGGACGCGCTCGCGGCGGAGTACGTCGCCGCAGACATCTTCGCGCTGCTCTCGCCACGCGAGACCTGGGGAGTCGTCGTCAACGAGGCTGCGGCGTCGGGGTTGCCACTCGTCCTGTCGGACCGCGTCGGAGCCGCGTACGACCTCCTGCGCGACGGCGAGAACGGCTTCCTCGTTCCCGCCGGAGACGTCGGCGCTGCGGCAGTTGCGCTCGCGCGGCTCGCCGGAGATCCGGCGCTGCGTCGTGCCGCGGGCGCGCACTCGCGCGAATTCGTGCGCGAGTGGGGCTACGAGCCGTCGGTGGAGAACTTCGTCGCTGCCGTGCGCGACGCGACGGCGCGGTAGATCCCCTCCTGCACGTCGGTCACGCGGTCCCAGGACGTTCGACGCGCCGCCTCGACGCCGCCGCGGGCCAGCCGCGCGCGTAGCTCCGCATCCGTGAGCACGCGACGAACGGCATCGACGACCGCCGCTCGGTCGTAGGGCACGACCAGCGCCTCGCCGTCCGC
>WNFU01006000.1_pt1 | contig 29677 bp, 21 predicted proteins | sample 5400121 | NCBI WGS metagenome assembly WNFU01 (sample SAMN13153360, study PRJNA577476) | soil metagenome | isolation source: 100 cm soil or saprolite under grassland replicate 1 | place: USA:California | collected 2016-06-15 | reverse complement strand
TAGCGACTGTGATAAGCTAGTCGCTCGGCATGCGCGCCACAGTGCGGGCACTGCCCGGTAAGAGGTTCTGTTTGGATCGTCACAACCCAAGCTTGCCTCTTACCGCTCAATCATTTCAAAGATCAGCTAGGGAGTACCGACAATTAAGTTCTTACCTGATTTCTAACATCGGCTCTCGCCGGCAGCAATGATGATATCTCAATACAATTAAGCTATGTGATGACCTCTGGCAAAGCGCCCCCGTATGTAGTCGCCAGACATTATCCGAGCACATGGGCGCCAGCGTGCGATTTCTTGCCAACGCTTTTTGGCGCCATCCGCGTAGGATGCGCTCCCGTCGAGAGACATCGCTCCGATTGACTGCGAAGATTTGCCGCGAGCGCTTCGACTCAACAAGTTGCGCCTTCCTATCAAATAACCATTTTTCCCCTGGATATGTTGACTATCCACAGGAAACGATTCAGACTTATGTTGTTCATCAACAGGAGTTCTTATGGAACAACACAAGAACGAAGTCCTGCCCGGCACGCTCAATCTGATGGTTCTTAAAACCCTCAGCACACTCGGGTCACTACATGGGTACGGCATTGCCAGGCGGATCGAGCAGATCAGTGGCGACCGACTCCAACTCAACCAGGGGACGATTTATCCCGCGCTGTTGAACCTCGAGCAGATGGGCTGGATCAGCTCCAAATGGGGCGTGTCGGAAAACAACCGGCGCGCCAAATATTACTCGATTACTAGAGCGGGTCGGAAGCAGCTTACCGCTGAGGAAGAGAACTGGCGGCGAACATCCGAAATTATGGTCCGGTTTCTCAATCCGTCGAAGGAGGGCGCATGACCAGATTACGCATTTTCTTTCACCGTCTGCTTGGCTTGTTTCTGCAGCGCAAACTTGAGCGAGAACTGGAGGAAGAAATCCGCTCGCACCTCGAGATGCAGATTGAGGACAACCTGCGACAAGGAATGAGCCTGGAGGATGCGCGGCGAGCGGCGCGGCTCAGGTTTGGTGGAGTGGTGCAGGTGAAGGAGGCATATCGGGATAAGAGCCGGTTGGGATGGATAGAAAGTCTCTGGCAGGATCTGCGCTATGGCGTGCGAATGCTGCGGAAGAATCCGGGCTTCACGGCAGTGGCCGTGCTCACGCTGGCGCTCGGCATCGGCGCGAACACAGCGATCTTCAGCGTCGTCAACGGCGTGTTGCTGCGCGTGTTGCCTTATCCGGAGCCTGACCGGTTGATGATGGTCTCCCCCACCTCCAAGCGAGTCGGTCCCCGCGGAAGCGTCAACACTGCGACCGGGCCTGATTATGTCGAGTGGCGCAATCAGTGCCGCTCCTGCGCGCAGATGGCCGCATACAGCGGGACTGGTCCCAACAATCTTACGGGCGGCGCGGAGCCTGATCGCGTGCGTGTGGCGCAAGTCACGGGAAATTTGTTCGCCACGCTCGGCGCGCAGCCGATATTGGGGCGGACGTTTCTGCCGGAAGAGACGGGAAGGCCTTTATTCGGCGGCGGCCCGGCGCCCGGCCCCACGGCGGTGATTTTGAGTTACGGCCTGTGGCAAAGGCGCTTCGGCGCTGATCCGGCGGTCATCGGTAAGACGGTCAAGGTCGAAGGGGACGCTTGCGCGGTGGTCGGAGTGATGCCAGACGGGTTCAAGTTTCCCGACGAGGCCGAAGCCTGGACGCCAGTTGCCATCAGCCCGACACGTAATAACAGCTACCTGCGCGTCATCGCCCGGTTGCAAGCAGGCGTGACGCAAGCGCAGGCGCAGGACGAACTCTCGACCATCGCCCGCCGGCTGGAACAGGAATTCCCCCAGACGAATCGCGGGAGGAGCGTCAACATGGTTCCCTTGCAGGAACACGTGGTCGGAAACGTGCGCACATCGCTGCTCATCTTTATGGGCGCGGTGGCCTTCGTATTGCTGATCGCCTGCGCGAACGTGGCCAATCTGTTGCTGGCGCGTGCGGCCACGAGACAGAAAGAGATGGCAGTGCGAGCCGCGTTGGGCGCGAGCCGGTTGCGCATCATCCGTCAGTTGCTGATCGAAAGCTTGCTGCTGGCGCTGGCGGGCGGCAGCCTCGGATTATTGCTTGCGTTCGGGATTCTCAAATTGATCCTCGCCTTTGCGCCGCAGGAGATTCCGCGACTGAACGACATCAGTATTGATCCGTGGGCGCTCGGCTTCACGTTGCTGCTCTCAGTTTTGACGGGCGTCGTCTTCGGACTCGCGCCCGCGCTGCAAGCGTCGCGGCCCGATCTCAACGCGACGCTCAAGGAAGGCGGGACGCGGGCGACAGGCGGCGCATCGCGCCATCGTTTGCGCGGACTGCTGGTTATCGCGGAAGTCTCGATGGCGTTGGTCTTACTGATCGGCGCGGGGTTGTTGCTGAAGAGCTTCACTCGATTGCGCGAGACGAAGCTAGGATTCAATCCCGATCACGTCCTGACCGCCAGCGTCACGCTGCCCGAAGCGGACTACACGACGACGGCGAGGATGAAGGCTTATTACCAACAGGCGCTCGCCCGCCTCGCCGCGCATCCAGAGGCGCAGGCGGGCGGCGTCGTCAACAGGCTTCCGCTCGGCAATACTGGCGTTGGCATTCAGGGTGATCTGAGGGTTGAAGGCGAACAGGCGGAGCGCCCGGGCGTGACGGCGAGCAAGCTTGCCGTGAGCGGCGATTACTTCCGAGCGCTCGGCATCCCATTGTTGAAAGGCCGCTCGTTCAATGAGCGCGACAGCGCGGACTCGCCCGGCGTGGTGATAATCAGCGAGTCGTTGGCCCGTAATCTCTGGCCCAATGAAGACGCGCTCGGCAAACGAATCAACATCGGCTTCGGCGGAGAGACGTGGCGCGAAGTGGTCGGCGTCGTCGGCGATGTCAAACAAAGAGAATTGGGCGCGCCGCCCGCGATGGCGCTCTATCAACCTTATCAACAAGTCTCCGAACCTCTCCACTGGTTTGTGAGAGAGATGACCTTCGTCATCCGCACCGTCGCTGAGCCGCGGAGTTTTGCGGCCAGCTTGCGGAGCGAGTTGCAAGCGGTGGACAGGGAATTGCCGCTGCACAACGTGGCGACGATGGAGCAGGTCGTCTCAAAGAGCGTCGCCGATCCGCGTTTCTACACTCTGCTGCTCGGCTCATTCTCCGCGCTCGCGTTGATCCTGGCGGCGGCTGGGATTTACAGCGTCGTCTCTTATTCGGTCACACAACGAACACACGAGATCGGTATCCGACTGGCGTTAGGAGCGCAGACCGAAAGGGACACCCTTGTCTGAGAAGTTCGTTCTCGGTCAGTAGAATGTTGTCACGAACTTCTCAGACAGGAGCGGATGCCTTAAAGAGCTTTTGGACGCCGACTCGCCCGGAGGTGGGAAATTGGTTTGATCAGGTCAAATTTCAGGAAATGTACTTTTGTGACGTAACCACTATAGTGACACTACGCCAATATGGGGTACTGTCATTATGCCAATAAAAGTTCATTAGCGGGCTGTCCAGCATAAGGGGATGAGCAATGGAAGGAATGTTATGAATCGCTTTGTCTAACGGCAAAGGCCGTCAGATGAATTCTATCGCTGTATCTGAAATCGCAGTGACTGGCAGTACAGTGTACAGTTCTGGCAAACGTTTGGTCAAGCGAGTGAATGTCAGTCATCGTGCGATCTCCTTTCCGTTTGGTCGACAGAAAGTCTAATCGCACGATGACCTGATCAGCTATGATCACAATTCAGCATCATTATTTGTCCTGTAGAGCGTTGTGCCGGTCGACCCTGAGAATGTATTGGTGTTTGTCCATGTCCACTTGTCTTCGTATTTAAATGTACCCTTGACCAGCGTTGTAAAACTGAACCCGCCTTCTATGCTTGCCCCAACGCTCGTTTCTAACTGGGTTGTGCGGGAAGAAGATTCATCCGTTCTGTATTCGGCGGCGAATTTTAGCGTCGACGGTTGGTCGCCTGGGGCGTAGGGCGGCTCATACGGGAAGGTCGTATTTAGGGACTCGAATCGTCTAACCACGATCGTTCCACTCGCAGGCGGATCGGCCTTCAGTATTTCCGCATAGTCTTGGGTTGTAATCCCGTATGTTTGCAGGCGCTGGACTACCCCTGGTGCATCACGTTGCATTTTGGACGGGTCTTTCAGCCAGCCCACATAAACCTTCTGAATGTCTGCTTGGGGGTTACTCTTCAGATTCCAACTGGCTGAAGATGGCGTCAACGAGAGCTCAACTGTTGGATTGAGCCATAACCAAATTTCATCGCGGTCGTGGTCGATTCCGTCTTGCGAGGGACCAAAGGCCGTGATTTCAGTTGAGGCAGACTTTGTAATGTCAAGGGACTGGCTGTCCGACTTGCTCATGCTGTAATCAAAACTCGCCCCGAGCGTTGCGGAACCAATCCAGCCTCCCGTGGCCGTAACGGAGACGGACGTGGCCGCCTTAAACGAACTGGTTGCCGATACCGTTGAGCCCGCTGTGCTTCCAGACCCGTACGATACCGAGCTACTACTGCCGCCACCTTGGGTCCCTGGTGGCGAGTAAATGACCGTAAGTATGTAGTACTTAGGGTGGACACGGCCCGGCGTTGGAGGAGGATCGGCTTCGAGGGGCACGCAAGCTCCAAAGCGACCCCCTGCGCACACCCTCTCTCCAGGTTTGCCTGTGCTGGTGGTGCAGCTCCTAGTCGCTCCATCCCTGCACCCAAAAGCGTTTGTCGCCGCTGCTGAGGCGCAAGCCAGATGATTATGCCTGCTGGCAAGGTGGGGCGCACTGACCAATGCAGTGGCGCATATCCCTAATAATACCAGAATCCTTCGACACATAGTTTTATCCGCCTTCTCCCGTTTGCCTGTAAAGGGGGGCGTGTTAATAAGTGCGATCCGAGCTAGTCTAGCTGCGAAATTCGCGATACGTTTTTTGGCTGGGTACTTCATAATGCTTTCTCCTTTTTCTGATTGAGGTAACATTGCTGTTACCCTTGTTTGGGGCGCCAATCTTTTTCGCCCTCGCCTCTTAAAGCTGAATCACTGCTAAAAACCGTCATGCCAATCATTGTCTGTCGCATGACTCTTCAGTAACGCGACAATTGATTCAGCGACGGCAGCGATGGTGTCTCACTTCAGACAACCTCTCATCCTTCGCGGAAGTCCCAGGGCCAGACAACATTGGCACACGCGGCGGTACGGTACCGGGAGCGGTAGCGACCGGGCGCCCGTCGAAGCGCTCTCTCCGCCGGCGCCCGGTCGCTACCGCTCCCGGTACCGTACCAATGTTACTTGGTTTGATTTAGAATCACCGCCTCACTCCTACTTTCGACGGAGGTTTTGTGAAGGATACTACGATCCCTGCCGACCTCATTGAGCTCAAAGCCTGCTTCGATATCTGGAGGGAAAGGCGACAGGCGGAATCTTATTAAGTCTAAGACTCACATTATATTTTTTTCCTGGCTCCAGTCGGCCGTTCAGCCCTAAGATAAAGAAGTGGTCGAAGTAGCCTCGGTACTTGACGAAACAGAAGACAACACCAGAAGGGTCAAGGTCAGATTCACGAAGCTCCACGGTTACGGGTGTGACACCCACATTACGGCCTGTGCCTGGCGTAACAATGTTGTTAATCGACTTGAGTCCGATCTCGACACTCGCGCCCGACGGTACGGAGTCGATCGACAGCAAAGTTGGTTGCGGAGGTGGTTGCGTGCTGAAGCCACCCGAGCCAGAACCCGTTCCGGGCATGGTATTGCCGACCGAAATGAGATTACTGCTGCAGTTAAGTGATAACACTGACACCAAGATGACCCAAAAAATAAAGGTTCTCTTCATAAGTAGCCTCCTATCTTTTGATTTAGCAAACTCTGGAGCGAAGCTCCACACAACCGGGAACGGCGGCAGCGTTCTCCCAAGATCGTTTATGATCAAGTTGTTAGCCATGTTTTACCTTCTCCTTTTTTTCGCGTTGATAACTGAATCGCTGAAATTAACGATTCGCCCGCGGACGTCCCAGTAGCTAAGCCGCCGGGCAGCACTGTCACAGCGCTGGACCTGGCGGACTCAATGCTGATGACCCCGCCTTGCTCCGACCGAGCATCTGCAATAGAATTCGGCCGGTTCCTTACGATCGGAACGAGCGCAGCAGCCGGGCTTCTAAAGCGACAATTCCAAGCCACTCTCTCGTCCCGCCGCGAATAATGCTCGGAGAGCCGTTTAGAAGTCTTTTGAAATCCTCTTAGTTTTTTTACTGAGGCTCTTAGAGCGGCTATGAGTGATTCGGCCATACATTTCTACGAGTTCGATTCCTTCCGAATTGATGTGACGAGACGTCGTCTGCTTCGCGACAATGAACCGGCGCCGCTGACGGAGAAGGCTTTCGCTACGTTGTTGGCGCTGGTCGAACACAGCGGGCAGGTGATGAAGAAGGATAAGTTGATGGAGTTGATCTGGCCCGACAGATTTGTTGAGGAAGGCAATCTCTCCTTCAACATATGTATCCTGCGCAGGGCGCTCGGCGAAAAGCCGCGCGAGCATCGTTACATCATGACGATTCCGGGGGAGGGCTACCGCTTTGTGGCAAGTGTGAGGCCGATCGCAGGGCCAGAGCCAAAAGAACCGAAGCCCTCGCCTCCGGGTGGCGCCCTCCACTTGAATTCGTCGTTCTACATTACGCGGCGGACCGACGAGCAATTCCATAAGGCTATCTCGCGGCAAGACAGCATCGTGCTGGTCAAAGGGGCGCGTCAGGTGGGCAAGTCATCGCTCTTGGCTCGTGGTTTCCATCAGGCGCGGGAATCGGGAGCCAAAGTGGTCTGGACTGATTTCCAAGGTCTCAGCGCCGCATACCTGGAATCGGCTGAGAAACTGCTGTTGATGCTCGCCGAATTGATGGCTTATCAACTCGAATTGGACGTCCTCCCAAATCAGATTTGGAACCCCCACATCGGTCCGGGCGGCAATCTCACACTCTATTTGCAGCGTGAGGCGTTTGCCAAAGTTTCAGCCCCGATCGTGTGGTGCCTGGATGAGGTTGATCGCCTCTTCACCCGTGATTTCAGAAGCGAGGTCTTCGGGCTGTTTCGTTCCTGGCATAACCTGCGGGCGATTGATCCGGCCAGCCCATGGCAGCGGTTCACGCTTGTGATGGCTTATGCGACCGAAACGCATTTGTTCATCACCGACCAGAATCAATCGCCTTTCAATGTCGGGACGCGCCTCCAGCTCGAAGACTTTACTCTCGAACAAGTGGCCGAACTCAACCGCCGCTATAACTCTCCCCTGAGTGATAGCGAAGCAGTCGCGCGATATTTCCGATTGGTCGGTGGGCATCCCTATCTGGTACAGCGCGGCCTATACGAGATGAGACATGGTCTGGATTTGGCGGCTTTGGAAGCTCAGGCGGACGACGACGATGGATTGTTCGGCGACCATTTGCGCCACGTGCTCGACTCGCTCACGAAGAATGCGGCGCTGTGTGAAGTAGTGCGCGGAGCGCTTCAAGGACAGCCGTGTCCGACGAATGAGAGCTTCTACCAATTGCGAAGCGCAGGCGTGATGGCAGGGAATACAATGTCCGAGGCGAAACTGCGTTGCCAGTTGTATGCGAACTATCTCCGCCGGCGATTGCTGTAACCACTCATTGCCTCTCAGCTCATCTGAGCCACAAAGCGTTTCTAAGAACTTCTAAGCGCCCGGCTAAAGACTTCTCAATTTCCTCCGGCGTAAACTCTTCTCGATCGTAATTTCGAATGTTCGAACCCGCAGCTCTTACACCTTCACATAGGAATCGATTGCTATGAACGAATCTCAAACCAGCTTCTATATTGTCGGCGGGACGTTGCCGTCGCGCGCCCAGTGTTATGTCGAGCGGCGGGCGGACCTTGATTTGTATGAAGGACTGACGCAAGGGCGCTTCTGCTACGTGCTCACTCCGCGACAGATGGGAAAATCGTCATTGATGGTTCGCACCGCGGCGCGTTTGCGCGAAGAGGGCGTAAATGTTGTGTTGCTGGATTTGACGGCGGTCGGGCAGAACCTCAGCGCCGAACAATGGTATGGCGGTTTGCTTACACAGATCGGGTTGCATCTGGATCTGGTGGATGAATTGCTTCGATTCTGGCAGGAGCGTCCGTCGCTCGGACCGCTGCAACGATGGATGCGGGCGATACGCGAACTGGTGTTGCCGCGCGTAACCGGCCGCTTGGTGATCTTCGTGGACGAGATTGACGCCGTGCGCAGTCTGCCTTTTTCGACCGATGAATTCTTCGCCGGGGTTCGAGAGTTTTACAACCGGCGGACTGAAGACGCTGAACTGGAACGATTGACATTTTGTTTGCTGGGTGTGGCGACGCCGTCGGATTTGATCCGTGATACGCGCACAACCCCGTTCAACATCGGACAGCGGATCGAGCTGCGCGACTTCACCGAAACCGAAGCGGCGCCCTTGGCGCGGGGTTTAAGGCGCGAGGAGCAGGAAGGAGCGGAATTACTGGAGCGTGCGCTGTATTGGACGGGCGGGCACCCGTACCTGACGCAACGGCTCTGCCAGACGGTTGCTGAAGAGGCGAGTGTGAGTGGAGCGGACGGCGTTGATCGGCTGTGTGAGGAGTTGTTCTTAGCGCGGCGGGCGAAGGAGCGAGACGATAATCTGTTGTTCGTACGGGAGCGGATGCTACGCGGCGAAGTAGATGTGGCGGGCTTGCTGAGCCTTTACTTGCAGGCGCATCGCGGTAAACGGGTGATGGACGATGAGACCAGTCCGCTGGTGAGCGTCCTGCGGCTGTCGGGGATCACGCGGGTAGAAGACGGTCGTTTGCAGGTGAGAAATCGGATCTACAAGCGTGTGTTTGATCGTGAGTGGGGGAGGGCGAATATGCCGGACGCCGAGCTGCGGCGGCAGCGTGAGGCTTACCGCCGAGGTCTGCTGCGTGCCACTGCCGTGGCCTCCCTGATCATTATTCTATTTTCCGGCTTATCGATCTATGCCTTTAGTCAGCGCAACCGCGCCGACCGATATGCGCTAGAGAAGGAGCGAGCGCTGACCGAGCTACGGAGCGCGCTAGACGAAGCGAAGCGGCAGAAAGAAGTGGCCATCGAGCAACGCATGCAGGCGGTAGATGGAAGACTATTAGCTGCGAGGCGACAGATAGAAGCTGAGGAGCAACGGCGGGTGGCCGAACGGCAGCGAGCCGAGGCCCAAACGCAGCGCGACCGAACCGTGAGGCAAGAGCAATCCAATCGCAGGTTACTATATGCGGCGCATATGAACCTGGCGCAGAGGGCCTGGGAGGAAGCTGATGTTGGACGTGTCGAAGAGCTGTTGAAGTCGCACCGCCCACAATCAGGGGATGAGGATCTACGCGGCTTCGAGTGGTACTACCTGTAGGCGCCGGAGATCATCCGACGGCATGATTGAGAACAACGCGATTTCGTGCCGCCGCTAAATGAGACTATCGGAGGGCAAATGCCGGAGATCATCGGCATTCTGCCGGAGATTATCCGCTCCTACCGGAGATCGTAAATTTCTGTCGCCGCTTTTTGTCCTTATCGCTGATTCCTCGTACCGATCAAGCTTATCGCCCAATCCCCAGTGTTTTAAGGAATACCGACAATGTCTTTCCCGCCGGATCATCGGCAGGCAACTTGCCGTCGAGGAAGCGATTGACCTGGGTCGTGCTGTATCCGTAATCGTTGGCGAGATCGCGCGCCGTATAGCCCTTCCTCTTCAGTTCCGTACGCAGATCGCGGAAATCCGGCATAATGACGTTGAGGATCGTATCACGCGAAATCTGCTTCTCGCCCTCCTGATATCCCTGCTTGATTGCCTCCCAACAGATGCGCTGCACCTGCAGCGGCGTACGGCACAGTTGCTCGATCTCTTCTCGCGCTTCCGGAGAGAAGATTTCGATCTTTCCTTTCGCCTCTTCGATCAGCCATTTCAGATAAGAACCGACTTCACCGGTGAGCCCTTGAAGTTCCAGACACTCGCACCGCATGCCGATCTCTTCCATCAGACCGCGTTTCAGATTGAAAGCCAAGCGTGGGTGACCGACCAACACAACGCACAGCCCCTTCTCGACCAACGCCTTCAAGCCGAACAAGGTCTTGTTTTGTAAGCTGTGAGCGTCGTCGATAAAGAGCGCGACCCGACGACCGCTCTTCTCAATCAACTGAAAGAGCTTGCGGTCGCGGCTTTCACGCTCCTTCTCGGGTTTTTCGCCGAAGTCCATATACAACGCGTTGACCAACGAGGTCAGGTTGACCCGCTCCTTCTCCATTGACATGCTCTCACTGACCAATGCCGCCTTCGATTTCTTAAGATCGGCGATCATCTTTCTGACCAGCGTCGTCTTGCCCGCGCCGACCGATCCGGTTAAGGCCGTAAAATAACCGAGACGAATATGCTCCCTCAGGTTCTCCTCGACGCGGGTGAGCTCTTTCGATTGGTAGAAGCCGACACGGCTGAAGTCGCCGGTCAATTTGTAGTGCTTCAAAATATCGGCGAGCATCTCATCCTCCAATTCGATGTTGGGTGAAGAGTTCCTTGATGCGACGATAGACCTCTCTCCGATTCAGCGTCTCACGCAATATTTCGTCGATCGCGCCGAGCACTTCATCTGGCAGTTCACCCAGGGGAATGCCGAATTGCGCGTAAATGCCGCGGCGCGCCTCCTTCATCGAGCCGTAGTTCTCCGACAGCAGGCCGAGCGGTTGCGGAAACGGAGTCGAGCGCAGATCGTAGAGGCGAGAGCGCTCTTCTTCGGAACGGCGATCGCGAAATAGCGTCTCGCGCGGGATCGTGATCTGTTGGGCCAATCGTTCGACCTTATCCAGTTCGCGATCCTGTTCCGTTTTGCGCCAACGGCGAAAAGTCCCAAATGGAATGGCGCCGGATTCCGGCGCATAAGGCCCGTGAATGTTTCCACCTTTGTCCTGCACGTAGATTCCGGTATCAAAGACTCCTTTCCAGACTTCGACCCGCTCGCCTCTGAGTTCACCCGTCACGCGGTAGACCTGATGGTCGAGCGTGATCCGCGAGTTGTCGTCGACGGTGCGATACTCCGGCTCCCGCGCAAAGGTGGCGTAAGTCTCCCAGGAGCACATTTGACGAAAACCTTCCGCCGGCAGATCGGCCGCCCAGACTTCGATCCGGCTTCCTTCGCGCGTCGGATGCTTTTGGCTGTTGTAGTGAAGCAGATGCGTGAGCAGCCAATGATTGGCCTCCGCCGTCGTTTCGGGTTTGTGAAAGTGAAAGAGCGTCTCGAAACTCTCTTTGAGAGTGCGGAAACATCGTTCCACTTTGCCTTTTGATCTGGCGGCCGTGCGTCGAGCGCCGGCCTTCTCCGGCGTCTCATGCACTTTGATCACGATCCCCAGTTTCTCCTCCAGGACGCGACGCACGACGCGTGATTTGGCGAGCGGTCCGTCGTCCATGTAGATCGTCTTCGGAATGCCCTGAAATGGAAACGACGGATCGTCCTTGGGCGCCATCGCCCGAAACAGGAAGAGCAGGCCTGCTTCCACCTCTTCACCGTATACTAAGTGATACTCTTGAAAGTTGACTCGACTGTGATCGTCGACCACGCTGAAGAGCCCAAGTTGTGGCCGGCCCGATTGTCCGGCCTCCGGCAGAACCTTCTGCCCGGCGAGATAATGCGCATCCGAAACCGAAATATCGAATTGCCAGCACTCATTGCTGTGTGTCGCCTCAAAGCGAATCGCCGGAGTTTGTCTGAGACTGTTGCGGACGCTTATCCCCAACCGCCTCATCCATTCGTCGCAGCATGTGCGTCGGAACACGCCTCTGGGAATCTGCTCAAAACGGCCTTCGAGATAGACGCCCTCTTCGGCCAACTCGATCGCTCTGCTCGTCGACAAATGCCGCCCCTGCTTATTTCGGGTCGCGAGTTTGATGGCCGCAACGATCTCGACCCAGCGTTTGAAGTCGGCTTCGGGCCGGCGGCGCGGGAGTCCTTTGTCGGCGCGAGTGCAGCGTTTCGGACCGTGGAATTTGGCGACTTGCCGATAGACGGTTTTGGGCGAGCAAGCCAAGAGGTGAGCGGTGCGCTCAATCAGGCGTCGCCGTTCGGTGTCCCGCGGCTTGAGGCGCGCGAGTTGCTCGGCCAACTCCAGCAGGATTTCGTCGGGAATCTTGATCATGCCGCGGCGCCCTCGTTCGGAGTACGCCAGGATCAACTACGACTAACTGCTTCGACTAAAATGCATTAGCTTGACGGAATTGCATTGAACCGCCCGATTTTAGCCGCTTTCCGCCCGTTTAAGAAAGGAAAAACTCTCCGACTAAACAATTTTCCGGTACAATCCGCGTATGCCGAAAGCAGATGACCAACTGCAGAACCCATCCGTGACAGCCCGTGAAGCGCGGACCTTCAGAGCCTTCCTCGATGATCTGCGGGCCCGGGGACGTTCCGAGCGAACTTGCGAAGAGTATACGTCGGATTGGCGCAACTACAGCCGTTGGTTTTACGACACCAATGGCGAGCGTTTTCAGATCGGGAGGATCACGGCGCTGGACGTCAAAGATTTCAAACGTTCTTGTCAGGCTCACTCGCATACGCCGGCGACCATCAATCGCCGGTTGGTCTTCCTGAAGAGCTATTGCCGCTTCGCCGCTGATTGCAAACAACTCTCCGGCGATACGCTTCGCGCGATCGAGCGTGTGCCGCTGATCAAGCGTCAGTCCCTGGCGCCGCGCTCGCTCACCAGACCGCAAATCAGAAAATATCTGCGCGAGGTCGAGAAGCGCGCGCCGGTGCGCGATCAGGCGTTGATTAAACTGCTGCTCTATACCGGTATCCGTGCGGGTGAGGTCGCTCGTCTGGAACTGGCCGACCTTCAAGTTTCGCCGCGCAAAGGTACGTTGATGGTGCGCAGCATCGTCGCCAAGAGAGCGAAGGAGCGGGCAGTGCCGATCCCGCTTGAGGCGCGGCAAATTCTTTCCGACTACCTCTCTGATCGAAGATCGAAGTCGAGTTACGTCTTCGCCGGGCAACGCGGATCACTGACGGTCGACGGAGTGGCGTGGATCGTGAAAAAGTACGGGCGATTTGCGTCCGTGGAGATTACGCCGCATGTGTTGCGGCACACCTTCGCTTACAGCTATCTCGAGAATAATCAGAATGATTTGGTAGGCTTGGCCAAAATTCTCGGGCATGACTCAGTCGAGACAACACAGATTTACACGCAGAAGCGGTTGGCGGACCTCGAGACTGCGGTCGAAAACGTCAAATTCTATTGAGCGGCTGGCGACCACGCTGGGTCGATCAATTTTGATAGGGACAAATATGGCATCGCTCAAATCGGGGAGTAGAGGCTGAGGAAATCCCATGACAGTCTTTCCGGTATTCTCTCCTACTGATTAATCTCCTTATCCCGTCTTTGGTTATTGACTGCCGAATTCAACCGGCGCAGAATTGATTTCGTCTTCTCCAATCAGTCGAGGCGGCGGCGGGCCTGCTCGTCACACGCCGGAATCACGCCCTCGTCCGCACTGCCCAACGGTTCTGTCAGGGCTCCCGACTTGTGGCTCGACGGGAATTTCGCGGGCGCGCTCAACAGTCGCACACTCGGCGATCTGGCCATCCCGACCAGCCGCGCTTGCCGCGCCGTCCGAAAGGCGGCCCTCGACCGAACGCCGGGCGGTGGCCGAAGGGCGCAGCCAAACGGGTCAAGCTCAACCTGACACTGGCCGGCGTCGCTGAAGCTCAATGCTAATCTATCATGAAACCACTGAATCAAACTTGAACTGAATCGGAGGAAAGACTATGAAAGCTTTCAATCGCCCGTTAAGGTTGGTCGCAGTGCTCGCACTGCTGTATATCCGTTGCATCGCTCTGTTGGCCGTCGTGACACTCGCCACATTTTTGCAGGTATCCGCTGCGGGCCCAGACGTTCAGTCAACCGCACAAGCAGAAACCAGATCCACGCCAGAGCGGTTGACGGCTGATACGCCGCGGGTAACACCGGGTGGAGCGACCTTCACTGTTCCCACCGGCTGGTCAATCGCAACCGGCAAGAGCCTGGTGATCCTTGAGCCGCCGGAGACCGATATGCACGTTGCGATTGTCGATAGCCAGGCAGCTGATTCGAGGGCCGCCGTGGCCGCCGCCTGGGCGGCCTACAAGCCAGACGTCAAGCGGCCGCTCAAGCTGGTAACGCCTTTCCCCTTACACCAAGGCTGGGACGAGGGCCAAATGTTCGACTACGAGACTTCGCCCAACGAGCGCGCCGTCGTGCAGGCTCTGGCGCTGCGAGCGGGCAGCAGTTGGACGGTCGTGATTCTGGACGGGACCGTGCCGACGTTTGAGAAGCGCATGGCGCCGTTCATAATCATCATCGAAAGCCTGCGGCCCAAGGGCTACACACGGGAATCGTTCGCCGGGCGGAGGGCGCAGCCGCTGGATGCGGCGCACATCGCACAAATGAAGTCGTTCGTTGAGACCTCGATGCAGGAACTCGGTGTTCCTGGCGCCTCGATCGCGCTGGTGGACGGCGGTAAGGTCGTCTTCGAGGGCGGGTTCGGTGTGCGCGAGCTGGGCAAGCCGGAGCGCGTGGACGAAAACACGCTGTTCATAGCGGCGTCGAACACAAAGGGAATGACTACGCTGCTCCTCTCTGAGCTGGTGGACGAGAAGAAGCTACGCTGGGATGAGCCGGTCACCGAGGCGTACCCCAAGTTCAAGCTGGGAGATGCGGACACCACGAAACGGGTGCTGATCAAGAACCTGATCTGTGCCTGCACCGGGCTTCCGCGACAAGATTTGGAGTGGATCTTCGAATTTAAGAACGCCACGCCGGAGTCTTCGCTGGCTCTACTGGGCGCCATGCAGCCGACCAGCAAGTTCGGCGAAGTTTTCCAGTACAGCAATCTGATGGCCGCAGCGGCGGGATATATCGGCGCGCACCTTGTGTATCCTGACAAAGAGCTTGGCGCGGCGTACGACGAAGCCATGCAGCGCAAGATATTCGATCCGCTGGGAATGAAGTCGACCACCTTCGATATGGCGCGCGCTCTGCACGGCAACCACGCTAGCCCGCACGGCGACGACATCGATGGCAAACCGTCGCTGGCCAACATGGCGTTCAACTACTCGATAATGCCGCATCGTCCGGCGGGTGGCGTGTGGACCTCGGCCCACGATCTGATCCGGTACGTTCAGCTCGAGCTGGCGCAGGGCAAGCTGCCTGACGGCAAGCAACTGGTGTCGGCGGAAAACCTGCTCGCGCGCCGTCAGCCCCAGATCGCCACAGGCGAAGACTCAACCTACGGCATGGGACTGTCGGTCGACCGCACCTACGCCGTTCCTGTAGTGCATCACGGCGGCAGCATGGCCGGCTACAAGAGCGACATCATGTTTCTCCCCGATTCCGGCATCGGCGCCGTCGTGCTCACGAATTCCGATAACGGCGGAATGATGCTGCGGCCGTTTATGCGACGGCTGCTGGAAGTTGTCTTTGACGGCAAACTCGAAGCCGTAACCGACGTTGCGAGCGCTGCCGCGCGCCACAAAGCGTATATCGCCAAAGAGCGCGAACGCCTGGTGGTACCGGCGGACCCGGCATACGTGAAGCAGCTGGCATCGCGATACACCAGCAAAGAACTCGGCACGATCGATGTGCTCAACAAAAACGGCGCGACCACCTTCGATTTCGGCGAGTGGAAGAGCGCGGTCGCTTCGCGCAAGAACGACGACGGCACCATATCGTTCATCACCATCGATCCTACCAACGATGGGTACGAATTCGTGGTGGGCGAGCGCTCCGGCAAGCGCGTGCTGATCATCCGCGACGGCCAGCATGAGTACCTCTTCACGGAAGCGGCTTAGTTGAAATCCCGAGCAGAGCGAGGGATCCCTATTGCAACGAGAAACAGCAGGTCCGAACTGCTTTGGCCTTTAGCCGGAGACATTCGCCCGACACCTTTTTGTCACAATAGGCGTTACATTGCCAAACAAGAAATTCTTTACTCTAAACGTTACAAAAATGTCGGCTAAGCGTATTGCCTAACAAAGGTCGTTATAGATGGCGCGGAGAGACGAATGACTACGCAGCAGCTCCACTTATTTAACGCTCTGTACTTGGTCATCTTGGTCGTGGTCGCCTTGCTCACGCGCGCGACGGCACGGCGCATCGCGGGTGCTTTGACCGGCGGGGTAGCCGTCGGCGTGATGGCACTGGGGATCATCGCCCTCGGTGAGCAGGTGGGGTGGTGGCACATGGCGATCACCTGGGAGCCGCACTTCCTGACAGTGATGCTGCTCGGCTCCCCCCTGATCGGGTTCATTTTCCTCATCACCTGGCGGATCGCCCGCCGGTTCGGCTGGCGCGGGCTGGCGGTGTGCCTCATCGTCGTGGCAATCATCGGCCCGCCGCGGGACTACTGGTACATGAGGCGGTTTCCGGAATGGGGCAGCTACGGGCCGGGGTTCGCCCCTATCCTCGCAATCTCCGCAGCTTACGTTTTAATGATTGTAGTAGGGCATGGGGTGATGCGGCTGGTTGCCGGCCCCGCCCGCGCGGACAGGTTGGCGCAACGACCTTGGGTAGCCGCCTAACGCTAGGCTTCAGTGGCCTGCGTTCGTCTTCATCTTTAGAGCACAAGCTGATTGCAGATCCGCTACGAGTCTTTGTTAGGTTTGCTTCGCCGTTAAGTTACGTCAAATCGGCTTCTCGAAAGCCTATGAATAAAGGCGTTTCGCACGGCATACAAAATTGTTTGGCTTAGAGTAAACCATTTCGCAAAAGGTAACGGAACCCCTATGAGCAAAAAGCATGTCCATGCTCCTGACTGGAAAGAGATGCGTCGGTTTCGAGCCCTTGAACTCAAGTGCGAAGGCTTATTGATAAGGACAAAAAGCGGCGGCAGAAATTTATGATCCCCGGCAGGAGCGGATGTTCTCCGGCTGTAGATCTTCAGATAATTCAGTGAAGTTCTTCACGATTTTTTATGAAGTCCTGCCTGACTCCAAGATCAGAAATTAGAATTTTGGCGGATTTTGGGCGAATCGTCCTCATGGTCCGATATATCGCGCCTTCGCGCATACCCCGACGCAGGCACAAGGCTATCCACGGCAAAACTTTCACCTGACCTGCGCTCCCATCGCCTTCTTCCGACAGCGCCTCGAAGAATTTCTCAGCAGGACTCTTCCGCAGAGATTTATATTGAACCGGCCCAAAACTATTGACGCCATGAGGTGGGAGAGGCGAACTTCTGCCTTGCCCAGAGAGTTTTATTTAGCTGATCCAAAACAATTTGCGCCTCTGCCGGCTATCGGTCCCCTCGGCTAGAGGCTTTTATTAACTTTTCCGCTTTACAGCATTTTCCACTTTCTGTGAAATACTTTTCCAATTTTTACATCAGTCATTGGAGGGGGATTTGAGCAGAGGCAGAAACCTCGTTCTGTCCACTCTTTCCAAGAAAGTCTCAAAATCATAGCTGTCGGACGTGATTACGACGGCAAACAAGGGGACATAGAATTGTTATGGTGGTGATGAAACACCATCAAACCGACCTGTGGGTCCAGGTCAAGGCCTTGTTTATTGGAAGGGGTCGAAGCGCAGTAAACTGGAACGAAGTCAATCCTCATTATTACTGATTTCAGAAGCTCGCAATTTTTGTTGCCGGAACTTTGAGACCTTCACGGCGTCCAACTTTATCTACGCGTGGGTTATTCTGGTGAAGAGCGAAGCGCCATAACCAAATATTTTTGCAACTCATACCTGTCCTCATCGTTCTGAGAATTGACAAGGCAAATTTGATGGGGTAAAGAGCTACGACGGGTATGGCGCATAGCCAGCGGCGCAAAGTCTTGTTATTTTTTACTCGATCATAGAGATTTAGTCGTAGAGCGATTCGCCCAGTAAAGTAGTTACTGTTATTTTCCCCCAACAGTAACACAATCTTCAATCACTATTTCACAATCTGCGGTCAATTGACAGCGACACCGCTGTTGTGGGTGTAGGTGTATTATTCGCTTGCGAGAAGAAAGGCTCCCTGGGTCTCGGTCTTTAATTCGGCCTTTTTATTGAAGCCAATCTGCATTAACACTCTCAGGTTTAAAAACAACAGGCCCTGGCGCCACTGGCAGATGGCGGCAGAGCCTTCTAAATACATCTTGGCTGCACTGGGTAGCTTCGGATATATAGTGTAGTAATTCATATCCTAGCCCTCAGTCACGCCAGGGTCAATCAGAAAGGAGTCAGGTGATATGCTCAGCGCCACACCACCCTTGCCGTTTCGCCAACCGAGACATTTTCAAAAAAATTCCTTGAGCGCGAAATTTCATCGACATGTTTTCACCGATTTCCGGAGATATATGTGGAAAAGCTTTTCGACATATGTTCGGACTCGACTCCTGTAGAGGAAGGACTTACAAGCATCACAGTATAGGGGGCCTTTCTCGTCCTGAAAATGGACAAAGTCGAGCTTAGAGTTTGAGCGCGCCACTACCGGACGCCGCGTCTAGGCGGTAAAGGCCGTAGTGTATCGACCACGCGCCACATAGAACTGGAGGGACCCGTGTCTTTGCCAAATCTCAATCAAACTGCGCCCGTAGACTTGGAGCAGCTTTTAGCAGACGTCTATGAAGCCGTGCGATGGGCTTGTCTACGATAGCCGCCGCCTTTGGGACCGAAGTCAGGATTGTCTACAAACGCAAGCAAACGCTTGTTCTCAAACTCACAAGGCTCGTACAAAGTTTTCAGAGTTGTTGAAGAAAATTTTTTCGCCGTCCAAGGTAAATTTGCCTGCGAGAAGCCTATATATACATGAGAGGTCAAGAATCGATCTGAGAATCAGATTGTTCTTCTTTCGCCGCACTGATAGTTGCGGCTGTTGACCATCCAGCATCGGAAGATTTCGGCAGCGGGTGTACCTGGCACTGTCTTTGACAGTGGTTTGAGGTCTGTTCGTCAATCTGTCTGCAAGCGCATCGTCGGCGATAACGGTGACTGCAAGATGTGCCAATCATGAAGAAGTGTGCGCATGGTTAGTGTGGAAAACGAAAGCTTGGTCAAGTCCAGCGCTGGCAAAATAGTTGGTTTACACTGGCCGGTCCGATTTACGCCTGATCCGGATCAAGTACAACCAGGGCGGAGTGGATTACGGTCAGCTAAGCAATGAAAAAATCGTTGTTGGGCGCGGATTGAGCAGTTTGATAACCATAGCGCTCGCCTGCGCAAAGATTTGTCGCAGCAGTTTTAAAGACCCTGAGCTCATCAACAGCTATTAGTCGCATCGCTTGAGCGATTAAGAGTAGCACACAGGATAGTGTGACTGATGGGAGCATGTGTCTTGAGACGTCGGTCTTGAATTGATGACAGCTTTGATCAATCAATCAAAGCGTGTCATGCGGAGGAAGGCTCTATGCTACTCAATCTTTTCATCAAAAATAGGATAACCGCGGTGTTGATTTTGACCGCCGCCTGTGGCCTGGCTGCTTGGGGATACAACTACAAGTCTAAAGGAGCCTTGTTCAGGAAGGCTGTCGCAGTCAACTCTCGCTCGCTTGCCGCGCCGATTGGCGTCGATCAGCCGTCGCCAACAATAACCGTGTTCACGGCTCCGGGGATGAGTGTGGCGGTCACCTCCGCGCAGGTCGGCAAAACCGGCCTCGCTCCCGAAGTCAATTGCGCTGTTATGAATAACGGCGGCGAAGATACCGATGAGATCGAACTTCTACTGCTCGATTTCACAGCGGAGGGAAAGATTGACGGCATTGTAGGGCGTAAGTTCAGCGCTTCATTGAAGCCGCGAGGCACGCGGAACCTTTCGTTCACGACAAACCAAGTAACATTGGTACGGTACCGGGAGCGGTAGCGACCGGGCGCCGGCGGAGAGAGCGCTTCGACGGGCGCCCGGTCGCTACCGCTCCCGGTACCGTACCGCCGCGTGTGCCAATGTTGTCTGGCCCGATTTAGAGCTCTTGCAGGGTTTGATTGCGCTCAGGTCGGGAGTAACACCGACTGGTTTAATTGTCAGGGATTCGGCGAGGCAGCATGCGGGCACTGACCCGAACTTCTGCCATACGGTTTTCAGAATCGCGCACAACCTGACAAAAGGCGACGGAATTCCAGTCGCCGGCTACACCTGTTCTCAGGGCCAGGAATCATTCTTCATCGCTTACCGCAATCAACGGCCATAAGCCGATTTGCGTATCTGTGCCGGGCGACATTTCGCCAATCACTCAACCATCATTCATCAAGCGTCCGCCAGGAGTAACCATATGTTCAACCCGTTCGCCTACGCCGTCAGGAGTCGTCACCTAACAACTTTCGCTCTGACAATCATCACGCTGGCTGCCGCGCTAACCACAAGTTCGGCGCAAACCCCGAACGGTAAGCAGTACACCACGACGATGAACGATCTGAATGAGCGCGCCAACGTCGAAATAGACCCATCATCTTTGGGGTTGAACATCAGCATTTCGTTGGCCGACTTCCCGGGACGCGGGGTTAGCCTGCCAGTCAAGCTGCGTTACTCGTCGAAGATATGGCGGATCAAATTCAATGGGACGAACATCAATCCCGGCGACGGCTCGATATCGGAGCACACTCTCTGGGCTGAATGGTACTCAAACTCGGTCGCCGGCTGGACTTCAACCCTCAATGTCCCTTATGTCGAGGATACCGGGTGGAGCGAACCATTCATTGCCCGGTTTGGAAGTATTGGTCGTGCATGGACCCAGCCTGACGACGGAGCGCCCTGGGACTACACGTTTCCACCTCATACGTACGTTTCGGAAAATTGCAACCCAGGAAATGATAACTGGCAATGTGAGGTCAGGCCTCTTCAATACTACGCCAACCGCGTGATGTTGCACATGCCTGACGGATCATCACATGAGATGCGCCAGGACGATCTAGTTTATTTTGGCAACACAGGACCTTCGAACAGAATGTACTACTCGGTGGACGGCTCACGCATAAAGTATGATCATGTCAACCAAGTAGTCTTCCTGCCTGACGGCTCTCGCTACATGCTGAACACGGCCAATGGGGCGCAATACATTGATCGTAACGGAAACACTCTGAATTACAATTCCAGCTCAGGCCAGTGGACTGATACGCTCGGGCGGGCAATCTCGAATCCGCTGGGCGGCCCCGGCGGTAGCGATTATTACTGGACAGTGCCCACGGCGCAGGGTGGGGCTGCAACCTACGTTTTCCGCTGGCGTTCTCTCGGTCAAACACTAACGGACACCACCCAAGCCCTGAACTATATAGGCCCGTACATGTTGAACTACCCGATTCAATACCCACATCTCGTGCCAGTCGGCGGGCCGTCCTTGTTCGGTGATGGTTCCACCGGGGGAATCAGCCCATTCGCCTGGGTCCTCTCGCCACGCTTCAACGGCGATCCGCCTGAACTGTTCAACCCAGGTGTACTCTCGGAGATTGAACTGCCGAACGGCCAGAAATACAGGTTTACCTATAACGTCTACGCCGAGATTGATAAGGTCTATCTGCCGACTGGCGGCTACCGGCGCTACCGTTATGATACCGTGCCTGCTTCGGATTATGATGCTTTCAATTCGAAGGCTTACAGCCAAGCCAATCGTGGCGTGGTCGAAGCGTGGGAGAGCGTCACTGGCGATCCGCAAGAAGAAACTCCTGTCTCTTGGACGTTTCAGCCTCCCGCTAGCAGTGGCGTAAATTACATCACTACGACGAATCCCGATGGAACCTATGTGCGTCGTTACGTCCACATCCGCGACCCGCTGAACTCGAAGTTCAACGCCAGCCCCGGCGAGGCGAAGGCCGGCAGAATTTACGACGAGCAGTATTTCTCATCGAACGGACAAATGCTCCGGCGCGTATTGTCAGATTGGGCCTATACCGGCCCGCTACAACTTCCCTTTAACCCACAAGCCTATGATCCCTCCGGGATGGAGATGACGTCACGCGACGCCCGCGTGACACGCCAAGTCGAAATCCTGTTGGACACGGGCGGCGATGCGCTGGCGAAGACGACTGATTATTTATATGACAACGACCTAAACGTCATCAGTACAAAGCAGTATGAGTACGTTTCCGTCGTCCAGTCAACTGCCCAGACCGGCAATACCAGTCAAATCCCGATTGGCGCGCTTTTGCGCGCGGAAGAGACGACTTTCCTGGTTAATGACCCTGACATTTCCCAAGCCACAAAGGACGCTTACCGAGAGCGCCACCTGATCGCGCTCCCGTCAAAGACGCTTGTCAAAAATGGTTCAGGCTCTGTTGTCGCGGCAACCCAATACAAATACGATGAGAGCGCTTACCCGCTGACCACATATTCTACGGTTTCCAGTTGGACCGATCCGCAGAATACCAATCGAGGCAATTTGACGACTGTGCGACACTGGCAAAATTTCAACTACAGCACGGGCGTGCAACAGTCCTGGACAGATTGGACGAGCGGAACCTGGATTGAGACACATACCTGGTACGATCAGTGTGGCAATGTGGTCAAAGTCCGAGACGGCAATAACAACGACACTGTCAGCAGTTATGCGGATAACTTTTACGGCTCATCGCCACAAAACACTTACGCCTATCCGACCAGCGTGACGACTCCCGGGCCCGCCTTAACAACTATAACCAAATACGATTTCAATACAGGGCTGGTGAGAGAAGTCACTGATCCGAACAACGTCAAAACTAGGACCGATTACAACGACTCCTTCAATCGCCCGACAAAAACGGTTCGCGCCGAGGGGACGAATGTAGAAAGCCAAACGGTGATTCAGTATGAGGACGTCATTCGGCGTGTCACAATAACCAGCGATAAGGATGTCTTGGGCGAAAGCGCCGCGGGCAATGGATTGAAGTCGGCGGTCATTAATGACGGATTCGGCCGAACGACGCGCAATGCGATTTATGAAGGCAACACGGGCGCGGGAAACACATGGGCGATCACGGATACGCAATATGACGTGTTCGGCAGAGTCTCGCAGGTCTCCAACCCGTACCGCGCCGCCGATCCAGGCTCCGCTTCGCCCCCGGCTGGCCTGTGGACGACTACCGAATATGATTCGCTCGGCAGGCCCATTAAGGTGACCACTCCTGACCTCGCGCAAGTTAACACGGCCTACAACGGCAATCAGGTGACGGTCACCGATCAGGCGGGCAAGAAGCGCAGCAGCGAGACCGATGCTCTTGGCAGATTGACTAAAGTGATCGAAGACCCTGGCGGCTTGAGCTACGAGACGACTTATCTTTATGACGCGCTGGGTAACCTGCGCCAAGTGACGCAGGGCGCACAGTATCGATGGTTCGCCTATGATTCACTCTCGCGCCTTATCCGCGCGAAAAATCCTGAGCAGGACGTTAATGCTAATCCCAACATATCCTATACCGACCCGGTGACTGGACACAGCGGATGGTCGATGGCCTATTCCTACGACGCCAATGGGAATCTTGTCTCGAAGACCGATGCCCGCGACTTCACAACAACTTACGGCTACGACGCGCTCAATCGCAATACTTCAGTCGATTACTCGAACACAGGCTACAATCCGGACATCACGCGATTTTACGATAATCCAGATCCCCTCTCTTATGGCAAGGGAAGATACTGGCATGATTATGCTGGAGGTAATTGGAGTGCCGACCCGAACATCGACCATACAGCCATCGACAGCTATGACCCGCTCGGCCGCCCCAAAACCAAGCGACAACTATTTAAACGTAATGGGATCGTAGGTCCCACTTACTCAACCATTCAAACTTATGATCTGGCCGGCAACGTCAAGACTGTGAGATATCCCTCAGATCGGGAAGTAAATTACAGTTATGACAGCGCCGGCCGACTCTATAGCTTCAGCGGCAACCTGGGCGGTACGCCGCTCACCTACGCCGATATGATCGACTACAACGCCGCCGGCCAGATGATCAAAGAGCGGTTCGGCACGAACACGCGGCTCTACCACAGATCGCATTACAACAACCGTCTGCAATTGGTCTCCACCCGGCTAGGTGATAGCGAAACCGACGAATTGAGCTGGAACCGTGGCGCGTTCGATTTTTTATACGGCACGACGGCAGTCGCCAGTGGGAACATATTTGCCAACGACACGGACAACAATGGGAACCTGCGTCGGCAGACCAACTACGTGCCGCTCGCGGGCAGCGGCGACGTCATCCCGCAGCGGGATGATTACACCTATGACGCGCTGAATCGAATCAACTCCTTCACCGAAGCGCAGAGGAACAGTAGCGGGCAGTGGACGCCCAACGTGGCGTGGCAGAACTTCAGTTACGATCCCTACGGGAATCGGCAGATCACCGGCGCGAGCGGCGGGGTCAGCAACTACAATCCGCCTTACGATCAAGCAACCAATCGGACCCACTGGCTGGGGTATGACACGGCGGGCAACGTCACGAACGATCCAACCACTGGCGGGGAGATGATGTATGACGCGGAGAACCGGTTGCTGACAGCGGCTAGTGTAGGCGGCGGGATCTACGTCTATAACGCTGATGGCAAGCGGGTGAGTCGGCCCACTGCCGGCGGGCAGGAGACTTGGTATGTCTACGGATGTGGGGGAGAATTGCTGGCGGAGTATACTGCTGGCGCTCAGCCTACCGCGCCGCTGAAAGAGTACGGCTATCGCGGCGGACAGTTGCTCATTGTTGCGGAAAGCGGATCGGGCGGAGGTGTGTCGTTCGTCAAGCCGACTTTGAAGTCTAGCGCTGATCTAATCGGGAAGGCAGGCGTGGAAGCGGACAGCGACGCGAATGGGCTGTTGGTAGTTAATGAGCCTGTCGCCGCCCTGGGCATTAACGAAGGCCACGGCTCAATCACTGCGGACTTCTCAGACAGCGACAACACCGGGACGCTCATGAGAGGTGGCCCCCGGACGACCGTGGAAGAATATGGCAATGCTCCGTCTGCCAATGGCGTCGGCGGAGAATTGCTCGCGGAGCATCCTGCCGGCGTTGCGCCGAGCCCGCCGCAAAAGGAGTATGGCTACCGAAGCGGGCGGTCGTGGACGCCCGTAGCTGCGCAGAGCATTGTACATGTAACTCCAGGCGCCTACCAGACGCCCGATCCGGCCGGCTCCGGCTATTTAGCGGTTAATTCGCCGTTGAACACGGAACATGGGTCAACAACGGCTTCTGCCGCTCAAGACATAGGACAGATTAAGTCCTGCCGGTGGTTTGCTTTTCAACCTGTAGGTGGACAGATCACAAGGATCACTCTTAAATTCAATTGGTCTATCAGCGGAAATCTTTTTACGAACGCCCCGAATTCCGGAGACTTCGCGTACGCGAATGCCACTTTTTATATCGAGTACTCCACTAATAACGGTTCGAACTGGCCCACTGCAATCTTTAGGAGGGAATTGAGTAACATTTCTGGGCCGGGCGGAGAGAATAGGCCGTTCAGCGATTCCGGTTCATTTAGTGTCGATTTGCCGGCCAACACGCCGATAAATCAGATCATGATTTATGACAATATAAGTGCGCAGGCATCTTCCAATTGGTTCGAAGGCCACGCCTCTTCGAGCGCGACTTTGACTGCGAGAGTCTGGAACATCGACCTCGAAGTCGAGACGAATCCCGCAGGACCGCCGACAGTCGCTCCGCTCTCTCCGGCTGCGGGGGCGACCAATGTGAACGCTGATGCCAACGTAACTATGACTTTCAGCAAGGCGATGGATGCGGCGACTGTGAACGGATCGACGGTAGAGCTTCGGGATCCGGGGAATGCCCTTGTACCAGCGACAGTAAGCTATAATGCGGCTTCATTCACCGCCACGTTGGATCCAACCGCGTCCCTGGCGAGGGGAGTCACATATACCGCGCGAGTCAGGGGTGGCGGTGCAGACCCACGGGTAAAGGATGTGGCGGGCAACGCTCTGGCCGCCGATGTGACGTGGACCTTCACAACTACGCAAAGTGGGATAAAATGGTTGGTGACAGACCATCTGGGATCGACGAGGATGGTGATAGACGAGACAGGGAGCCTGGCAGGGATAAAACGGAATGATTTCGCTCCGTTCGGCGAAGTGCTGACCGCCGGCCCGGGGATCAGAAGTGAGAACAACGGTTATAGCGGCGATTCGGTGCGCCAAAAATTTGGGTCAAAAGAGCGGGACAATGAGACGGGGCTGGATTTCTTTGAGGCGAGATATTTCTCAAGCGTTCAAGGCAGATTCACTAGCCCGGATGAATTTCAGGGTGGGCCGATTGAGTTGTTCTCAATAGCTGCGTCAACCAACCCTACCTTTTACGCTGATCTGACCAATCCTCAATCGCTCAACAAATATCAATATTGTTATAACAACCCTTTAAGGTATACAGATCCAAACGGACATGCTCCAGACGGTGATGGGATAATTGAAAGTATCAAGAATTACCTCTGGTCTCTTCTTAAAGACAAAGTGAACTGGAAAACTGAAGAGGAACCCAAACGAAGTGACCCGAGTATAGCTGGAGCACCTAGTGGAGATAAGATAGTTGAAAAGCACTTTGAATCTCTGGTGACTATCAGCGAAATCAACGCTGATATTATCATGGCCCTTGACCCCATAGGCACAACTTCAGTTCTCATGAATTACATCAAGGGAGATAACAGAGGTGTTGCCATCGCCGCAATAGGGTCGGCTGTGGGAGTGTTCGGACAGTTCGGCAAAGCAGGCACACTCAGAGCAAGTGAGGCGTTAGCTCAAATAGCAACAGGTGCGGCGGAGGAAGGAATAACAGTAACAAGGGCAGCTACCTTGAGAGCTACAGAAGTAGTAATCCCTACTCGACAGGAAGCTGAAAAGCTGATAGGGGCTGCAGGTGGCGTCGTTCAGCGTGTGGATAAGGGTGCGAATGCAACTGTCTCGACACACAACTTCCCGCATATTAACTACACGGTTGGGAATCAGAGATACACCGTTAGAGTTCAGAGCGTTGGGAAAGAGTTCGACAGGACGGGCCGATACAAATTCAGAGGTGGAATAAGACAGCCTGAACAATGAGACTCGCCGCACAACGCTTTAGAGGATGAGATATGAAATTAAATAAGGAGTTCGTAAAAGCTTGGCGCGCCTGGAGCCGCATTTCTGAAGTCCCAATAAGCGGGCGGGACTATCGGAATGCGCCCTCACTCAAGAGCATAATTGATGAACTCGCTCACTTGGATACCTACATATATTCTCTTGGTTCAAATGTGATATCTGGTGTCAGCGGTCAAGTAACGGAAATCGCTATTAGCGACATCTCGACGCTAGGGCGCCTGGAGGCGGAACTTGAAAAATTGAGCGTTTCTGAAGAAACAAAGTCGGCTCTTAAAGCATATATTAAGGCCACTCATGCTCTACTCAATGAAATAGCCAATTTACCTCAAGCATAAGCCATCACTGCATGAGTAAAGCGGCTATCCATGCTATTCAGTCTGCGGTGATATCAGATAGTGGATTGGGCTGTCACTTACTCGCCGCTTTGATGAAGGTGTCAATCGTCTTGAGCCGCAACGCCTGTTGCGACTGTAAATCATCACATCGTTTACTGAACGTCGTCACATCTTTCACCAAATCTGCGCTTAAAACCTTGCAGCTCTGTGTATCTCGACAGATCGTCTACTGAATTTTTTTCAGATTGTTCACTGAATACCTCTGCGACGCCTCTTTACTGACCTACGTGACACATTTTGCTGTTGGTATCCTGATATGTCGTCGCTTTCCGACGATGCAGAACTGATGGAGGCGGCAGAGCCCCCAGTTTTTTCCGGTCTCCAATAAGAAGCAACTCGGCTCACCTGCGCGATCTTGATCTTTGGTACGAACTGGATGATCTACAAGCGGCGTTGTTCTGACGGCGTTGTTCTGATGGCCGGTCATCGAACCGTGAAAGGATACCTCACAGTCATCACTTCGCCCGATTTTAATTGTATCCATTCTTCGCCTCTCACGGTCCTCGAATGAAATATCGCGCGACCGCCGACGTTCACCTCAAACCAAAACGGGGTATCGGGCGGGATGAAGTATCGTCTGAATCCGAAGGGATCCAGAGGTATTCCGAATTTTGCCGACTGCTCGTTTTCTTTTATCATTAGGATCAATGTGCCTGTTTCCGGCTTACCGTTCTCATCAGTAACATAGACTTCGAGTGTGCCAAACTTCGGATCGCTCTGAACCATTATGACTTCTAAATCAAACCAGGTAACATTGGTACAGTACCGGGAGCGGTAGCGACCGGGCGCCGGCGGAGAGAGCGCTTTGACGGGTACCCGGTCGCTACCGCTCCCGGTACCGTACCGCCGCGTGTGCCAATGTTTTCTGGCCCGATTTAGTTCGAGGGGCTCATCCGGCTTCAACTCAATATCGAACTTCTGCGCTTGGTGACCGCGCGCTTCGACCGTTAGCCAAAACGGTATATTCGGCGGTAACCATCTCTCGCTCTTTCCGTCAACGCTGCCCCCTGTCCTAAAAGAATGCTGTGAGATCTTATTGGTGAAAGTGAATCCAGAGCCGAATCCGTCTCCCTTTTCATCCTTCACGAATATTTTGAGAAGGCTGTGCTTGGGATCCAGTTTGAGAACCACACCATCGACTGTCTGCCCTGCTTCGATGGTAATCGTCCGCTGCGCTCTTTTTGCGTAGGTCTCAGAGATGCCGAAGAAGGAACTGTCCGGATATTGGGGATCTTTAAAAGCGACTACAGTGTAAGTTCCCGGCGCAACTCCGGAAAAAACAAAATGACCGCCCTGATCCGCAATGATGTCGGTGCGGTCGTTTCGTGACGCAGGCTGGTTTGTGTGACGATGAGCAGAGACAGATGCGTTCGCAATCGGCCTGTCTTGCGCGTCAATGACAACTCCATTGATGGTTCCTGTGGTCTGTGGGAAATACACGAGGTCGAGCAACCTGTCTCCTTGTCCTTCGGAAATATCTTGGGGAATCAGAAATAGAAAGACCAAAATCGCTAGAATCATAGAAGTTCTCCATTGTAGATCGTCACATAATTCATCGGGGCGCTCCGCAACCTTTTCCGAAGTCCGACTTCAGATCATCAGGCGGCTGGCGGCTGTCTTGACCAGGTGTACATCTTCAGAAAAGTTGCTGAATGTTTGCACATAAGTTGATGAACAGCATTCAGATCTCGGCGACGCGCTCAGCATCACGCACCGGTGCCTTCCTCGTCTGTCTCGGTATTTCGATATAACTATTTCCAAACGAATGTCGGCAGGACGGTCTATCAGCGGCCCATCGCCTAAGGCCGGGCCGATGATCCAAGTCGGCAGGTCGAGGCGCGTATATTCGGGATACATCTTGCGGGCGTAATCTTCGAAGCCGCCCGGATCAGTCGCCTGGGGAGCGAAGATCAACATTGCCACCATGCGGCCGCAGCGCTCACAATGTCGGCGATCTTGTAAAAACGTATAAATTTGAACACCAGCCGACCGAAACGGCCATGCAAGGAAGGAATCTGCGATACGTCTCAGCAAGAGCGTCATTTCGGGCCGGGAAAAGAAAAAACGGAAATTACAGGCTGCGACAGAACCACCGCTGAAGGCAGGACAATCTCAGAGAAAATCTCATTATGGGGGCTGAAGTCGCCCTGAGCCGGAGCGTCACCGCTCCGGCTCGGCTTCAGAACCGTGCGTGAGAGTTTCCAACTCACACGGCTCCTCAATTACCTGGCGCTTGTCATACGCGCCTCTTCTTGACGGTCAATTTCTCTGGCCGTCTT
>WNFU01002007.1_pt1 | contig 29690 bp, 26 predicted proteins | sample 5400121 | NCBI WGS metagenome assembly WNFU01 (sample SAMN13153360, study PRJNA577476) | soil metagenome | isolation source: 100 cm soil or saprolite under grassland replicate 1 | place: USA:California | collected 2016-06-15 | reverse complement strand
GGGACGTGGCAAGTGACCGGGGCCTACCAGGGGGAATCGTCCCCGGGAACGGACGGCGGAGGCGGGCGAGGAACGAGGCCCGCACAGCCTCGGCGGCGGCGTCCGCGCCGGAACAGACCTCCCCCGCCCGGGCGTAGCCGATCACGCGCTCGCCCCTGCGCATGCGCACTCTACAGTAATCGTCACTATTCTGTACTGGAGGCGAGCCGCCGGGCGAGACGGACGGCTCTTCTCTTCGGGAAGCGGTTCGGGCACGCGCTGGCCGAGGCCGGAAGAGGGCGCGCGCGGGCAGCGCGGTCACGCTGCGGGCGAAGCCCGTGCTGGGTGCGAACGCCGCCGCCGAGGCCGTCCTCCTTCCGTGCCCGCGCACGCGACCGCAAGCGACCGAGGCCTACGAGGGGGAATCGTCCCCGGGAGCGGACGCCGTCGGTGGCAGCGCGGACCTCAGCGACGGTGTCCCCGGCGCACGTCTGCCAAGCCTCCAGTAACCATCCGTAGTCTGTAAACCGCCCGGCCAGGCGCCGTCGCAGCTGCGGACGCTCTTGGGAAGAGTACGGCGCAATGTCACACCCGGTCGGCCGCGAGCAGGGAGGACACAGAGGGACGGATTGCGCATCAAGAGACGGCTCCTGCCCATCTCCGTTGCTCATTCAGACAACGAAAGGCGGCCAAATGAGTAGCACACCGTGACACGTCCAAAGTCCTTCCTCGCCCACGTTCGCCACTGGCGCGCGACCGGAGTGTACGAGGGCGATCAGGAGGCAAGCGGGCCAGTAGTGCTACCCGCTCCAGATGACCTCGGCGCGCTCGCCGATCGGCTGCCACCTGCGCCGCTTCGGGTCGGCCTTCGCCACCTTGACGCGGGCGATGTAGGCGCGGACGACGGGGCGGCGTTCGCTCATGGTCAGCGACGGCCAGGCCTCGAGGACCTCCTGAGGGGTGCGTACGCTCGCTCCCGCGACCCCGATGGCGAGGTTCGCGTCCATGGCCTCGGCCCAGGCGGCCTCCGCCTCGCGGATCGCCTCCCGGCGCTTCTCGACCTCGGCCCGGTACGTCTCCGGCCCGAGCAGGGAGGCCACGCCCGCCTGCAGGAACGCCTCCAGCTCGACATGCGCCGCCTCCATGACCTCCCCCGTGGCCTGGATGCGCTTGCCGATGGCGGCCGGCTTGACCAGCCGCGGGTCGTCCCTGCGCAGCGCCTCCAGGAGCAGCTCCTCGACGTAGGGATCGAGCGTCCGGGTGGAGGCGACGGCCGGCGAGCCGCACTTGCCGCTCGCGTAGCGCGTGCGGCAGTAGTAGCTGGCGACCCGGGCTCCTTCGCGGGTGGTCGAACCGGTGAGGGAGAGCTTGTGCCCGCAGCCCGCGCAGTGGACGATCCCGGCGAGCAGGCCCTGCGCCGCGATCGAGCCGTCCCTGACGTGGGCGCGGTCCTTGCCGCCCCGCTGGGCAGCCTGCCATTCGGCCTCGGAGACGATCGGCTCATGCGCGTTGGCCGTCACGAACTCGCCGCTGCGCGCCTCCCCCTTGTAGAGCGCCGTCTCGGGATCGACCCGCAGGCGAGCGTCACGGCGGTTGCGCACGTAGCCGCTCGGCGTCGGCGCAACGTGCACGCCGCGCTTGACAGCCGCGCCGCGGGCGACGCGCCACCCCTCCCGCCTCGCATCGAGCTCCTGCTCGGCCAAGGCGGCCAGCATCGTGATCACGAGCTTGCCCGATGCCTGCGACGAGTCGACGCCGTCCTCGACGGTGACCAAGCGGCCACCCGCCTCCTTGATCCGCTTCGCCGCCTGCAGCGTCTCCAGCGTGTCGCGGCCGAAGCGCTCGAGGTTCATCGTCACGAGGCCGCTGGAAAGCCCGGACTCGACGCGCGCGAGCAGCCTGCCCAGCTGGCGCTGATCGACGGGCCTGGCTCCCGACATGTCCTCCTCTAGGACAATCTCACCCAGGGCGACGTCGTGCAGCCTGGCCCAGCCCGCGATCTTCTCCCGCTGGACCGTCGGGCTGATGTAGCGCTCCCCCTCGCGTCCTCCCACGCGCGAGACCCGGATGTAGCCGTCCATCACCTTCACCGTTTCCTCCTGTTCGCTGCCCTGCCGCGGCACTCGAAACAGTAGGGGATCAGTTTGCAAGCGTCAAGAGACTATCGGGATCTCTGACGAAGCAGAGGCGCGAGCCACCCTCGCGGACCGTGTATGGAGGGCGTTCGGGCTCGATTCCCCTCTCGGCGAGCCGCTCGAGCGTCGCGTCCATGTCCTCGACGCTGACGGCGATGTGTCCATAGCCCGTGCCGAGCTCGTACGAGTCGACGCCGAAGTTGTACGTCAGCTCGAGCCGCGGGCCGTCACCGGGAAGGCCCATGAAGACGTTGATCGCCTCGTCGCGAATCGGAAGGCGGCGCATCTCCTCGAAGCCGAGCGCCTCGTAGAAGGCGACCGAGCGGTCGATGTCGCCGATGCGGTAGCACGTGTGAAGCAGCTCCACGTGCGCAAATCTTGCCAGACTCTAGCCCGTGATCGAGTCGCTGCACGTCGCCAGCGGCGCCGCGGCCGGAGCCGCGCTGCGGTCGAGAACGGCCGCGGTCGTCGCGGGGCCCGTTCTGCACATCCTGGGCGACCTCATCCCGCACCAGGACATCGCCTCGCGGGGATTCGAGGTCGGGAGCGGCGTGCTGGGCGTCCTCTTCGTCGCTGCCCGCCGTGGGCCCACCGACGCCGCCACCCTCGGAGCGCTCGCCGCCTCCGCACCCGACATCGAGCACGTCGTCAAGCTGCCGCGGCCCGGCGGGCGCAAGCTGTTCCCCAGCCACCGGCTGCCGGGCTGGCACCGGCCCGGAGGAGTGCCTGCGTGGGCGCAGCTCCTCGCCGCCGGCGCTCTCCTCGGGATGGTCCTCAGCGCTCCGATCCCTTCAGGCGCCGGGTCACCTCCTTGACGACGGTCGGCGCCAGGTCCTTGAGGACGGAGTCGAGGGATTCGTCGTTGCGGAGCCGTTGAAGCGTCTTATCGATGGCCTTCGCCCCGATTCCCTGAGTGACGGTCGGGCGCTTGAGCGCGCTGATGTCGAGGCTCTGCCAGACCCAGAGACCGCTTGCTGCCGCAAGGACGATCGCGAGCCCGAAGCACCCAGCCCCCGCGGCCACCCCTTCCCAGCGCGGTCGGTGTAAGGCCTCGAACAGGATGAAGGCGATGAGGCCGGCCACCAGGCCGCCGGCCAACCCGATCAGGAACGTTCGCACGAAGGCGTAGATCGCCCCGCTCCTGACGTCGTCCTTCGCCTCCTTCAGGAACGGGCGCACGCCCTTCGCGATTTGCCTGACCGCGTGGGGGTGCACCGCCCGCGGCTGGACCTTGAATGCATAGGGCGCGTCGAAGACCGGGGCCTCGATCTCCCAGCCGGCGAGCGGGATGAAGATCTGGGCTTTTCCGCTGAAGGAGGGAGAGATCTCGTACTGGAGCGTGCCGAAGTTCGAGCCGCGCGTGACCGGGCCGGCCAGGCGCATCGCGAGCAGCATGCAGACGAGCGTGAAGAGGGCGAGTCCGAGCCCGACCGCGATCCGAATCGCCCAGGTTCTCATCAGGCGGCCGGCGGAAGGCCGGGAGCTCCGCCGATCAGGTCGCGGATCCAGCGCTTTCTCGCGCTGCGCTTCTTCTCACGCTCTCGCGCCTTCGCCAGCTTTCGCCCGTCCGCTCGATACCACCGCCGCGCCCACGGCGACTGCGGACGGGCCAGCCGGATTGCGCCGATCAGCCCGACCAGCGGGATGAAGATCCCCGCGAGCCCCATCAGCAGCTTCCCCTTCAGAAACGAGATCGACGAGGTCAGGAGCACCAGGGCGATGGTCACTGCAGTCGCGGCCGTCGACGCTCGCTCTTCCAGCCCGAACGGGGCGACGCCCAGGAAGACGAGCGCGGCGAAGAGGGTCGCGAGGATGACGGCGTCGAGCGAGCTGCGGCCCTCCTCGGCCCAGTACACGTCGCGCAGGTGCAGCCAGAGCGCGAACTCGTCCAGCGTCAGCGCCGCACCGGCTCCGAAGCAAATCGCGAGCAGGTCCAGCCAGGGATGGCCTGGATCGAGGGCGAAGTCGAGAAATCCGGAAAACAGGATCAGGACGACCCCGACCACCATGTGATGGAGGTGGACGTCGCCGACGCTCCCGCTCCCCCAGCCCCGGGTGCGGGCGAGCCGCGTGTACATGCGCGTGAGCGCGAATGTGATTAAAAACGCAAGCACGAGCAGGAAGGCCGTCTGCCGGCCGCTGTCGATGATGTGATCGCGGTAGAAGTCGACGAGTCCCATCCGCGGCCGATCCTACTCCCGACGGAGGTCGGTCCAAGATCGCCCGGTGAACCGGGTCCGCAGCTTCGTCGCCCAGTACGCGCCGCACCTCACGACGCGGACGGTGGACATGCCGCAGCTGCTCGACACGCTGCTCGTGTGTGCAGTAGGGACGATCCTGATCATCCGCACCCAGCTCTGGCTCAGCAACTACCCGCAGCTCGGGGGGCACGGCCTGCACATCGCCCACCTGCTTTGGGGCGGGCTGGGGATGCTGATCGCGATCGTCATCCTGGTCTCGTTCCTGAACCCCGTGGCCAGGCAGGTCGGCGCGGTGCTGGGAGGTATCGGGCTCGGCTTCTTCATCGACGAGCTCGGCAAGTTCCTCACCGCGGACAACAACTACTTCTTCAAGCCGACCGCGGCCATCATCTACCTCTTCTTCGTCCTCTTCTTCCTCGCGACCCGGCAGCTCCAGCGGCGGCGCGTCCTCTCCTCGCGCGATTATCTCGTCATCGCGCTCGATCTGGCCAAGGATGCCGCGGGAGGGACGATGGACGAGCGCGAGAAGGAGCGCGCGTTCGGCCTCCTCGCGCGGCTGACCAGAGCGATCCGATGGTCGCGCAGGTGCGGGCGCTGATCGAGGGCGGAGGTCGTCCCCTTCGAGCGAGAGGGGCCCCTTGTTCGAGCCGGGACGCGGCTTCGAGCCTGGTGCTTCAGCCAGCCGGAAAAAAGTGGTTCATCCGCCTCATCACCGTGCTGTTCGTCCTGTGGGGCCTTTCGACGCTGATCGAGATCGTGGGGATGATCATGAGGCTCGAGCCTCATCTGGCCCGGCAGACGACGGTCAAGATCGGCGGTCCGGTGACCTCGAAGACGGGCCACTTCGGTTTCGTCGAGTGGGCGAACCTGGCCGCGTCGATCGTCTCCGGGTTGTTCGTGCTCTGGGGTCTCGCCCGCCTGCGCCGCTCGCGGGCGGCGGCCTACGCGATGTTCGAGCGCGCGCTCCTGATCTCGATCTCATCACGCAGGTGTTCGCCTTCATCCAGTCCCAGTTCGGAGCGGTCCTGGGGTTGCTCGTCGACGTGCTGCTTTTCTATACCGTGCGCTACATGCTCGCCCGCGAGCGGGAGCTCGAGGAAACTTCCCCCCAAAGGTCTGTGGGGGCACCGGTCCCTGCCGCCCGCGCGCCTGCCTGAGATGCGAGCTCCGGCGCTCCTGTCCGCTGCGTTTGTGATCGGTCTTCTGGCCGGTGCCTTATCCGCGCAACCGGAGCGCGCCTCCTCTCTGGGCTCGCTCCGCGCAGCAATGAGCGAGATGGTGGCCGAGGGCGTGCCCGGCGTCGCCGTCCTGATCGTGCGCGCCCACCAGAGGGAATTTCTGACCGCCGGGTACGGCGATCGAGAGCGGCGAGCTCCGATACGGCGCACGGACCGATTCCGGATCGCGAGCGTTTCAAAGGCGTTCAATGCGGCTGTCGTCGTCGGCCTCGCCCGTGCGCGCAAGCTGAAGCTGTCGGACACGGTCGAGCGCTGGTTACCGGGGCTGCTGAAGCACGGACGCCGGATCAAGATTCGCCAGCTGCTCCGGCATACGAGCGGCTTGCCCGACTACACGAAGGACCCGGATTTCCTCCGGCGGCTCGGTCGCAATCCGCAACGCTCCCGGCGACCGCGTGAGCTGGTGAGCTTCGTCGCGTCGAAACCGCTCCATTTCCGTCCCGGTAGTCGCTACGAGTACTCGGACACCGAGAACATCGTGCTCGGCCTGATCGCGGTCGCGAGGACGAAACACTCGTACGAGACCCAGCTGCGCACCCGCGTCTTCCGGCCGCTCGGTCTCCGGTCGACGAGTCTCCCCAGGGGCCTGCGAATCCCAGGAGCGCACGTGCACGGCTACCAGTACGAGCATCCCGCCGGCGGGGGCGCCCTCGAGGACGTCACGAGCGCCCTCAACCCCACCGTCGCGTGGGCGTCGGGGGGAATGGTCTCGACGCTGCCGAATCTCTCCCGGTTCTTTTCGGCGCTCCTTCGAGGGCGCATGGTCGGCCACGCGTATCTTCGCCGGATGAAGCGAACCGTGCCCGGCTCCTCCTCGCCTGCGGGGCCGGGAATGAACCGGGCCGGGCTGGGGATCTTCCGCTACCGGATGCCGTGCGGGATCGTCTGGGGTCACACCGGGTCGTTCCCGGGTTATCGACTCTTCGCCGCCGCGAGCGCGGACGGGCGGCAGTCGGTCGCCTTCATCTCCAACGCCACGCATGCGTCCGAGCGCGCCGACCGACTTGCCCTGCGCGTGCAGCGTCTTGCGGTATGCCGCGCGCTCGGTCGTTAGCTGCCGGGGGCGCTGCTGCCGAAGCCCTCCGCGAGCTCTTCCTGCTCGACCCGGACGTCGTCTTCCTCAACCACGGCTCGTTCGGGGCCTGTCCGCGGCGCGTCTTCGAGGCCTACCAGCGCTACCAGCTCGAGCTCGAGCGCCAGCCGGTCGATTTCCTCGCCCGCGACCGGCGCTACCCGGCGCTGATCGATGACGCGCGAACGCGGCTCGGCGACTACGTCGGCGCCGAGGCCGGCGATCTCGTCTTCGTCCCGAATGCGACCACCGGCCTGAACGCGGCCGCGCGCTCGCTCGCGCTCGAGCCGGGTGACGAGGTGCTCGCCCCGGTCGGCGAGTACGGAGCCGTGGACATGCTCTGGAGGTACGTGTGCGGGCGCGCCCGCGCGCACTACGTCACGCGGCCCGTCCCGCTGGGAGCCGGCCCGGAGGAGGCGCTGGAGACGCTCTGGGCAGGCGTGACGCCAAGGACCCGGGTAGTTGTGGCGAGTCACGTCAGCTGCTTCACGGGCGCGGTCTTGCCCGTGGAGGAGCTGTGCCGGCGCGCGCGCGAGCACGGGCTGCTCTCGATCGTCGACGGCGCGCACGCGCCCGGGCAGATCCCGCTCGACCTGGAGGCGGTCGGTGCCGACGTCTACGCGGGCAACTGCCACAAGTGGCTGTGCGCGCCCAAGGGCTCGGCGTTCCTGTACGTGCGGCCCGAGCGGCAGGAGCTGATCGAGCCCCTGATCGTGAGCTGGGACTGGGAGGAGGAGACGGGCTTCGCCGCCCGGCAGCGATGGGAGGGCACGAGAGACCCCGCGGCGTGGCTCGCCGTCCCGGATGCGATCGACTTCCAGGCGGAGCACGACTGGGACGGCGTGCGGGCGCGCTGCCACGACCTCGCGCTACAGGCGTGGGCCCGGATCGCCGAGCTCCTCGGCGTCCCGCCGGCGACGCCCGACTCGTTCGTCCAGATGGTGGCCGTTGCCCTTCCGCCGTGCGATCCGTGGGCAGTCCAGCGTCTGCTATTCGACGAGCACCGCATCGAGGTACTCGGCCAGCGGCTCGCCGAGACGCCGCTCCTGAGGATTTCGTTCCAGGCCTACAACGACGCCGGCGACCTGGAGGCTCTCGTGTCCGCGCTGGCCGAGATCTTCGGCAGCTTGCACACCGGGCGAGGCGGAGCTATCACTACGGGCTGAGTGGCGCCTTCAGACGCTGAGCAGATCGACTTCCGCCTGCTCGGCCCGATCGCAGCGGTTCGAGATGGGGAGACCCTGGCGCTCGGCGGGCCGCGCCAGCGGGCGCTGCTCGGCCTTCTGCTCCTCGAGCCGGGAAGATCGCTCTCCACCGATCGCCTCGCCGACGAGCTGTGGGGCGAGCGGCCGCCGCCGGGCGCGCCGGCCACGATTCGCTCCTACGTGTCCAGGCTTCGGTCCGTGCTCGGGCCGGGGGCGCCGATCGAGGCGACGTCGTCCGGGTACGCGCTGAGCGTCTCCGGGGACCTCGTCGATGCGGCGCGGTTCGAGCGGCTCGTCCAGGAAGGACAGGACGCCCGTGCGCGCGGCCAGGCACAGCGCGCGGCCGACGGCCTGCGTGGCGCACTCGAGCTGTGGCGCGGCCGACCCTTCGACGGGGCGGGTGACGAAGGCGCGCTCAAGGCCGAAGCGGAGCGGCTCGACGAGCTGAGGCTCCTCGCGCTCGAGGAGCGGATCGAGGCCGACCTCGCGCTCGGCCGCGCCGCCGAGCTGGTGCACGAGCTGGAGGGGCTCGTCCGCGAGCACCCCTACCGCGAGCGGTTCTGGGCGCAGCTGATGCTCGCCCTCTATCGAGGCGGCAGGCAAGCCGACGCGCTCGACGCATATCGCCGAGGGCGGGAGATCCTCGCAGAGGAGCTCGGGCTGGAGCCAAGCGAAGACCTGAAGCGGCTCGAGCAGGCGATCCTCCGCCAGGAAGTCCCCGAGGTGAAGCCCCCGGAGGAGCGTCACAACCTCCCGGCTCCCGTGACCGGGTTCGTCGGCCGCGAGGCCGAGCTGGCCGACATCGAGCGCTTGCTCTCGGAGGGAAGGCTGGTGACGCTCACCGGCGTGGGCGGCGTCGGCAAGACGCGGCTGGCTCTGGAGGCCGCGACGCGCGCGGTGCCCGACATGCCCGACGGAGTCTTCTTCGTCGACTTCGCCGGGCTCGCCGAGGCCGAGCTGGTGCCGCGCTATGCGGCGCTCGTCTTCGAGCTCGGGGAGCAGCCGGGAAAGCCGGCCGGCGAACAGCTCACGGCGCGGCTGCGGGACGCGGACCTCCTGCTCGTTCTCGACAACTGCGAGCACCTGCGCGAGGCCTGCGCCGAGCTTGCACAGAGCTTGCTCGCTGCCTCTCCGCGCCTCCGCATCCTGGCGACCAGCCGCGTGCCCCTCGGCGTCTCCGGCGAGGTCGACTTCCCGGTCTCGCCGCTCGAGCTTCCCGCCGCCGACCTCGATCCGGACGAGCTGCGGTCCTCCGAGGCGGTGCAGCTCTTCCTGGCCCGCGCGCGCGAGGCCCGGCACCGCCTCGAGGACGACCAGCCTGCGCTTGCTTCCGCCGCTCGAATCTGCCGGGACGTGGACGGCCTTCCGCTCGCGATCGAGCTCGCCGCGGCCCGCGCCAAGGCGCTGTCCCTGGAGGAGATCGCAGACCGCCTGTCGGACCGCTTCCGCTTTCTCGTCTCATGGCGGCGCCTCACCGCCGCCCGCCACCGCACGCTCGAGGAGGCGATGGACTGGAGCTACGAGCTGCTGACGGAGGACGAGCGCGACCTCCTCCGGGAGCTCTCCGTGTTCATCGGCGGCTTTGCGCTCTCCTCGGCTATCGCCGTCTGCCTGGACGGTGACGAGGCGCGCGGCGAGCAGCTCCTGGCCCGGCTCGTGGACGCCTCTCTCGTGGTGGCCGAGGAGCGCGAAGGCGCGATGCGCTATCACCTGCTCGAGACGGTTCGCCAGTACGCGGCGGAACGGCTGGAGGAGACGGGTGGGGAGGGGGCCGTGCGGCGCCGGCACGCCGAGTGGTGTCTCGCGCTCGCGGAAGAAGCCGAGCCGCAGCTGACGGGCGAGGAGCAGACGACGTGGTTCGCCACCCTCGAGGCCGAGAGCGACAATCTCCGCTCGGCGCTGACGTTCCTCGGCTCCGCCGAGGAGTACGAGCTGCGCCTGCGGCTCGCCGTCTCCATCTCGCGCTTCTGGTACGTCCGCGGCTACCTCTCGGAAGCGCGCCGCTGGCTCGAGGAGGCACTTGCGGAGGGGGCCGACGACCAGCCGCTCGATCTTCGCAGGCGCGCGCTGACCGCGGCCGCGGCCGTTGCGCTGCTTCAGGGCGAGTACGCCGACTCGACGTCCTTTGCGGAGCAGGCGCTCGCCGCCGCGCGCGAAGGGGGCGACGACCGCTTCGTCGCCAACGGCCTCAGCAATCTGGGCGCCATCGTCCTGGCTGCGGGCGATCACGAGCGGGCGGCCGAGCTGCTCGAGGAGGCCGTGGCGCTCGCACGGAAGGTGGGGGACACCAGAATCGCGGCGCTGGCGATCAACAATCTCGGGGATCTCGCGCTTACGGTCGGCGACTACGAGCGGGCCAAGCCGCTGTTCGAGGAGAGCCTCGCCCTGTTGGAGGAGCGGGGAGACACTTCGAACCTCGCGCGCTCCCACTTCAACCTGGGCGCGGTCGCCTTGCAGCTCGGCCGCCCCGCCGATGCGCGCGTCCGTTTCCGCGAGAGCCTGGCGCTGGCCGACGAGGCGGGGGACAAGGAGGATCTGGCCTGGTGCCTGGAAGGCGTCGCGGCGCTCGCTGGCGCGGCCGGGCGCGGGGAGGACGCCGCCCTTCTCCTGGGTGCCGCCGGGTCGCTGCTCGAGGCCATGGAGGCCGATTTCAAGCCCTTCGAGCGCAAGCTGCACGACGCGACCGAGGCGCGGGTCCAGAGCCTCTGCGACGGGGAGGCGTTCAACGCGGCTGCGAGCAGGGGAGCGGCGATGCCGCTCGACGAGGTGCTCTCCTGCGCCCGGCTCGAGCTCGACGAGGCCTGATTCCCGCTGCAACGGAATTGCAACGCCGTGGAGCCACACTGGCGACGAAATGGCAATGCGCTCACAAGACGGGCAGCCCGCGGACGGCGCCATAGCCGAGACGAGGGCCGCCTTCGTCTCGGCGCTCGAGAGCGGCGACGCGACCGCCGCGTCGACTCTCTACACCTCTGACGCTCGGCTCATGCCACCGTCGGTCGAGCCGCTCCAGGGTCGCGAGGCGATCGAGGCGTACTGGCAGGCCGGGCTCGATTCCGGGGTCTCGACCGTCGAGCTCGAGACCCTGATGCTCGAGCAGCACGACCGGCTTGCGTACGAGATCGGCCGCTATGCGCTGCACCTCGAACCCTCCGAGGGCGGGACGCTCGTCGAGCGCGGCAAGTACGTCCTCGTCCACCGCCGGCAGGAGGACGGTTCCTGGGGCCGCGCCGTGGAGATGTTCAGCCCCGACGCGCCGCCGAGAGGCCGCTGAGGACGCGCATGAAGGGGAGAGCGCTCACGGGGATGATCGCCGCCGGTCTCGCGGCCGTCGCCTGCGCGATCGCTGCGGCACCTGCGGACGCGGCCAAGAAGCTCGTCTACCGCGACCCGGCGAGCTACAAGGGCGTCACCAGGGCACCGAAGACGAAGGCGCCGCCGAAGCCGCCCATGGTGCAGCTTTCCACGACAGGCCAGTTTCCGGATGTGCTGGTGGACGAGGCCGGAACCGCACACATCGTCTGGAACGAGCCGCGCGGCGACCAGGCCGACGCCGCCATGTACTGCCGGCTGAAGCGTGGAGCGAAGACCTGCGACGTCCTGCGGACACTGCTGTGGAACAAGAGCTACGGCCCGGGCGACGGTCCCCAGTTCAACAACGACTACTTCGGCCCGAAGATCGTCCGCGTCGGCGACCAGCTCGTCGTCCTGAGCAGGCGCTATCCGACGAGCCCGTCGGTTGTCGTCGCCTGGACGTCCCTGGACGGGGGAAATAGCTGGTCCACACCCGAGCACGTGGGGACGATCAACCTCGGCCAGCTCGTCGTCCTCGGGCCCGAGACCGACCCGACCATCCTGAACCTGAGCATCAGTCCCGGTGGGTGCAAGTTCGTCGAGGGTGCGAGCGCAGCCTGTCTCCAGGCCTACAAGTCCGGGGAGTTCTCCGCCGAGACGGAACCGCTCGGAACGGGGGAAGAGAACTACTACCCGTCCCTGACGCTGGACCGCGGGCGTCCGCTCGCGAGCTTCAACTCTCTGAGCTACTACACCGTCCTCCGGCGCTGGACGGGGGTGGGCTCGCCGCTCGACCGGTCGAGGTGGACGAAGCCGACGAAGATTCTCCACTCCATCGAGCCTCAGGTTGCCGGCGGCCCCAGCGGTGCGTGGCTGCTCGACCGGAATGCCGACACCGGCTCAGTGCGTATCCGCCGAGTGACGTCCGCGTCCGGTGGTATCGACCCGGCCCCGCCCACAAGGCTCTCTGCCGACGGCGACAACAGCATGCTGCGGCTGACGGTCGACCCCTCGGACGGTCTCCACTCCCTCTGGACGAGGCGTGACTACGGCAGCGACGGGACGGAAGGCGTCTATCTCGCCGAGTCGGGCGCTGGTGCGCTCGAGCCGGCGACCAAGCTCGTGGGAGGGAACTCGAACGGGCAGACGGCGGTCGGGGCTGCACTCGACGGAGGAGGGTTCGCGCTCTTCAACCGCACCGGCGGTCTCAGCAACCCGGGGAAGATCACGGCCGCGGCGTACGGACCGCTCGGGCCGACGGGCAAGAAGGGGATCTCGGGCGTCCCCGGCGGCGGGAACAAGTCGTGCGGGCTGATCTCGTTCGGCCAGTTCGACCTCAAGGCGGCCGCCGGCTGCTTCCTCTTCGGCACCGGCGCCAACTCGCGCGTTGCGGTCACCGGCGGCGAGGTTCGTGTCAACGGCCTTCGGATCGTTCCCGACGCCGGCGTGAAGATCATCCTCGACCCGAAGGACCTCCAGATCGACACGACCGGCGCGGTCCGGGTCATGGTCAGCAACGCCTCGATCGGGGACATCGTCCTCTTCCGCGGCGCGATCCACCGTGACATCTTCAAAGTGGCGCCGAACAGGCCACTCTTCGAGTTCCCGAGCCTGCTCTTCAAGGCGAACGTGCTCGGATTCGACGTCGGCGCGAACATTCGCGTCTACCTCAAGGGGACCGGCGTTCGGATCCCGATCGACGTCAAGCTGCCCGCGGGCTTCGGCGGCTTCACCGGACATGCGGAGCTGTTCGCGGACAACTCCGGCCTGAGGCTCGACTCCCTGCACATCCACATCGGGCCCGTCCCGCTCGGCGCGCTCGTCATCAGGTCGATCGACATCGACTACTCGGGCCTGCAGGACCGCTGGGTCGGCGACGGCGAGCTGACGGTGCCGCCCGGAGGGACCCTGCGTGCCCGCGTCGAGTTCCTCATGGGGGAGCTCGATTCGGCGCTGATCGAGCTCACTCCGAACCCGCCCATCACGATCGGCCCGTTCGTCTATCTCCTCCAGGTGCGGGGCGGCTTCCGCGTCGATCCGGTGCAGATCAAGGCCGGCGCCTCACTCGGCGCGGGCGCCGCCATCCAGGGCAAGGCGCCCGTGAAGGTGAACGGGGACTTCACGATGACCTTCCCCAAGGGGGCGCCGGGTGACTTCCACCTCGACGGGACCGTCGAGCTGTTCCTCTTCCAGATCGGTTCGGGCTACCTCGACTTCAAGACGAACGGCTACGCCACCTTCGGCGGACACACCGGTTTCTCGGCGATGGTGCTTGGCACGGGCTTCAACCTCAACGCGGATCTCGCCGGCTTCGTGGACGCGCGCAGCGGCAGGTTCGGAGCCAGGCTCGACGGGAGCGCGGAGGTTTGCATGTGGTTCGGCGTCCCGCTCTGCACCGAGGCCGGGATCAAGACCGCGCTCTCGGACGTCGGGATCGCCCTGTGCGGTGAGTTCACGGTGCCATTCGTCGGCAAGAAGACCGGTGGGATTCGGTACCCGTGGAAGGACTTCAACCCGATCTACCTCCAGAACCCGGTTCTCTTCATCGCCCAACTGGTCAGGCACGTTCGGACTCCCTGCAACACGGATGGCTACTACCTTGCGCCTCCGAGCCGCGCGCCGGCTCCGTTCCGCGCCTCCAGCACTCAGGTCTCGGTTCGCTCGGGGCTGCCCAGCGCGACGATCCTGGTCGAAGGGAAGGGCGGCAGGCCTGACGTGACGGTGACGGGGCCCGGCGGGGTCACGATCAACACCTCGACGCGAAAGGGCGGCTACGTCACGGGCATGAACGGCATCGCGGCGGAATACGTCGTGCTGGACAAGCCTCGGGGCGGCACGTACACGATCACGCCGAACGCCGGCTCGAAGCCGATCAAGGACGTATTGCTCTCGGACGGGTACAAGGAGGCGAAGGTCAGCGCCAAGCTCGGGCGAAAGGGCTCGAAACGGACGATCGCCTACCGGATCTCCAACCTCGGCCACGGCCAGTCGGTGACCTTCGCGGAGCGGGGCGCCTTCGGCACCCGCCTCATCAAGACTGTCGAGAGCTCGAGCGGAAGGGTCCGCTTCAAGCCGGCCGAGGGCAAGGGCGGTCGGCGGACCGTGCTCGCGTTCGTCGAGCAGCGCGGGTTCGCGACCGACACCAAGGAGATCGGCCACTACCGGGCCCCAGGCCCCTCCAAGCCCGGTCCGGTGCGAAAGCTCGCGGCGAAGCGCAAGGGCACGAACCTGACGGTGCGCTGGAAGCCCGCGCGCCGGGCCGCGACCTACGTTGTCAAAGTGAAGGGCTCGAAGGGCACCCGGCTCGGCAGCTTCCTGCAGGCGAAGACACGCCGGGTGCGCTTCAAGGCCATCCGAAGAGACGAGCGGTTCAAGGTGACAGTGCAGGCGTTCTCGAAGTCGTTCCGCGCCGGCCCGATCCGCAAGGTCGTCATCCGCGCCGGCTAAGGCGTGACGCCCGACTATCGTCCACAGAGGTGTCTCGGTCGGCGCAGCCCGTGGCCTCTTCGCCTGCCTCCGCGGGCGAGCAGGCCGAACAGCGTGAGAAGCTCAGCGACGAGCTCGAGCGCTGGCTGACCGGCGAGGGCGACAAGACGCTCGGCGGCCTCATCGGCGTCTTCGCGGAGAGGAGCTTCGCCGTCGTCTTCGTGCTGCTCCTCGGCGTGCCGGCGCTCCCGCTGCCGACCGGTGGCGCCACGCACGTGTTCGAGATCATTGCCGTCCTGGTCGCCTTTCAGCTGATCGCGGGTCGCGACGAGATCTGGCTGCCGAGGCGCTGGTGCAAGGTCGAGCTTGTGGGCGAGAAGCGCACGCGCTTCATCGCGGCGCTGACGAGGCTGATTCGCCGGCTCGAGCGCCTGTCTCGGCCCCGGCTGGCGTTCCTGTTCGATCGCCGCGTGACCAACGCGCTCTTCGGTCTGCTCGTGATCGGCGGGTCGGTTGCCGCCTTCCTCGCCCCTCCCTTCACGGGACTTGACACGCTACCCGCGCTTGGCGTCGTGCTCCTCTCGCTGAGCGTCCTGCTCAAGGACGTCGCGATCACGCTGGCGGCGCTCGTCGTCGGCGCGACCGGCGTTGCGCTGGAGGTGATCCTCGGCGCGGCGGCGATCCGCGGCATTTGGGGAATCTTCTAGCCCGCCAGAGCCGTAAGGTTGGGCGGACGTGGCGAGGATCGAAGACTACGCGCTGATCGGCGACCTGCAGACGGCGGCGCTCGTGAGCCGCGAAGGGTCGATCGACTGGTGCTGCTTTCCTCGGTTCGACTCCAGCGCCTGCTTCGCCGCACTGCTCAGCGAGCCCGAGCACGGCCGGTGGCTGCTGGCCCCGGCGAACGAGGTCCGGAGATCGTGGCGTCGCTACCGCCACGACACGCTGATCCTCGAATCCGTATTCGAGACGGACGAGGGCAGCGTGCGCGCGATCGACTTCATGCCGCCGCGCGGCAAGGCCCCCGACATCATCCGGATCGTAGAGGGGCTCGACGGCGAGGTGCCGATGCGCTGCGAGCTCGTGATCCGGTTCGACTTCGGCCACATCGTGCCGTGGGTGCGCCGGGTCGATAAGGCCCTTGTCGGCGTCGCCGGGCCCGACGCGCTCTCCTTCCGCACGCCCGTCGAGCTGCGCGGCGAGAACATGACCACCGTCGCCGACTTCATGCTCGAGCAGGGCGAGCGGATCCCGTTCGCGCTGACCTGGTTTCCGTCCCACGAGAACGTGCCCGAGGAGATCGATCCCGAGCAGGCGCTAACCGACACAGAGGACTACTGGCTGGACTGGGCCGGTCGGAGCGCGCACGACGGCGACTACCACGACGAGATCCACCAGTCGCTGCTGGTGCTCAAGGCGCTCACGTATGCCCCGACGGGCGGGATCGCCGCGGCGCCGACTGCGTCGCTTCCCGAGTTGCTCGGCGGCGTCCGCAACTGGGACTACCGCTTCTGCTGGCTCCGTGACGCGTCGCTGACCCTGCTCGCGATGCTGAATGCCGGCTACCGCGAAGAGGCGCAGGACTGGCGGAATTGGCTCCTGCGTGCCATCGCCGGGGATCCGGCGGACATCCAGATCATGTACGGCTTGGCCGGCGAACGACGGCTCGACGAGCGCAACCTCGAGTGGCTCCCCGGCTACGAGCAGTCGGCGCCCGTACGGATCGGCAACGCCGCATCGGAGCAGCTCCAGCTCGACGTCTACGGCGAGGTACTCGACGCCGCCTACCAGACCCGCGTCCACGGAGCTCGACCCGACGAGCACGCGTGGGCGCTGATCAACGTGCTGCTCCGCTGGCTCGAGGACGGCTGGCGCCAGAAGGACGCCGGGATCTGGGAAGTGCGCGGGCCGACCCGACACTTCACGCACTCGAAGGTGATGGCCTGGGTCGCCTTCGATCGCGCAGTCCGCTTCTGTGAGGAGTTCGGCCGCGACGGACCGGTCGACCGGTGGCGGGCGGTCCGCGACGAGATCCGCGCTCAGGTACTCGATCGAGCGTGGAGCAACGAGAAGCAGGCCTTCACCCAATCGTTCGAATCAGACGAGCTCGATGCGAGCGTCCTGCAGATGCCGCTCGTCGGATTCCTGCCCGCAACCGACGAGCGCATCGTCAAGTCCGTGGAAGCCATTCGCCGCGAGTTGACGGTCGACGGGCTCGTCCTGCGCTACCGCACCCGGCACGACAGCGCTGTCGACGGGCTGCCCCACGGAGAAGGCGTGTTTCTGCCGTGCTCGTTCTGGCTCGCGGACGTGCTCGCGCTCCAGGGGAAGGTCGACGAGGCGAGGGAGCTGTTCGAGCGACTGCTCGACCTTCGAAACGACGTCGGCCTCCTCTCGGAGGAATACGATCCGGTTTCAGGCCGCCTGCTTGGAAACTTCCCCCAGGCCTTCACACACCTCGCGCTCGTCAACACGGCGCTCGTCCTCAGCGAGGGCCGCGGCATGCGGCATGCGCCCGAGAAGGGTACTCGCCCGGACGGCTAGGGACCGGTTGCGGGCGATCCCAGCTCGTCGGTAGCGCTCGGCGTCCGCAAGCAGATCCTGCTGGCGCAGTCTGGCCAGCTCGTGATTCAACGGGACGAACATGATCCGTACCTCCTCTGTCGTTACCGTTCGCAAAGGAGTCGGAGCCAACCTCGGGGCTTCGACATCGGATGTCGAGAACGCGTGGACGGCTTCGACCAGTCGGTGAAGGCACAGACCGACCGAAAGGAGCGACGCGTGAAGTACATCGCGCTTATCCACAACAACCCCGCCGCGTGGGAGGCCCTGTCGCAAGACGAGCGGGACCTGCACAACCGCGACGCGGACGTGTATCTCCGGCGGCTGACCGAGTCCGGGGAGCTGGCCGGGGGGGCCGTCGTGCTCGCTCACCCGTCGAATGCCAAGACCGTGCGGGTGCGAAACGGCGTCCCGGCCGTCACGGACGGCCCGTTCGCGGAGGGAAAGGAAGTGCTGGCCGGGTACTACGTGCTCGAGTGCGAGAACATCGAGCGGGCGACCGAGCTGGTCGAGGAAGATCCGTCCGCCCGGCACTTCGCCGTCGAGATTCGGCCGATCATGCACATGGGAGGCACGGATCTTTGACGAAGCGCGACGACGTCGAGGGCCTGCTGCGCCGGCTCGCGCCGCAGGTCCTCGGCGCACTCGTACGCCGGTACGGCATGTTCGACCTGTGCGAGGACGCGGTGCAGGAAGCGCTCCTCGCCGCCGCCCTCCAGTGGCCCGAGCAGGGTGTTCCCGAGAGCCCCCGTGGCTGGCTGATCACTGTCGCGTCACGCCGGCTGGTGGACGAGCTTCGCAGCGATCGAGCACGCCAACGCCGTGAAGAGACCGCCGCGGGACAGATACCGCCCGATGAGCTCCTCGCGCCGGCTTCCGACGCCGAGCACCCGCCGGAGGAGGACGACACCCTCACCTTGCTCTTCGTTTGCGCTCATCCCGCTCTCTCGCCTGCCTCGCAAGTCGCGCTCACTCTGCGCGCGGTCGGAGGCCTTTCGACGGCGGAGATCGCGCGTGCGTTTCTCGTCCCCGAGGCGACGATCGCGCAGCGGATCAGCCGCGGCAAGCAGCGCATCAAGGCCAGCGGCGCCGCATTCGACCTGCCCGCTGAGCCGGAGCGATCCGACCGGCTGCGCGTCGTTCTGCACGTCCTGTACCTGATCTTCAACGAGGGCTACACGGCGACTTCCGGTCCGGACCTGCAGCGGAGAGAGCTGACTGCGGAAGCCATCCGCCTCACCCGCGAGGTGCGGCGACTCCTACCGGAGGACGGCGAGGTAGCCGGCCTGCTGGCGCTGATGCTGCTGACCGAGGCCAGGCGTGCGGCACGCAGCCGTCCGGATGGGAGCCTGGTTCCGCTGCTCGAGCAAGACCGAGGTCGGTGGGACCAGGACTTGATTCAGGAGGGCCTCGCTCTCGTCACGGATTCTCTCTCCCGAACGCCGGTCGGCCCCTACCAGCTCCAGGCGGCCATCGCCGCGCTCCACGCCGAGGCGGTGCGTGCCGAGGACACCGATTGGGAACAGATCCTCGCCCTGTACGAGCTTCTCGACCGCATCTCGCCGAATCCAATGGGCACGCTCAATCGCTCGGTCGCGGTCGCGATGGTGCAGGGCCCGCAGGCCGGGCTCGACCTGCTGAGCACGCTCGAGGACGAGGGAATCGCCGAGCACCACCGTTTTCACGCAGTCCGTGCGCATCTGCTCGAAATGGCCGGCGACCGCGCAGGCGCACGGGACAGCTACCTCGCCGCGGCATGGCGAACGCTGAGCATCCCGGAGCAGCGCTATCTCGAGGCCCGCGCGGGCCGGCTGCGTGACGTCACACAACGCTGACGACCGGCGCCAGCCCCATGAACGCAGCGATTCGTTCCGTCTCGGCGTCGAGCTCTGCACGTTGGGCCTTCGTCAGCCTCCGCGTCGGAGCGACTTGTAGCTCGACTCTCTTCCCGCGCTTCTTGCGTTCCCACAGGCCTGCGGCAACGCCGTCGACGAGAACGAAGCGCACGCCTGCCGGCCCTTCGTACCGGCCGCGGGGATGGGCCGCGAGCTGCTCCTTCACGGCCTCGGGGACGAGGTGCTCGCGTTCGCGAAAACCCATGACATAGACGTCGTACTCGGGAAGGAGCCGAACGGCCGACTGCAGGCTCGGGAAGGTGGTGTCGCCGGCGAGAACGTAGGCCTGGTGACCTTCCACATCGATCGCTTCCAGCTCGGCGCCGAGCGCGTCGAATAGCGCGCGTGCACGGGCGACCTGGAAGCCTCGTCCGGCGAACCACTCCTGAAAGTCAGTCGGCCGCGCCGGGCCGTAGGCACGCAGATACCGGCGGGAGACTTCGAGGAGCGCATCTTCCTCGTCCACCTCCTGCCAGCCGTCGATCCACTGATCCGGCCTGACGAAGGTGACCTTGGTTCCCTGCGGGGGTCCCTGGCATAGCTCGTCCAGGAAGAAGCCGAACCCCGAGAGCAGCCGCTGCCGCGGTTTCGGGCCGACGCGCTTTGCGACTTCCTCGGCGATCTCCTCGCGCAGTAGGCAGCGGCCGTCGAGGGCATCCCACACGGATGCTCGAACTGCCTTCACCTCGCCGTCTGTTAGCGGCGGGTGGAGCACCCCTGCCGGATCCCGCCACGCCTCCAACGCTTGCGAGCCGTCCGCCGATGTACCGGCGACGGCCCGCTTGGCCGCGTGCCACAGCGCCAGCTCGTCGGCGGGATGCAGATGGAGCGTTCCCCGCAGCGTCCAGGCCTTCACCAACGCCCGCCGTTCCCACAGAGCGTCTCGGACGCCGGCCTGCGTGATGCCGTCGACCCGAGCAGCGAGCTGGAGCTCCGCGGAAGCCTGCACCTGCCCATGGATCCCGCCGACCTCCCGGGCGACCTCGACGAGCCGATCCGCGGAGGCGCGCTCGGCGAGTGAGGAGCGGGCCAGCCGGCGCGCGCGAACCTCGTCCCAGGTCGTGGAAGTCATTGGACGGATCTTGCCGACGACCGCTAGCGGTCCGCGCAATACCTCCGTAGGTGGAGCGTACCGGGCTCGAACCGGTGACCTCCGGCTTCAGAGCCCGACGCTCATCCCTGGGCGGCGGAGACGTAGCCGGAGCGTGCCGGGCTCGAACCGGCGACCTCCGGCTTGCCAAGCCGCTAATGCTGAACGACGTTCGACGACGACCGATGACTGGTGCCGACGAATCCCGCATGGCTACGCGGAATCAGAGCGTCCGCTTCGCAGCTCATGCGGTTCTTGCTCAGTCTCAACTTCGTGTCGTTGTGGCGTTGAGATGGTGTCGAGTCGTCTTTCTCGCGACGACGCGGTGCTTCCGCTTCGCCAGGGCCTCGACGAAAGAGCCTGCCGAATCCACGCACCCCCGTAGCACGCTGCGCTTGCAGACCGCTGAAGGCCACGACGTCGCGGAAGATGTCTTCCCCCCGATTCGGGCAGTTATCTGAGGTCAGGCGGCTGCGAGCGGAGGGCGTCGTCGACGGGACTCTTCAAACCAATGTGGGTGCCGTCGGGATCGACAACGACCGCATAGCGCGAACCCCAGAACGCGTCGATGGGAGGCTGGCCCGACGACCCCCCGCGGTCGAGAAGCTCCCGGTACAGCACGTCGACCTGCTCGCGATCCTCGACACGCACGTCGAGTAGTGCACTGCCACCGGTGCCGCCGGGGTGGCCGGCGTCGAAGGCGGCGACGAATTCGCGATCGCCGGCCGGCAGGAACGCCACCGAAAGGCCGCCAGGGAGCTCAGCCGTCGCAGCCACCGGCCCCATCGGCTCAAGCGTCCAACCCAGACCCTCGTGGAAACGCGTAGTGGCCGCGAGGTCGGTGACGAACAGATTGATCTGCCACAAAGGCTTCGGATTCGCCATGCCGCTCGGGTCCAACTCAGCCGTCCTTCATTCGCCGCCTAACGCAGGATGGAGCATACGTCCGCAAGAAAATGACCGCCAAGCCTGCCGGATCTCCACCACCAGCTGCTCGACCGAGATTCAGATGCGATCCGCACTCGCCTGGACGCCAGAGGCGATCGAGATGGTGTCGAGAGGGTGTCGAGTGCGGAGCCGACGCCAACGCGGTAAGGCGAAACGCTCACTTGCGATTCTTGTCCGCAGGTGCATGCTTAGGCCTACGCGGTCGAGGGCATAAGCACGTGGCTGCAGCGGCTCGACCGCTTCGCACAGGTGGTGATAAGGACAAGAGGAGGACGATGAGCACCACTGCAAAGAAAGGTAAGCAGCAGTCGCCCAAGAGCATCGACAAGAAAGAAGGATTTACGGTCGAGGAAAAGGCCGCGATGAGAGCGCGCGCGCGAGAGTTGAAGGCGGCCGAGGATGGGGAAAGCGCGGCACGCGCCGCGCTCGCAGCGATGTCGCCACACGATCGCGCGATCGGTAAGCGGCTTCACGCGCTCATCAAGGAGAGCGCCCCGGAGCTCACGCCGAAGACCTGGTACGGGATGCCCGCGTACGCCGACAAAGACGGCAAGGTCGTCTGCTTCTTCCGCAACGCGGCGAAGTTCAAGGAGAGGTACGCGATGCTCGGCTTCAACGACAGCGCGAACCTGGACAAGGGTTCCATGTGGCCGGTCGCCTTCGCGCTCAGGAAGCTGACCAAAGCCGATGAGACGAAGATCCGCGCGCTCGTGAAGAAAGCGGTGAGCTGAGGTCGTCGAACCGAGGAGCGAGCAGTACGGCGTCGAGCAGGGCGCGAAGGCCGGCTTCGAGCAGGTCGACGCGCTGCTGCAGACGCTGGCGGTGGACGCCTGAGCGGCGAGTCTCCCTCTCAGTACACGCACCTAAGCCATCAAACCGCCCTTCGAGGCCCGCCGCCTGACGCAGTGGCAGGTTGAGCCTCGATCTGCATCCTGGGGAGCCAGTCGAGCCAGCGTGGCAGGTACCAGTTCCAACGCCCGAGCAGGACCATCGCGGCCGGCAGCAACACGGACCGGATGATGGTCGCGTCGATCAGCAAGGCGATGGCGACCCCGAAACCCATCTGCTGGAACATCACCAGCTCGCCCGCGGCGAAGCCCAAGAAGACGGCGACGATGATCAGCGCCGCTCCGGTGATGATGCGCGCCGTCGAGGAGACGCCGAAAGTGACGGCGTCCGTCGTGTCCTTCGTCTCGTCGTAGCGCTCCCTGATGCGGCTGAGCAGGAAGACCTGGTAGTCCATCGAGAGCCCGAACAGGACCGAGAACAGGAACAAAGGCACCCAGGCCTCGATCGTGTCCACGTGCTTGAAGCCCAGCAGCCCGGAGGCGAAGCCGTCCTGGAAGACGAGGACGAGCAGTCCGTAGGCGGCGCCGACCGAGAGCAGGTTGAGGACGACGGCCGTCCCGGCCACGACCAGCGAGCGGAACACGACCGTGAGGAAGACCAGCGTCAGCCCGAGTACGAATGCGATCACCCACGGCGCGGGGCCGATCACCGAGTCGAAGTAGTCGATGTTCTCGGAGGTCGTGCCGCCGACGAAGACCTGCGCGTCCGTGTTCTCGAACGCAGCGGGCACGGTCGTCGAGCGGAGGTGCCGGACAGCAGCGGTGGCGGCATCACCCGAGGGATCGCCGCGCACGGGAACCGAGAGCATGGTGACCTGGCCGTTCGGCGAGCGTTGGATCTGGCCGGGCCCGAAGCGCGGATCAGACGCGAGCGTGCTGCGCAGCCGCGCGAGCGCCTGTTCGACGGCCGGCTGCCTCGCACCCTTGGCGACGACGATCTCGACCGGATCGGCCGTGGCGCCGGGGAAGAAGCGTTGCAGCGCCTCGAAGCCCTGGCGTGCCTCGAAGCGGCTGGGCAAGAGCGTGGGGCCGCTCGTGCCGATGTGCAGCCCGAAGATCGGCGAGGCACATGCAAGCAGCAACGCGACCGAGAGTCCGACCGCCAGACCCGGCCGCCGCAGCACCGTGCGGACGATCGCGCCCCAGAAGCGACCTTCGGGGTTGGCGGCTTCCACCGAACGCCGACCCACGAGCGGGATTCGGAGCGCGTTCACCCGGTCGCCGAGCACCCCCAAGAGCGCCGGCAGCAGCGTCGCGGACGCGACGACGGAGACGATCCCAACCAAGATGGCGCCGACCGCGAGGCTGCGCATGATCGAGCTGGGGACGATGAACATGCCGAACATCGCGATCACGAAGGTCGTGCCGCTGAAGAGCACGGCACGGTTCGCGGTAATCGCGGACGCCGAGATCGCGTCGAGCTTCTCGCGTCCTTTGCCTCGCTCCTCGCGGAACCGCGAGACCACGAACAGCGCGTAGTCGATTCCGAGCGCCAGCCCCATCCCGGTCAGCATGTTGATCGTGAAGATCGACAGGTTGAAGGCGTGCCCGAGCACGGCCACGAAGGAGAGCGCGACGATGATCGACGGCAGCGCGATCAGCAGCGGCACGAGCCCGGCGACGACGGTCCCGAACACGAGCAGGAGCACAATCAGAGCGGCCGGGAGACCGAACTGGAGCTCACCTGAACGAAGGTCGTCCTCAGAGAGCTGGTTGAAGTCGTGGTCGACCGTCCGCTGGCCGGTGACCGTGACCGCAAAGGCGGGGCTCGCGTCGGAGTGCTGCACCTCGCTGATGACGTCGTCGATCCCCGAGCCGGACTCGTCCGGCATGGCGAGCTGCACCATCGTCGCGTGGCGATCAGCCGAGACGAGCGAGGGATTGTCGGCTTCGAGGTAGGTGCGAACGCTCTCGACATCCTCGGCGGCGCGCACCCGGCCGGAGAGCGTGCGGACGAAGGTGCGGAACTGCGGCTCCCCGACCGTGTGGCGCTGCGAGTGGACGACGACGATGTCCGTGATCGCCGCGCTGGAGGCAGCCGGGAAGGCGGCTTCGCGCACGTCGCTCGCTCGCATGGACTGCGGGTTGTTGGTCGGGTTTCCCTCGGTGGTCAGGGCGCCGCCCAGCAGCCCCCCGATCGCGACGACCGCGACCAGGATGGCCGCGATCCAGCCGCCGATCGCCCGCCACGGATGGCTCGCGCTGGCGACTACGAGTCTCTTGAGCCAGGTGACATTCATCTTCTCCCCCGTTCTTGCTCGCCGACCAAGGCGCAGACTATCCCTCTCTTCCGAACCTGCTCATCCGCTCGCCGTGACCTCGTAGTGGGTCATCTCCTCGATGTCGTTGTAGAACGGCCCGGTGGCCTCGAGGAACGGCTTGAAGTCAGCACTCTTGCGGAAACCTTGCAGGTGTCCCTCTGCCGAATCCCACTCGATGCGAACGATCTGCTTCTCGGGCTCGTCGACACAACGGGAGGCCTCCCAGCTCTGGCAGTGCGGTGAGGCGTCGAGCAGCACGCCTGCGCGTCGGTACGCCTCGTCGAACTCGTCGTTGCGACTCAGATCGATCTTTGTAACGGATGTACTCGACGATCATCGTCGTCTCCTTCCGGGCGGTTGTGGCGCAGAGTTACTCGAGGCGGCGCCCGCCGATGTCGTAGACCACGTTCACGCTCTCGTCGGCGACCGGGTTCGGACGCCAGCCCCCCGAGGAGGTGCCGTCCAGCACACCGTACGAGACGGTAATCGTCACGGGGTCGCCCTGGATGTCCCACTTGTAGGGCAGCGGGTCGGGTGAGAAGTTCGAGTACACCGTGGAGGGAAACGTCTTCGTGTCGGGGTCGTAGCGAATCAGCTCCAAGGCGTCGATCTGCAGCCCCATGAAATCGAGTTGGGCGCGCTGCTCGAGGAAGAAACCGCTGGGCAGCCAGCGGAACGACGTCTCGCCTCTGATGGTGGTCTCGCCGGAGCCGACCAGATTGCCTTCCATGCTCCAGCGGCCCACGAGGCGGTCGAGGCGGCGGAGCTCCGGGTCCGGCTGCGGCGGCTCAGGGGTCTCGGACATGACATTTCTCCTCTGCTTGATCGTCAAGCGTGCTTGTCATGAGAATAGAGACCGGCCAAACGCGACGAACTCATCGCCTCCGTCGCAGGAGGCGGCGATGGCTACACCCTCAGCCGCGCGGCTACCCCCGGACGCGGGCTGACCGCCGCCGACGAGGCAAAGATCGCCGAGCTCGTGAAGAAAGCGGTGAGCTGAGGACTGAGCTCGGAGTTGAAGCCGCGATGCTCGGGTCGGCCAGATGCGCGCTACGAACAGCGCGAGAGCATCGAGCTCGCCTTCGCCGCCGCGTTCCAGCACCTCCCCGCCAGGGCAACGTCGAGCACAACCAGATCCTCCACGAGAACGTCGTCATCCTCTCGCTCGAAACCCGCCCGGTTCCCCACGTCCCAGCTGCGAAGCGGATCGTCGTCGACGACCTCGGCTACAAAGACGACCGAATCGCCCACGTCACCGCACGCTTCGGCTAGGTGGACCAGCCAAACGTCCCTGCTTTGCTCCCACTGATCCGGAAGGCCGACATCGAATGCGAACTGGACCACGAGCACCTGTCCTACTGATCGAGCTCCGCAAGGGCGACACGACCGGAATGAGCCGCCGGCGCCATCGCGAATGCGTTGAAAGGAACCGGCGATGAGTTCCCGACTCGCGGCAGGTCTAAGAAACACCCGTACCCGGACTGAGGAGGTGCAGATGGAACTTCCGCCCGTCATCTCGCAGGAAGAGTGGGAGGCAGCGCGCGAGAAGCTGCTCGTCAAGGAGAAGGAACTGACACGCGCGCACGACGCGCTCGCCGCCGAACGGCGGCGGTTGCCCAGGGTTCGGATCGAGAAGGACTACGTCTTCGACGGCACGAACGGGAAGGCGCGGCGGCTCCTCGACCTGTTCGAGGGCCGTCGGCAGTTGATCGTCTACCACTTCATGTTCGGCCCGAACCAGGAGGTCGGCTGCGACGGCTGCTCGCTGTTCGCCGACCAGGTGACCCACCTCGCCCACCTGCATGCCCGGGACACGTCCTTCGCGTTCGTGTCCCGCGCGCCGATCGGGAAGATCGATGCGTACCGCAAGCGGATGGGCTGGGAGATCCCGTGGTACTCGTCCTTCGAGAGCGACTTCAACGTCGACTTCGGCGTCGGGCCCGAGATTCCGCAGGAGGGCGTTTACCAGGACGGCGAGAACTTCGGCCTCAGCGTCTTCGTTCGCGACGGCGACGAGATCTTCAGGACGTATTTCACGTCCCGCCGTGGCGCCGAGGCGCTCGGACCGGTCTGGACGCTCCTCGACCTGACTCCGCTTGGCCGGCAAGAGACCTGGGAGGACTCGCCCCCTGGCTACCCGCAGACCCCGCCGTATGATTGGTGGCGGAGACACGACGAGTACGAAGACGGACAGGCATGAGCCTTTGACGCCTGTGGTCGAGGAGTCGCTTCGCCGTTAGGCAGCCGAGTCAGGGCTCACCGAAGCCGGCCCAGCCGGCTCCCCCGGCCCGCGCACGTCCGCGCATGATCCCGTTCACCGATTAGTTTCGGCGGACGGCCTAGTTGAACCTCGCAAAAGGACTCTCTCGACGATGGAGGTGCACGATGCCGGACGTGACGGTCAAGTCGATCGACGACATGGAGGCGATCTACGGCGGCCTTGCCGTCGGGCGCAGGCCGAGCTCGGCGTGACCGCGTGGGGAATGCAGGTCTTCACGCTGCCGCCGGGTGGGACGGCTACCCGAACCACAACCACAGCTCCGATGCGTTCGACCCGAACAAGGAGGAGGTCTACATCCCCTGAGCGGCGCGCCGCCACCCTCGTCGCCGACGCTCGCGAGTTCGAGCTTCGCCCGGAACGATGGCCGGTGTCGGCCCGTGCTCCTGCTCGTCGCCCGCGGTCTCGAGAACGAGAAGATCGCCGCGGCGCTTGGGCGGTCGCGCCCACCGGAGCAGGCTCCGAAGGAGCAGTCGTGAACCGGGTTGGTTTGTGCGACCGGTTCGAGCTCGCACCCGGAATCCCCGTTTTGCAGGTACTTTGCGTCAGAGGGTTGGGCCAGGGGATTGGGCCACGGCGCACCTACCCGTCGCCGGGGCTATGAATCGCCTGAGAGCCTGCACCGGCACTCATGCGGCCGCATAGGCAAGCGCGTTGAGCCGCGTGAGCGCGTCGCCTTCGAGCGTGCAGCGGTGCCAGCTCTCGCCGCGATCGGCGCTCTCCCACAACTGACCGTCGGCTAGGCCGGCGAACAGGCGCCCGTCGGTGGCCATGAGCGCGTACGGCATCGCCGGGAGCGGCTCCGGGAGCCCACCCGCGAGCGCGCGCCACTCAGCCTCGCGCCAGGCGTAGATGCGCGCCTCCGGGTCGCCTCTGCCGTGGGCCGCGAACGGCCCGGTGCTGGCGGAGACGTACCACGCCTTTGGATCGTCGGGCTCGACCGCTACCGCCCAGGTGTAGTGGCGATCGCGGCCGGCGTCGGCCGGCTGCCAGCTTTCGCCTCCGTCCTCGCTCCAGGCAGCGCCGCCGCCTCCAGCCTCGTACGCGCGCCCTTCGGCTCGAGGATGCCACGCGAGCGAATGGACGTCGCGTTGGGCGCCAGGGCGATGGTCCTGCCAGGAGGCGCCGCCGTCGATGGAGCGCATCAGCCCGCCGAGCTCGATCCCGACGAGGAGGAGGTGGGCGTCGTGCGGGTTGGGCGCGATCCAGCGGACGTGCGAGGTCCACGGCCGAGGGGGGAAGCTCCAGCTCGGCCGGGACGGCAGCTCCAGCAAGGCGCTGAGCTCGCGCCAGCTCTCGCCGCCGTCGTCGCTGCGAAAGAGGGCGCTCGGCTCGGTTCCGGCGTAGACGGCGCCGTCGACCGCGCTCACCGCGACCGAGAACACGCCCGGTGCCGGCAGGTCGCAGTCCTCCCAGGTGCGGCCGCCGTCGCTCGTTCGCCGAACACCACCTTCGCCGAGGCCGGCATAGACGACGTCGGCGTCGCCCGGATCGGCCGCGAGGCACTGCGCGCCGCTGCCCTGGAACGAAAGCGCCACCTTCCACACTCCGTTGCTCTCGTCGAGGCGAGCGATGCCGTCGCCGGTGGAGGCGTACAGCCGAGCCACGCCCTCACTCTAGATAGAGGCGCCGGTCTAGCAGGGGGATGTTGACGAAACCGTCGCCCTTGATCGTCCACTCAGGTGGTCGGGGAAGCCTCGGGACGGTCCGGTTCCACGAACGCGGGGCTCAGGTCTGAGTGCAGTAACGGCTGCGAACTGGAAGGCGTTGCACCCGGTGACGACGTCGAAGCTGTCCTCACCCAGGGGAAGACGCTCAGCCGCGCCGACGCGCAGATCGGCCGGGACGAGGCCGCGGGCGATCGCGATCATCCCCATGACGAGGAGGATCGTCCGGTCGGCCGGGACGCCAAAGGCCTCCGTACAGAGCTCGACGCCGTTCGCCTCGACCATTCGCTCGGCCACGTTGCTCCTCCTCTCTTCGAGTGTCTCCTGAATCACCGCGTGCCGCTCGAACTCGTACACCAACGGCTCAAGCGATCCTGACTCCTCCTGTCCGTGCTGAAGCCTTACTGCGCGGGTGATCGCAGAACCCTTGATACTCGTCGCGACAATGAATGCCGCATGAGGCATCGGCAAGGTCGCCGCGCCTCCAAAAGCGCGGAATCAAGCCGAATCCGGCCCACCTCGCCTCATGACCTGGACTGGCGCCGTGCGCTCCAACTTTCCGTGAGCCGAGCGCGCTGACGCTGGCGGAGTCGCGCGCGCTCCACCACGCCTTGAACGGCCCGTGATCGTCGCGTCCGCTAGCGTCGCGCTCGGTGATCGATTTCGCAGGGCACGTCACGCTCGTAACCGGTGCAGGGCGCGGCCTTGGTCGCGCGTACGCGCGGCTGCTCGCCGAGCGCGGCGCCACGGTGATCGTCCACGACGCCGGCGTCGGCGTCGACGGCTCCGGCGAGGATCCCTCTGTCGCCGACGCGGTCGTCGCCGAGATCCGCGACCGTGGCGGAACGGCCGAGGCTGCATACGAGGATCTCGGCGAGCGTGCCGGCTGCCGCGCGCTCGTCGAGCGTGTGCTGACGGGCTTCGGCAAGCTCGATGCGCTCGTGCACAGTGCAGGCCTCGTCATCCGCGCACCGATCGAGCAGATCGACGAGGCGCGCTGGCGTCGCTCGCAATCGGTCAACGTCGACGCGGCCTTCTGGCTTCTGCAGGCCGTGGTGCCGGGGATGCGCGAGCGCCGCTACGGGCGCATCGTCCTCACTACCTCCGGCTACGGGTTGGGCCCGGCCGACGACGTCGTCGACCTCGTCGCCTACTGCAGCACCAAGGCGGCGCAGTACGGGCTGATGAACGGCCTCGCCTGGGCGGCCGCCGAGGGCGTGCTCGTCAATGCCGTCGCGCCGATCGCGGCGACGCGCATCTACTCGCGCCCGGTCGAGCCAGAGGAACTCACGCCCGAGCAGGCCGCGCCGGGCGTCGTCTTCCTCGCCTCACCCGTATGCGGCGTCTCCGGCATCGTGCTGCGCGCCGAGGGCGGCCGGTTCGCGGTCGCCGGGTACGACCGCGGCGGCGGCGTCGACTTCGGACGCGAGCCCGCCACGCCGGAGGCGATCGCCGAGCGCTGGGCCGAGATCGCACGGTGAGGGCCAAGTGCTGCTGCGAGGTCCAGGGCGAGCAGCGACGCGGAAACCCCGAGTGTCGCCGCGCCCACCGCAGGAGCAAACGGCATCAGGGGAAACACGCGTCCGCAGAA
>WNFU01001828.1_pt1 | contig 29697 bp, 35 predicted proteins | sample 5400121 | NCBI WGS metagenome assembly WNFU01 (sample SAMN13153360, study PRJNA577476) | soil metagenome | isolation source: 100 cm soil or saprolite under grassland replicate 1 | place: USA:California | collected 2016-06-15 | reverse complement strand
CGCAGCTGGGAACGGCGACCGATCACGAGACGCAGGCGGCGTCGGTCGTTCATGGGATGCAGCGGCAGCTGACGACGCTGATCCGGTCGGTGCCGAAGCGCTCCCGGCGCTTGAAGGTGTTTCACGAGCTGAGCCCGGACTTCTATTCGGCGACGTCGAGCACCTTCATCGGTCAGGTGTACAAGCTGTTCGGGTTCCGAAACATCGCCGATGCCGCTGATCCGACGCATTCGGGTTACCCGAAGTTGTCGGCCGAGTACATCCTGAACGCGAACCCGGACCTGGTCGTTCTCTCGGACACGAAGTGCTGCAAGCAGTCGGCGAAGACGGCGGCGGCCCGGACCGGCTGGCGGAACATCTCGGCCGTCAAGCACAGCCGGGTGATCGGCGTGAACGACGACATCGCCTCACGTTGGGGACCACGGATCGTCGCGTTCGCGCGCATCGTCGCGCAGGCGGCCAAACGACCGTAATGGCGCAGGCGGCCCCGAGTGACGCGCCTGCGGTGCAGGCGCGCGGTGTCCCTGCCGGCTGGGCGTTGGGGACACTTGCGTTTCTGCTCGGCTCGCTGCTGCTTGGCCTCGGGATCGGCCCGGTCCGTATCGGGCCGGGGCCGATCGCCGAGGGTCTGGTCGCCCATCTGCCACTCGTGCATCTGCACTCGCATCTGAGCCCGGTCGAGGAGGCGATCGTTTGGCAGCTGCGAGCGCCGCGGGTTGTCTTGGCGATGCTCGTCGGCGCGATGCTGGCCGTGGCGGGCGCCGCCTATCAGGGTGTGTTCCGCAACCCGCTCGCCGACCCCTACCTGCTCGGGGTCGCGGCCGGTGCCGGGCTGGGCGCGACGGTGGCGATCTCGTACATGTCGGCGCGGCCAGGCGAGCTGCTGCCGCTGTCGGCCTTCGCGGGCGCAACGGTGGGCGTCGGCGCGGCCTACGTACTCGGCCGCTCGGTCGGCGGCGTGCGCTCGACCGGGGCGCTGATTCTGGCGGGCGTGACGGTGGCGGCGTTCATGACCGCGGCGCAGACCTTCGTGCAGCAGCAACGAACGCAGAACTTGCGCGAGGTGTACTCGTGGCTTTTGGGCGGTTTCGGCACGGCCAGCTGGCACGACGTCTGGCTCGCCGCCCCGTACGTCGCGGTGAGCGGGGCGGTGATCGTGGCGCACCGGCGCGTGCTCGACGTGCTCAGTGTCGGCGACGACGAGGCCTCCAGCCTCGGCCTCAACGTGCGCCGTGTTCGGCTGTTCCTGGTGGTTGCCGCGACGGTTGGAACGGCGGCGGCGGTAGCGGTCAGCGGCTTGATCGGATTCGTCGGCATCATCGTGCCGCACACGATCCGCCTGCTCGTCTCGACCAGCTACCGGGCGGTTGTGCCGCTGTCGCTGCTCGCGGGTGGCGGCTTCCTCGTACTCACCGACGTGCTGGCGCGCACAGTGCTGTCTCCTGCAGAGCTGCCGATTGGGGTCGTGACGGCGTTCCTGGGTGCGCCGTTTTTCGCCGTCGTGCTGCGCACGACGCGGACGGTGGCGCCGTGAGCGTGGCCGTTCAGCTGCGCGCTGTCTCGGTGATGCTCGGCAGGCAGCGCGTACTGGACGGAGTGTCGTTACAGGTCGAGGAGGCGGAGTGGCTGGGTTTGATCGGCCCCAACGGGGCGGGCAAGACGACCCTGCTGCGGGCCGTGAACGGATTGCTGGCGTTCAGCGGATCGATCCTGGTCGAGGGGCGCGAGGTGGCGGCGAGCGGGCGTCGCGAGCTCGCCCGGCGTGTGGCGCTGCTGCCGCAGGCGCCGCGGACGCCGCCGGAGCTGACCGTCGCCGAATACGTGCTGCTGGGCCGGACGCCGCATATCGGCTACCTGGCGGCCGAGGGGAGAGCCGACCGGATCGCCGCCGAGCAGGCGCTCGAGCGGCTGGCGTTGCGCACGTTCGCCGCGCGGCCGCTGCTGTCGCTGAGCGGCGGCGAGTTGCAGCGGGTCGTGCTCGCGCGCGCGCTCGCGCAGGAGGCGCGGATCTTGCTTTTGGACGAGCCGACAAGCGCGCTCGACCTGGGCCGCCAGCAACAGGTGCTCGAGCTCGTCGACGAGCTCCGTCGCGACACCGGACTGACCGTAATCTCGGCGATGCACGACCTCAGCCTGGCCGGCCAATACGCGGACCGGCTGCTGCTCCTGGATCGGGGCCGCGCCGTCGCTGAGGGCGGCGCGCACGAGGTTCTGTCCGAAGAGAGCATCGCCGCCTACTACGGCGCCAACGTACGCGTCATCAAAGAGAAGGGCGGCGTGCTCGTGCTGCCGCGGCGGAAGGAGCCCGCGTGCGCGCGCTGATGGTGCAGGGCGCGTCGAGCTCGGCCGGCAAGAGCCTGCTCGCCACGGCACTTGCGCGCGCCTTCCGTCGCCGCGGGATTGACGTCGTTCCGTTCAAGGCGCAGAACATGTCGAATAACGCGCGCGTCGTCCGCGGCGGCGAGATCGGTACCGCCCAGTACATGCAGGCTCTTGCGGCCGGGGCGGAGCCGGACGTGCGCATGAACCCCGTCTTGGTCAAGCCCGAGGGCGACAACGGCAGCCAGGTGATCGTGCTCGGGCGGCCCGATCCTGTGCTGAGCCGGCTGGCCTGGCGCGCGCGCCGCGACGCGCTCTGGCCGGTGATCAGCGAGGCGCTTGGGAGCCTGCAGGCCGAGCATGAGCTGGTGCTGCTCGAGGGCGCGGGCAGCCCGGCCGAGATCAACCTGCGCGACACCGATCTCGCCAACATGCGCAGCGCCGAACTGGCGGACGCGGCCGTCCTGCTCATCTGCGACATCGACCGCGGCGGTGCATTCGCGCACCTGTACGGCACCTGGGCGCTTCTGTGCGACCACGAGCGCGCGCGGCTCACCGGCTTCGTGCTGAACAAGTTCCGCGGCGACGAGCGACTGCTCCCGCCCGCGCCGGAGCGGCTGCGAGAGCTGACCGGGGTAGCGACGCTCGGGGTCCTGCCCTGGCTCGAGCACGGTCTCCCGGACGAGGATGGGGCCGCCCGGCCGCGACAGGTGCCGGGGCGGCCACGCGTGGCGGTCGTCCGCTACCCGACCGCATCGAACCTGGATGAGTTCAAGCCGCTCGAGCAGGTCGCCGAGCTCGTCTGGGCCAGCTCGGCTTTGGAGCTGGTGGGCGCCGCACTCGTCGTTCTGCCCGGCTCCAAGCACGTCGCTGCCGATCTCGCCTGGCTGCGCCGTTCGGGTATCGCCGACGCGATCTCCGCGCGAGTCACTTCCGGCTGCCGCGTGCTTGCGATTTGCGGCGGCCTGCAGATGCTCGGTGAACGGCTCCTGGACGAGGCGGGGATCGACGGCTCCGCGCCCGGACTTGGCCTGCTGCCGCTGAGGACACGGTTCCAGCGCGACAAGACCACGCGCCGCACAAGCAGCCGCTTCCGCGAGCTACCTGAGCCGTGGTCGGCGCTGTCCGACCTGACGCTTGACGGCTACGAGATCCGACACGGCCAATCGGCACCGACGCGGGAGCTTCCTGAAGCGCTGTCTGGCGGGCTCGGCTACGTCTCCGGGCCGCTGCTTGGCATCTACCTGCACGGCCTCTTCGAGCAGCCGCCGCTACTCGAAGCGCTGCTCGGTGCCCGCGCGGCCGACGATCTCGAACAGACCTTCGACGCGCTCGCCGACATCGTCGAGGAGCGACTCGACATCGCAGCACTGCTCGAGCCGGTTGTGGGGGTTCGATGAGCCGGCGCGAGGATCCAGGGGCGCCGCCGCGCGAGCGGCCACCGCGGCCGCCTGGTCGGCGGCAGCGCTCACTGGTGATCGTCAACACCGGCCACGGCAAGGGAAAATCGACCGCAGCCTTCGGCATCGCGATCCGAGCCGTCGCCCGTGACTGGCGCGTCTGCGTGATCCAGTTCATCAAGTCCGGCAATTGGAAGGTCGGCGAGGAACAGATCGGCCGCCAGCTGGGCATCGACTGGCTGAAGGGCGGCGACGGCTTCACCTGGGACTCGCTCGATCTCGAGCAGAGCGAGGGACGAGCGCGCGCCGCCTGGCAGCTGGCGAAGGCGACGATCGCGGCCGGCGGCCACCAGCTGATCGTGCTCGACGAGATCACCTACCCGATGAACTGGGCCTGGATCGATACGGCGGACGTGATCGAAACGATCCGCACGCGGCCCGAGAGCGCCAACGTGGTCGCCACCGGCCGCGACGCACCGCAGGCGCTGATCGAGATCGCCGACACGGTCACCGAGATGGTCAAGGTCAGGCACGCCTACGACCGCGGCATCCCCGGCCGCCGGGGGATCGACTTCTGAGCGCCCCCGCGCCCACGCGTTCGAGCGGCAGGAGCCGCGAGCTTGTGGGTGCACTCGCCGCAGGCTTCGCCTGCGACCGACTCTTCAACGACCCAAGCCGCTGGCATCCCGTCGCGGGCTTCGGCCAGGCTGCCGGCCGGCTCGAGCGGCAGCTCTGGCGTCCCAGCCGCCTAGCCGGCCTCGCTTATGCCGCGCTCGTCGCGTTTCCCGCCGCGGCCGCATCGCTTGCCGAGTCGCTGCTCGCGTCGCGCCGACTGCTGCTGAGCGGCTACCGCACGGCCACGATCTGGGTGACGCTGGGCGGTCGTTCCCTCGAGCTGGCCGCATTTCGGCTCGTATACGCGCTTGACGAGGGCGACATCGCGCAGGCGCGCGCCTTGGCTCCGGCTCTTGTCGGCCGCGATCCACGCGATCTCGACCGCACCGAGCTGAGCCGAGCGGCGATCGAGTCGGTGGCCGAGAACACAAGCGACGCCGTCGTGGCGCCTTTGCTTTGGGCCAGTCTGCTCGGCACGCCGGGCGCCGTCGCCTACCGGGCAGTGAACACGCTCGACGCAATGGTCGGGCATAAGGACGAGCGGCACCTGCGCTTCGGCTGGGCAGCGGCGAGGCTTGACGACCTCGCCAACTGGCCCGCGGCCAGGCTGACCGCGCTCCTCGCGGTGGCCGCGGCACCGCTCCTCGGCGGTGATGTGCGTGCCGCCTGGCGCGGAGCATTCAGGGACGGGCGCGCGCATCCGAGCCCCAACGCCGGGCGGGCCGAGGGCGCATTCGCGGGCGCGCTCGGAATCCGCCTCGGCGGCCTGAACCGCTACCGCCACGGTCCCGAGCTGCGCCCAGCGCTCGGCCAGGGGCGGCCGCCGACCGCTGCCGACATCGAGCGGGCCGTGCGCCTCGCGCGACTGGTCGACGGCGCGGCGCTTGCCGTCTGTGCCGCGCTGGCGGGGAGGCGACGCTGAGCCTGCGCCTGCACGGAGACACGCTTGCCCGGCCGGGCATGCTCGACCTCGCCGTCAACGTCTGGCCGGCTCCCCGCTCGGCGCAGCTGCAAGCGGCGCTCCAGACCGCCCTCCGGGACACGCGTTACCCGAACGAGAACGGCGCGCGCGCCGCGGTCGCCGCCCGGCACGGACGCACGCCGGAGGAGGTGCTGCTCGCAAACGGCGCCTGCGAGCTGTTCTGGCTGCTCGCGCACACGCTCCGTCCCCGGCTCGCTGCCTGCATCCACCCGTGCTTCACCGAGCCGGAAGCTGCCCTTCTTGCCGTCGGCGCCCACGTCTTGCCCGTGCGACGTGAGCCGAACACATGGCGGTTCGACCCGGGCGCGGTGCCGGAGGCGGCCGAGCTGGTCATGCTCGGCAATCCCAACAACCCCACCGGCAACCTCGAGCACGCCGACACGATCCGCGCGCTGCGCCGGCCCGGACGGCTGGTCGTCGTCGACGAGTCATTCATGGAGTTCGTCGTCGGCGAACCGGAAACGCTCGCGGCCCAGCCGGATCTCACCGGTCTCGCCGTCGTGCGCAGCCTGACCAAGCTCTGGTCACTCGCAGGCATCCGCGCCGGCTATCTGCTTGCCACCCCTGAGCTGGTCGAACGGCTGAGCGGGCAGCGGCAGCCGTGGAGCGTCAACACGCTGGCGCTCGCAGCACTCACGGTCTGCAGCGCCGACCGCGAGACACCACTGACCGTCGCCAGGCAGGTCGCCGCAGCGCGCGCCGAGCTCAGCGAGCAGCTTCGCCGGCTCGGACTCGCCGTCTGGCCCTCGGCCGCGAACTTCCTTCTCCTGCGCGTCGAGCACGGTGCCCGCGTGATCGGCGCGCTCGGCGACGCCGGCGTCGCGGTGCGACCCTGCTCCTCCTTCCCGGGTCTCGGGCGCGACTTTCTGCGCGTCGCCGTCCGGCAGCCGCAGGACAACGCCCAGCTTGTGCGCGCGCTCGAGCGGGTGCTCGCCTGATGGCGCTCGTACTCGTGCTCGGCGGCGCCCGGAGCGGCAAGTCCCGCCTCGCCGTCGAACTTGCCCGCGCGCAGCAACAGCAAGTCGTCTTTCTCGCAACCGCGCACGCCCGGGACAGCGAGATGGCCGACCGGATCACGCACCACCGCACCGAGCGCCCACTCGGCTGGCTGACGATCGAGGAGCCGCTGCGGCTCGCCGAGACGATCGCCCGGACAGACAGAGACAGCTGCCTCCTGATCGATTGCCTCTCGCTCTGGCTCTCGAACCTGCTCGAAACCTCGGCCCCCGCCGACGCCGAAGCACAGGCGGCCGCCGCCGCAGCAGCGGCGAGCGCACGCCTGGGGCTGACGATCGCTGTCAGCAACGAGGTCGGACTCGGGCTGGTGCCGATGCATCCCCTCGGCCGCAGCTACCGCGACCTGCTCGGCCGCGTGAACGCAATCTGGGCCGACCACGCAGAGCAGGCGCTCTTCGTCGTCGCCGGACGCGCGCTCCGCCTCGACCGAACTCCCCGCCTCGCCGAGCTGCTCGATGGCTGACCGGCAGGCCTGCCTCGAGCGTCTGATCGAGAGCGTCCGCGCACCCGACGAGCACGCGCGCCGACAGGCACAGCGTGCCTTCGATGCGAAGACGAAGCCGCGCGGCAGCCTGGGCCGGCTCGAGGAGCTGGGCTGCCGGATCGCCGCGATCAGCGGTCGCATCCCCGACCGGCTGTGCCCGGCCGTCGTCGTTGCCGCGGCCGACCACGGCGTCGCCGCCGAAGCGGTCTCCGCCTACCCGCAGGAAGTAACCGTGCAGATGCTCGCCAACTTCGTCGCCGGAGGCGCCGCGATCAACGTGCTCGCTCGCCAGGCGAACGCCGCCCTGGTTGTCGTCGACGCCGGCGTTGTCCCCGCGTTCCAGCATGAGCTCGTCCGCTCGGTTCGGATCGGGGCGGCGGGCACCGCCAATCTCGCCGAGGGGCCGGCGATGACTCGAGAGCAGACGCTCCGAGCACTGCTCGCCGGCAGCGAACTCGCCGCTGAACTCGCGGGGGAGGGGATCAACGCGGTCGCGCTCGGCGAGATGGGTATCGCCAATACCGCCGCCGCGAGCGCGCTCACAGCCGCGTTGCTCAGGCTCGACCCGGCCGAGGTGTGTGGACGCGGCACGGGCCTCGACGACGCCGGCCTCGCGCACAAGATCGAAATCGTCCGCCGCGCACTCACCCGCACACCCGTTGACCCAGACGATCCCCTACAAGCACTCGCAGCCTTCGGCGGCTTCGAGATCGCCTACCTCGTCGGCGCCGCGCTCGGCTGTGCCGCCGCGCGGATGGTGATCGTGCTGGACGGGTTCATCAGTGGCGCCGCAGCCCTCGTTGCCCGAGACCTGGCGCCACTCACGGTCGAGGCGATGATCGCCGGACATCGTTCGCCAGAACCCGGCCACCCGTTCATCCTCGACGCCCTCAAGCTCACGCCGCTGCTCGAGCTCGGCCTGCGCCTCGGCGAGGGCAGTGCAGCGGCGCTCGCGCTGCCGCTGCTCTCAAGCAGCATCGCCCTGCTGAACGAGATGGCCACCTTCGACCAGGCGCAGGTCACCGACGCCGGTCGCTAGCCTCCTCCGCGCCGAGCTGCGGGCGCTCACGGCCGCCCTCAGCTTCCTCACCCGCGTCCCGATCGGCCGTCTCGTCAGCTTCGACGGCCGCGACATCGCCCGCGCCGGGCTGCTCTTCCCGCTGATCGGCGCCGCCACCGGGGCCGCAACCGGCGGCATCGCCGCACTCCTGACGCCACACCTATCACCACTGCTCGCCAGCGGGCTCGCGCTCACCGCCGCCGCGGCGCTCACCGGCGCCCTCCACCTCGACGCGCTCGCCGACACCACCGACGCGCTCGCCGCACGCACACGTGCGCACGCTTTGAGGATCATGCGCGAGCACACGATCGGCGCTTACGGCGCCACAGCGCTCACGCTCAACCTTCTCATCAAGGCCGCCGCGCTCGCTGCCCTCGCTACCAAGCACCAGGTCGTGGTCGCCGCGACGGCGGCCGGAGCACTCTCCCGGGCCGCACCGGTCATCCTTGCCGTCCTGCTCCCGTACGCACGCAGCGGAGAGGGAACAGGTTCCTCGATCACCCGGACGGCCCCGCTCAGAGCGCTCGCCGCGGCCGCGCTGGCGCTCGCGCTCACCCTCCTCGTCACCGGTCGCACCGGGCTCGTGCTCGCAGCAGGTGCGGCCTCGATCGTGCTCGGATACGGGCTCGGCCTGCGGCGCTGGTTCGGCGGCGTCACCGGCGACACACTCGGAGCCGCAACCGAACTCACCGACACCGCCCTGCTTGTCCTCGCCACCTGGGCTCTCACCGACTGATGAGTGCCACACGGCTCATCCTCATTCGCCACACCCAACCCAGCGCGGCCGCCCGCGGCCGCTGCTACGGCGTCCTCGACTTCGGCCTCTCAGCACGGGGCCTTCGCCACGCACGACACATCGCCCGCACCCTCGACGCGATCACTCTCCACGCCGTGTACACCAGCCCGCGCCTGCGCGCGCGACACCTAGCCGAGCCGCTCGCGCGCCTCCACGGCCTCGACCCGATCATCGACGAGAATCTTCGCGAACTCGACTTCGGCGACCTCGAAGGTATGACCTACGAGGAGATCGAGCGGCAGCACCCGGGCATCTTCCGCCGCTGGATGGCGACGCCCACCGAGGTCAAGTTCCCCGGCGGCGACAGCTACCGCATCCTCAAAGGCCGAGCCCTCGCTGCGCTCGCGGCGATCCGCGCCCGGCACAACCACGAGACGGTCGCCGTCGTCACTCATGCCGGGACGGTGCGCGCAATCGTCGCCGAGTGCCTCTCCCTACCCGATCACGCGATCTTCCGGCTCGACCAGAGCTACGGCGCGATCAGCATCATCGATTGGGTCGACGAGAATCCGATCGTCCGCCTCCTCAACGGACAGGCCTCAATGGTCGCACGCAAGCGCCGTGGATTCCTTCCAAGCTACGAACCCACGACCGCGCGTCAGCCCTGACCAGGCGGGTACGCAACTCGAAACTTGAGTCGAACCAGACACTCGTGGGAAGTGTCGCTGCGCCGAATCACCGCTCTCCGGCCCGCCGTTGCAATGACTTCGGCCGTCGCCGCGAGCGATTCACCTTCGCTTGCAGCCTGTCAGCTAGAGGTCGCGGGCCATTGCCAGCGCGGAACGTAGCGGATGGGATCAAGGTCGGCGTCGGTCTCGGCCCACGACTTTTGCAGGGCGACGCGTGCGCCGAACTCGACATGTGAGCGCACTGCCTCCCGGAACGGCTCGTCGTTGGGCAAGCCCGCTTCGTCGAGCGCCTCCATGTAGAGGATGACGAATCGCTCCCGCTGCTCGTCGGTGATCTTCAGGTGGCGGTGACACATCGATGATGTGCTGGAAACCAAGCTCGCGCGTGAACCGGTCGGGCCCGCCGAACGATTCGGCCGTGAACCACGTCAAGTGGTCGACGTGATCTGGTCGCGCTCGGTGAAGAGGGACTTCAGGACCGGATCGGCAAGGACCTTCACGTAGAAGATCTCTTCCAGGCGGTGCAGCGCGTCGTCGCCCCGGCATGTTCGTACAAGCTCGTCACCCGCTGCCCCATCCTCTGGTCCTGACCACTGGCGTCTTAAGCCCTTTATGAAGACGCTACCTGTCCGCTCCCGTGACAAACACACACACACATACAAGCGCGAAAGCGTCGAGGCGATCCGAAGCCCAGACCCTCGACGTCGGCGGCCCCGCGGCGGCCGAGCACGCGACATCTGCGAAGGACGAGAAGGTGATCGGCACTGTGCACATCGGTGCTGTCAGAACTGAACGCGAACTTCTGATTCAGTGCCCACGGGCTTACGAACGTGTGGCTGCCTTAGAACGCCTTTCAAAATGGGTTCTCCGGTTGAAGCAGCTTGAGGCAGATCAGGCTGCAGCCGATCGCGAGGAAGGCTTCGTGGATGTCGGCGCGGCGCTCGTAGCGGATACGCAGTCGCCGGTACTGGTGCAGCCAGGCGATCGTGCGCTCGACAACCCGGCGTTCGCGTCCGAGACCGGAGCCGTGCGTGCTCTTCGGCCAGGCGATCTTCGCCTGGATGCGGCGTTTGCGGAGCTCGCCGCGGCCCTTCTGCGAGTGGTAGGCACGGTCGCCGTAGAGACGGTTCGGGCGGCGGCGCGGCCGGCCGCGGCGTCCGCGCACCGGCGGGATCGCATCGACGAGCGGGACGAGCTGCGTGATGTCGTTGCGGTTGCCGCCGCTGAGCGAGGCAGCGAGCGGCGTGCCGCGCCCGCAGGTGATCAGATGGTGCTTGGAACCTTGTCGGGCGCGATCTACGGGGCTGGGGCCGGTCTTGTTCCCCCCAAACGCCCGCACGTGCGAGCTGTCGATCGCCGCCCGCGACCAGTCGATCAGATCGGCCTCGTGCAGCTTCGCCAACAACAGCTCATGCAGCGCTGCCACACGCCGGCCTGCTGCCACTCCCGCAGCCGGCGCCAACAGGTAACCGCGGATCCGCAGCCCATCTCCTTGGGCAGGTACTCCCACGGGATCCCCGTCCGCCACACGAACAAGATCCCGGTCAAAACCTTGCGGTCATCGATCCGCTTGCGCCCCGGAAAGCGATGCCGCCGCGGCACCCTCGGGATTAGCGGCTCGATCAGCTCCCACAGCTCGTCCGACACCAGCGGCCTCGCCATCTGCGCCCCATCCTCCCAGTCGAAATGGACGCAGCCCGCTTCGTCGCCGATCAGCGGGTCCCTTCTCTATGAAAGGCGTTCTAAGTCAGGATGGGTAGGTCGAGCGTGGAGTCCTCGCCCAGCCGGACGGTGAACGTCGCGTCCGGCGGCCCGTACCGGTCGAAGCAGGCGGCGTCGTGGCCGCCCAGCGTGACCCCGATCTTGTGGCCCGCCCGGAACCGCGCGGCTATCGGCAGCAGCTCCACGGCGAGGTCGAGGTCCCGCCTGGCCTCGACGGCCAGGCGGTCCGCCCTGGCGAAGCTCCGGGGCACGCCGAGCCGGGTGGGCTCGGCCCGTCCGGTCGTGGCGCGGTGGACGAACCGCAGGCAGCCTTCGGTTACGTAGGTCACGTCGCCGTCGGGCGCGACGTCCTCGAGGTAGGCGTAGATGGCGCCGTCGGAACCTGACGTGGCCAGGCGCAGGGAGACCGCGGGAAAGCCGGCGACGTGGAGGTCGGCGGCCAGCGGTTCGGACGTGAAGCTCAGCAGGGCCTCGTCCGCTTGCCGGCGAGCGGCGTAGGCCGCGCCCCGGCCGAGGTCGACCGCCAGCCATCGGTTCGTGGGGCCCGTCGCCGCCGCGGGATCGACGACGTGGCGCAGGTCCGTCGCCGGCCCGGGCTCCGGTGCGAGTCGGCCCGGGGAAGCGAGGTACCAGCTCCGCACGCCGGCGCCTCGGGGAGGCCACGAACTGACCGTGCGCCATTGATCCGTGCCGAGCGTGGCGAAGGTCAAGCTGCGCTGGCCGTCGGGGGTTTCGGCGCGCTCGACGTACCTGGTGAAGAACTCCACCAGCCGGCGGTCCTGGCCCTCGGGTGCGAGCCGGTCGCCGGCCAGCGTTCCGTCGGGCCGGAGTGTGTCGGCGTAGGTTCCGCCGCCGTGGCCCCAGGGCCCGATCTCGACCTCCTGGTGGTTGGCGAAGGTCGCGAACCGCCGCAACGCGCCTGCGGCGAACCCTGCGTCCAGCCACCCGGCGCGGACCAGCATGGGCACGCCTGTGGCCTCGATGGCCTGGCGCGCCGCGGCCGGGGTCGTGGCCTGCCAGTCGAGGCCGGGCAGGCGGTCGTCGCTGAACGGCGCCCGGCCCAGAAGCTTGTGCATGTCGACGTTGGCCTGGTGCTCGCCGATCGCCGCCTCGAGCAGGGCAGGACCGTGTGGCCCGTCCACCGGCTTGACCGGTGGGGGCAGCGAGAGCTCCCCGGCCGGCACGCCGGTGAGCTCCGACAGCCGCTCGCGAGCGCCGGCGACGCCGTCTTGGATCTGGCTCTCGCACATCCACCGGGCGAACCGGCCGCCAGTGGCGCACCCGCCGGGATAGAACAACTCCCGGTACGGGTCGAGGGGGCTGAACAGGGGGGCCACGGCGACCACGTGCGGGTTGCCCAGGCCGGCGACGAGCTCGGCGGCCTGGCCTTCGTAGGACGTGCCGTAGACACCGACCCGGCCGTTGGACCACGGTTGGGCCGCTACCCAGTCGATCAGCTCGCCGTAGTCGGCGATCTCACGGGGGCTGAGCTCCATTGTGCGGGAGCCGAACGACGCGCCGGTGCCGCGCGCGTCGGCGACGACCAGGGCGAATCCGGCGCGGGTCCACAGCTGGCCGGCGGCATGGTTGCTGTCTGCCTCGGGCTCCGGACCCGGCGGCTGCTCGGCCCGGTGGTAGCGGGTGGCCCGGAACGCCGTGCCGAGCGGCTCGCCCCGGGCGATCCGCTCGACCGGGAGCCAGACGTCGACGGCCAGGCGTACGCCGTCGCTGACCGCCACGTGCAGGGACTGGACGGGGCACCCCGGATCGATCGTCATGGCATCGACTCTGCCAGCCACATCAGCCGCTCCGCCAAGGGTTTGCACGCGTGCCGCCGGTGCGCGGCAAGGTCGGCCGGCCGCGAAGGAGGCCGGCGAGGCTGAGCGCCGACCGCGGCTACGACTATCCCAGCCACCGTCGCCAACTTCGTCGGCGCGGGATCACAGCGGAGATCGCGCGGCGCAAGACCGAGCACGGCTCCGGCCTCGGCCGCTACCGCTGGGTCGTCGAGCGCACCTTTGCCTGGCTGCACCAACTCAAACGGCTGCTCGTCCGCTACGACCGCCGCGCCGAGATCCACGAAGCCTTCCTCGCCATCGGCTGCTGCCTGGTCTGCTTCCGCAGACTCACGAACACCTCATTGTGAAAGGAGCTCTTAGTCATCGGTTCCGCATCGCCCTGCCGCCAGGCGTGCGTAGGCGCGGACGGGGAACGTCCCCATCCCGCGTACCTTCACCGGCACGGCGCTGAAACGGAAGTTCTCGACCGGAAGTGCGGCGAGGTTGGTCAGGTGCTCGCAGATCGGTATTCCGGCTGCGAGCAGGGTGGAGTGCACCGGGCGCTCGCCGCCGTTTGTGTCGTCGATGTTCATCGAGTCGATGCCGACCAAGGCCGCGCCCTGCTCCACGAGATGAGTGGCCGCCCCGGCTGTCAGGTACGGGTGCCCCTCGAAGTACGCGTCGCTGCGCCAGTGTCGATCCCACGCGGTACGGATCAAGACGGCCTTGCCGCGCAGCTCGTAGGGAATCAGCTGCGCGCGGTCTATGGCGCGACTCTGTTGGCCGGTGACGTCGATTGCGACCGCGTCGAGTTCGGCGAGCCGTTCGAGTGGGAGCTCGCTGAGGTCGATTCCCTCCGCATAGCGGTGGAAAGGGGCGTCGACGTAGGTTCCCGTGTTCGCGCACATCTCGATCTTCCCGATCTGGAATTCCGTGCCCGGTGCGTACTGCTGGCGGCTCTGCTCGCGGCTGAGGAAGTCGCAGACGATCGGGGCCGGCAGGCCGCGGTAGGTAACCATCCCGTCCTCGACCGTGTGGCTGAGGTCGATCAGCACTAACGAGGTCACTCCCGCCTTGCGCGTAGCCAAAAACACAAGAGCACAAGCGTGGAATACAGACACCGACGAACGAGTGGCAGAGACACGGGAGATGGCGAGCCAGGGATTGAACGAGTCGAGCCGGGCCGATTTCACCGTCGCGGTCGCACGCGGCGACGCAGCGTCATCTGCGTGCGCACTCCGCAGCTTCGTCGACCGGTCTTCGGGCACGGACGGGCCGAGCGGCGTGCGACGGTCGTCGCCGGAAGTGGTTCAGTGATCGTGCGCGAGCGCCCCGGCTAGGTCGCAGGCCGCCATGTGGGCCGGTTCGATCAACTCGTTGCCTCCCCGACCAGCCGCGCGCTGGACAGGTTGATCCGTCTGACGCCGGCGAGGGCACGCGAGACGGTGCAGGTGCCCTTGGCCTGCTCGGCGAACTCGCGGAAGCGAGCCACGTCGAGGTCGGGTGCGTCGGCCTGCGTCTCGAGGTCGATCTGCTCAATGGTCGGCATGTTGTCAACAAGGCGCAGGTGGACTCGCGCTACCGTCTTGATCGAGCGTGGCGTGTGGCCGGCCTCGGTCAGGATGTGGCAGAGCGCCATCGAGAAGCAGCCCGCGTGGGCCGCGGCGATGAGTTCCTCGGGATTTGTGCCGGTGCCGTCCTCGAAACGCGAGGCGAACGAGTAGTCGCCCGTCCAGACGTGCTCACCGACGGTGAGCTGGCCCGAGCCGCTGGCCAGGTCGCCGTTCCAGCGTGCGCTGCCGTTGCGCGTTGCCATCGAGTCTCCTCTCTTCGTCGTCGAGATGCCTTGCCGGCCTGGCGGCCGACTGAGTTCAGCTGCTAGGCGCTCAGCGGTGGGCGATGACGACCTTGCCGAGGGGCTGGGCGTGCTCGTAGTACCGGTAGGCCTCGACCGCGTCGTCGAACGCGAACACGCGGTCGATCACCGGCTTGAGCCGGCCCACCTGGATCGCCCGGGCCATGGCCCGGAACTGCGCGCGGCTGCCGACGGCGACTGTGCGTACGTCGGCCCCGGACATCCACAGCAGCTTGGCGTCGATCGGCGGCAGGCCCGCGTCGTCGGAGAGCAGCCCGACGAAGGCGATCTCACCCTCTGTTGCGGCGGACCGGATCGACTGCTCGAGCCGCCCGGTCGTCTCGACGACGTGGTCGACGCCCGCGCCGCCAGTTAGCTCCCGCACACGCTCGTGCCAGGCGGGCGTCGCGCGGTAGTCGATGACCTCGTCGGCGCCAAGTTCGCGTAACCGCCGCGCCTTCGCCTCGCTGCTGGTCGTGGCGATCACGCGCGCGCCGAAGGCCTTGGCGAACTGCAAGCTGAACAGCGAGACGCCGCCCGAGCCGAGCGTCAGCACGGTCTCCCCGGCGCGCAGGCTGCGCCCGCCGGTGAGGGCGTTCCACGCGGTGACCGCGGCGCAGGGGAGCGTGGCGGCCTCCTCGTAAGAAAGGTGGTCGGGGATGCGGACGACCGCCTCCTCGTCGAGCAGTGTGTACTCGGTCAACATCCCGTCGAGGGAGCCGCCGAGCTGGGCGGCGACTTCCAAGGCGAAGCTGCCGTCGATCCAGCGTGGGAAGATCGACGCGGTAACGCGGTCGCCGACGACCGCGCGGGTGACGCGCTCGCCCACGGCGATGACCTCGCCGGCGCCATCGGAGATCGGTACGACGTCCGGTTTGACGGGCAGGGGGTACCAGCCGCGCAGGATCATCAGCTCGCGAAAGCTAAGCGAGGCGGCGTGAACCTGGACGAGCACCTCGGTCGGGCCGGGCTCGGGGATGTCGTGTTCGCGCACGGACAGCCCGTCGATCCCGGCGCCGAGGTTTGCGTGAAAACTCTTCATGGGACCGACCCCGGTGCGTTAGCCGGCCTTGACGTAGCCGAGCGCCTCGACGATCTTGCCGTCGCGGACCTGTATGAGGTTCACGCCGCGGACGGAGTTCTGGTGGCCCTCGCCGAAGCGCAGGCGCCAGAGGATGGTTGCCCGCTCGCCAGCGACGATCACGTCCTCGAGCTCAAACGACAGGGATCTGTCAGCCGCGAGCTGCTGCCAGAAGCCCAGGCAGGCGTCGCGTCCCTCGTAGCGGGCCCCGTCGGGCGCCGGGTTGCTGTTCTCGAGGACGCAGTCGTCGGCGACGAGGTCCTGCAGAGCGCTGGGGTCGTGCTGCTGGAAAGCGTCGTTGAATCGACGGATCACGTGGGTGGTATCGAGGTTCATGAGGTCAAGGTAGGCAGGGCGCCGGTGCTGGGCAATACCCTCGAGGGAATGGCAGAGAAGCGCACGCTGGGTACGATCACCTGCGTGAACACGCTTGCGGCGCCGAGGCAGTTCTCGGGGGAGCTGCGACGCTGGCGCGACTCGCGCCGGCTCAGTCAGCTCGAGCTCGCGTTGCGCGCGGGCACCACCCAGCGGCACCTCAGCTACATTGAGCAGGGCCGCTCGAGACCGGGCCGGACAATGGTCCTGCGGCTCGCGGAGTCGCTCGCGCTATCGCTGCGCGAACGCAACGGGCTGCTTCTCGTCGCAGGCTACGCACCCGTCTATCCTGAGTCGCGCCTCGACGAAGACGAGCTCCGGCCGGTGAACGACGCGCTCCAGCGCGTTCTCGAGGGCCACATGCCGTACCCGGCGATGATCGTCGGACCCGCCGGGACGCTCATTGCGGCGAACGCCGCCATAGACGTCATCACTGCCGGGGCGGCGCCCGAGCTGCTCGCGCCCCCGATCAACGTCCTGCTTCTGGCGGTGCATCCCGACGGCATGGGACCCCGCGTCGAGAACCTGGCGGAGTGGGGCCGGCACATCATCGAGAACGTGCGCGGCCAGGCGCTCCGCAGCCCCGACCCGCGCCTCGATGAGCTGATCGCGGAACTGGAGCGATACGTCCCTGACACACCACCCGGCCCGAACCACATCGGCTTCGCCGTCCCGCTGCGCCTACGCTGCGAGGAGGGCGAACTACGGCTCATCACGACGCTGACCTCGTTCGCGACCGCTCTGGACGTCACGCTCGCCGAACTCCACCTCGAGGCATTCCTACCCGCCGATGACGCCAGCGCGCAGATCCTCCGCGACCGCGCCCAGCGAGCAGAACGCGTCTAGCAGCCCAGTCGCTGCCAGCAAAACACGAGCCACCCTGAAGGCAGTCTGTCTGGAGGCGCGTGGTACCCGCGAACCTCGCACGAGCGGGTCGGCGCCACGGTGCATGGCGGCAGTGCCGATACGAGTGAGCCGCCGCTCGGAGGAACTTGAGGTGCCGCCGCATGCGCACCCTATCGGCGGCCAGATGGTGAACTGAGAGAGCCTCGGCGTTCACGATCGTCGATCAAGTCGGCGTTGACGGACTGGCGCGGCGCTACTGAGCGCGACGATCCGCAGCTGATCGACGAAGGCCGCGATCGAGGGCGTCGTCGTCGCGACATCGAGCGTGAACGCGCTGACCCGTCTGGTCACACGCTCGTTCCTCAGCGGCCGCAACGCGATCCCCTTGTGCACCGACTCGGCGGCGAGGGCGGGGATCAACGTAACGGCGACACCACTGGCGACGAGTGCTTGGATCGTCGGCTGGTCGTCCGCGGTGGCGACGATTCGGGGCGCAAACCCCGCCGCGAGACAGGCAGCCTCGATCGCAGCGGGTCGCGGCGCAGTGCCGACGATCCACCCTTCGTCGCTGAGCTGTTTGAGCGAGACCGCCGGGCGGGCAGCAAGCGCGTGCGACCGCGGGAGGGCGACGAAGAACTCCTCTACAAAGAGATCGTGCCGCGCGAGCGCGCGCGCGTCCGTAGTCTCGTCGCCTGCCGAGAAGACAACTGCGACGTCGATGTTGCCGTCCCTGAGCAATGCGAGCGCATCCGTCCGGGAAGCTTCGCGCAGGGTGGCTTCGACAGCCGGATGAGTGCGCCGCAGCCGCGCGAGTGCCGGCGCGATCAGCGCGGCGGCCGCGGTTGGAAAGGCGGCGACGCGGACCCGACCTCGTTCGCCAAGCGCGAAGGCGGCGAGGGTGGCCTCGACCGCCGTGAGCTCGGTGCGAAGAGCGCTCGCGTGGTCGAGGAGGGCGTTGCCCGCCGCGGTCAGCCGCAGTCCGCGGCTCGTCCGTTCGAGCAGCTGTAGCCCGCACTCGCTCTCGAGCGCCGCGACGTGTCGCGACACCGATGGCTGGGAAAGATGGAGTTCCTTTGCAGCGGCTGAGAACGAGCCTGCGCGAACGACGGCCCCGAAGACGATCAGACGGCGCGGGTCAGGCATCCCATGTCCGACTATACGGATTACGTATGACGTCTAAGCAACATCGTCATTGCTGTATCGGTGGTCCGAAGGCATATTTCACCCGCGTGAACCGCCCGATCGATGACGACGCCGCCGCGCTCTTGGAGCGTCTCGGCCTGCAACGCGATCCTGTTGGGGAGGCTGAGCTCGCCTCAAGCCGCGACGAGCGCCCCGATCCAAAGCTTGCGGGCACGCCGGAGGATCTCGCCGCGCGCTTCGACATCATCCTGCCGCTCACCGAGGCGTCCGTACGGGCACGCATCTACCGCGCCGACCTCGACGCGCCACGTCCGATTCTCGTCTGGTTGCACGGGGGCGGCTTCTACGGCGGCTCGCCGGACGACATCGACACGGTCTTGAGCGCGGTCGCCCGCCGGGGTGGGGTGACCGTCGTCGCGCTCGACTATCGCCTGGCGCCGGAGCACCCCTTCCCGGCCGCGCTGACCGATAGCTACGACGCGCTGCGATGGCTGGCCGAGCACGGCCGCGCGCTGGGTGGTGACGGCCGACTGGCGGTCGGCGGCCAAAGCGCCGGCGGCAATCTCGCCGCGGCGTCGACGCTCCTAGCCAAGGAGCGGGGCGAACCTGAGATCGCCGCGCAGATCCTCTGCTACCCGATGCTCGACTTCGCTTTCACCGGCGAGTCCCACACCCTCTTCGACGGGGTTCTGTTCGACCGCGGCAGTCTCGAGTGGTGTCGCGACCAGTACCTCGCCGGGCACGAGCCGACTCAGCTGGCCGCACCCCTACTCGCCGATTCGCTCGCCGGTCTTCCGCCGGCGCTCGTCTTGACTGCAGGGCATGATCCTCTCCGCGACGACGGACGCCGTTACGCAGCCCGCCTCACGAGCGACGGCGTTTCGGTGCGGCAGATCGAGTACCCGGGCGCCATTCACGCCTTCCTCAACTTTCCGGGCGTTCTCGCGTCCGCTTGGCGTGCCGTCGACGACATCGCGAGCTACTTACGCGCGGGACTCAACAGAAGCGCCGTCGCGCTGCAGCACGTGACGACGCTCTATGACCGGGCAAGAGTCGCCGAACTGCGCGAGTTCTACGGCGCGCTCGGGCTGGTCGAGAAGAGCGTGCCAGAGATGTTCGCCGGTAGCGGCATTGTCTGGTTCGACGCCGGCGATCACGAGCGGGAACTGCACTTCGTACCGCACGACCATCCAGAGGCCGCCCCCCATCTCTGCCTGAACGTCGACGACCTAACTGCGGCGGCCGCCAAACTCGGACGACTCGACGTGGAACTCACACCCGACGACGGGCTGAAAGATCGGCCGCGGTTCTTTTGTGCCGACCCGTTCGGCAACTCAGTCGAGATCGTTTCGATGAGCAGCGTCTAGCTGGAACCGAGGCCGCGGTGTCGACCAGCGCTCTGCGCGGACCGGCTTTGGAGTCGCCTGACGCGCGCCTCCCGGCCCCGTCGACCGATTCGTTTTGTTCGGCCGCGTACGCGCTGTCACTTCGCGGCTATTCAACGGTTGCGAAGCAGATCATCTCAGCCGACCTTCTCGGTGAGTATGCACCGGGACCTCGTCTCGGATAACTGCCTTCCTGACCCACCTCAAGGAAGGTCCGCATAGAAGCGAAGGGCGGCAGTTGGCCGGTGTGTCCGGATCACATCGCGCGCCGGGGCGCAGTTTGCTGTTCGTTTCTGCTTGTGCGGTGGATCCGGGTGAGCATGAGAGCGCTTGCGGTGACTCCGGTGATGCCGAGCGTGATCAGGCGTGGGTCGGACTTGTGGACGCCGAAGATCGTCCAGCAGGAGAGCTCGCCTAGAATGAGCATCCAGGTCCCGTGCGAGACTCCTGTGGGGCGTTCTGTTCGGTAGGCGGTCCAGACCGATGGCGTGACTTGGAGGACGAACGCTCCGGTGAGCAGCGTTCCCAGGCCGACGCGGCCGGCGAAAGTGAGTCCCGTCGCGAGCAACGCGACCCAAATGCTGATCAGGACCGTCGGCTGCGCCTTCGCCTGGCCGCGTAGGGCGAGCATCGTCGCGAGCGCGCCGGAGAGGAGCGTCGCCGAGGAGGACGGCAGCAGCGCAGTCCAGAACCCTGAGAGCGCGAAGTAGACGAACCAGGCCGCGTTGTTGACGCTCGTGAGCGTCGCCCAAGACCATGAGACCCCGGCGGTGTCGTGCGTGCCCCGTAATTTGATGATCTGGGGCAGGAACTGGGGGATCGCGAATGCCGCGGCGGCGATCGGTGCGTAGTCAAGGAGGTCACCCATGATCGTTTGCCAGCGTCAGCACGAAAGGGCTCTCGATAGAAAGTACTTCAGCACGGCCGGCTCTTTCTTGCAGGTTTATGCTGAAATGAGCCAGCATCTGCAATGATTGTCGCGATGGATGCGATTGATCGGAAGATTATTGCTGAGCTCGAGGCGGATGGGCGACTGACGGTGACCGCGCTGGCCCAGCGGGTCAAGCTCACCGTCTCTCCTTGCCACCGACGGCTGCGCGAGCTGGAACATGCGGGAGCGATCCGCGGATACCGAGCCGTCATCGATCCCGTCGCGGTCGGTCTCGGCTTCGAGGTCCTATTGCACGTGACCATGGATCGAGAGGACGCAGCGACGATCGCAAAATTCGAGAGCGGCCTCGCGAAGGTGGAAGAGGTGCGCCACGCGGAACGGCTCTTCGGAGACCCCGACTACCTTGTCCGCGTCGCCACCGCCGACCTACCCGCCTACCAGAACCTTCGCGACGAGAAACTCGCGACATTGCCCGGCGTGCAGCGGATCACTTCGACGATTGTGATGAAACGCATCGTCGACGAGCGACCCTTTCCCATCTCGCCTCACCACCCTCGCGCGCAACACAAGCGCTAGCGTCGGCCGGGAAGCGGCGGAGCGAGGAGCTGAGTGGCGGTGCGAACTCACTCGAATCTCCGGATCGTCGAGATCATCGTCTGGCCCGGCTCGACAGAACACGCGTCTCGGAGCGACGATGTTGCCCGTGATGGCCGATGTGGTTCACGCAGTGCGAGTGGGGGGTGCCCATGGACGCGCCTAGCGCTCGCATCGACAAAGCGCACAGACACTGACCAACACGATCACTGGCATAGGTTCTCCCCCTGCCGCTCGACGCGGTTCGATTCGCGCTTCCCAGCCGCGTCCATGGCGCGGACGACGAAGTAGTACGACTTCTCGCCGGGCAGCCGCGGTGTCGTGAGCGCCTTCGCGCCGGGCGCTGAAGTGTACGTCGGGTGCGAGAAGCGCTCCCCGCGGGGCGCACGTGCCTGGTACACGAGGTAGATGATCTGGTTCGCGGGCGTCGTGTCGTCGCGGGCCGGTTTCCACCTGAGTCGATACCGCGAGCTCGTCCCCTCGTCCGTCGGTCCGGGAAGGCAGGTGGTCGCGGCACTGAGACCGGCGAAGATGGGGGGAGCCTGGTCTGGGTTCCGGGCTGTCACTGACCCCGCGCATGCGCTGAAGGCGAACGTTAGAAGCAGCACCGGGACGAGCGTGGTCATGCGCACATACCGTAATACGCTGCGATCTCCTTCAATTGTCACGGTGGGCGGTGGGAAACTCCCGCGCGGCCGCCGCCGAGTCATGTGGGGCCACTGAACGATCAGCTCTGAGAGTTGACTAGACCGCGGGGAGGGCGTGTGGCGTCGATGGCGGCTTCCGTCGCGGGATTGGCCGCACGCTTCTCGCTGCTGCTCACGACGCCTTGTGCGCCGCCGGTTGCCGGGAAGCGTTCCTCTTCTGCACGAGCAGAACGAGCGGGCACCCGCCGTCTACACGGCGGCCGGCTACCTGCCGGACGGTTCAGTCCGCGCCTCCGAGTTCCGCGCGGGCGGCGCTGCCGCGAATTTTGTAAGTCGCGAGTACCAGGTCGCCGGGTCCTAAGCGCCCCTGCGCGGCGCGTCTAAAAGAGGCAAGAGAGGCGCGACCGAAGTGCCAGCGGATCTGCATTTCGGCAGTGCTTAGGGGCCTGGCTTCGGCCCGGGCTGGGCGAGGCCGCTCTCGTAGGCGAAGATGACGGCCTGGACGCGGTCACGCAGGTGGAGTTTCATCAGGATCCGTTTGATGTGCGTCTTGACGGTCGATTCCTCGATCACGAGGGCGGTGGCGATCTCGCTGTTTGAGAGGCCGCGGGCGAGGTGCTCGAGCACCTCGCGCTCGCGCGGGGTGAGCTCGCCGAGCCGGTCGTGGAGGGCGCCGTCCGCCGCGGGATACCGGGTCATGCGGTCGATCACCCGCCGGGTGACGGAGGGCGACAGGAGCGAGTCGCCAGCCGCGACGGCGTGGATGGCGGCGATCAGCTCTTCGGGGCTGGTGCGTTTGAGCAAGAAGCCGGAGGCGCCAGCGGTGAGCGCGCCGAAGATGTAGTCGTCCTCCTCGAAGGTCGTTAGGATCACGACCTTCACATCAGGGGAGGTGACAAGCAGCTCGCGGGTGGCGGCGATGCCGTCGAGGTTCGGCATGCGCACGTCCATCAGGACGACCTCTGGTCGCTCGCGGCGCACCTCGGTGACGGCGGCGCGGCCGTCGGATGCCTCGCCGACGACGTTCACGGTCTCGTCGCTGGAGAGGACTGCCCTGAGGCCGGCGCGCATGAGGTCGTCGTCGTCGACGAGGAGGACGCGCACGGGCGGCTCGATCATGCGCTCGCTTGCGTGTAGGGCAGCCGCGCACGCAGCCGGAAGCGGCCATCGCTGGCGCCGGCCTCGACGCTGCCGCCGAGCAGCTGGGCGCGTTCGCGCATGCCGATGATTCCATGCCCGCCGCCGTCGCGAGCGGCCGAGCCCGGAGCCGGCGGGTTGCTGACGGCGAGCTCGAGCATGCTCGGCCCGAAGTCGAGCTCGACCTCGGCGCTCCCGCCTCCGTGCAGCGCGGCGTTCGTGAGCGCCTCCTGGAGGATCCGATACGCGGCTTGGTCGGCCGCGGGGGCGAGGACCTTGGGGGTGCCCGCGACACGAACGCTCACCGCGAGGCCCGAGCCTCGGTAGCGCTCGGCGAGCGTCTCGAGCGCGGCAAGACCGGGCGGCGGCTCCACCCCGTCGCTCGAACCGTCCTCGCGCAGCGCCCGCACGAGCTGGTCGATCTCGCCGATCGTCTCGCGCGCGACATTCTCGATCGTCGCGAGCGCTTCGCGCGAGCGTTCCGGATCTTGCTCGTGCAAAAGCCGCGCGGCCCCGGCCTGGACGAGGATCACGTTGATCGCGTGGCCAGCGGAGTCGTGCAGGTCGCGCGCGATGCGCGTCCGCTCCTCGGCGGCCGCCAGGCGCCGTTCCCGTTCAGCTTCGCGCTCGGCATGGAGCGCGCGCTGCTCGAGCTCAGCGAGCCGTTCTCGCCGCAGCCGCGCCCGGTCGCCGGCGAACCAGGCCGCCGCCCAGACGACAGCCCCGAACAAAAGCTCGGGCGCGAACCCGTCACGAACTAGGTGCGGTCCGAGCAGGACGGCGAGGCTGACCACAAGCGCGGCCACCCACGTACGCGGGCGGGCCTCTTCACGGTTATCGGCGGCCGAGTACAGGGCGATCGCGAAGCCAACCGGCGGACCGAGGCCATAGCGGAACCCGTAGAGCGTCGCGGTCGCCGCAGTGACGAGAGCAAAGACGCGAAGCGGCGCCAGCCGCCGGGCCGCAAGCGGCAGCGAGGAGAGCGCGGCTAGCACGCCGCCCAGCAGATCGAGGTCACGGTCGGTGCGGTCGAAGCCGCCGTGGGCAAGCAGCGCGAGCGAGAGCGCGAACACGCCGCAGGCGATTACGGCATCGAGCAGGAGTGGGCGGGGGCGCACGATGCTAGGACGGTAGCGCGCTGGAACAGCTCGCAGAGTCGCCCCTAGGGAGGATCCTCGTCCCCCCACGGGAGGACGGCCAAGATCCTCCCTGGGAGCGTTGTGGAAGCGGGGACCGCGCCCGTACGGTGGTCGGCGTGAGCGCCTTGCAGAACATCGCCCCGCTCGTCGCCGGCTCGCACTGGGATCACGGCGGCTTCTGCTGGTTCCCGTTCGCGGTCCTCTGGGTCATTGTGCTCGGCACGGCGATCTGGTTCGTCGCCCGCAAGCTCAGGCCAGGCGAACGCTCCGGCCTCGAACGGGCACGGGAGATCCTGGCCGAGCGGTACGCCCTTGGCGAGGTCAGCGTTGAGGAGTACCGAGAGCGTCTCGACGAGCTGAGCCGGCACCAATGAGCAGTTCGGATGCCGCGACTCCGCCGCCTGGCGACAGCGGCGCCGCTACACGAGATCAAGCTCGCGACCACCGGCCTCGGCCTCGCGCCGCGGGAGGGGAGGAGTGGAGCGGCCGTGCGGGCGATGGCCGTCCTGCGGCGGTGATCATCGACGGCCTCAGCAAGCGCTACGGTCGCCGGCTGGCAGTCGACGCTCTGAGCCTCGAGGTTCCGGCCGGTGTCGTGGCTGGCTTCATCGGCCCGAACGGCGCCGGCAAGACGACCACAATGGCCATGCTGCTCGGGCTCGTCGAGCCCACGGCCGGCAGCGGCACCGTTCTCGGTGCCAGCCTGGAGGACCCGGCCGCCTACCTCGGCAAGGTTGGCGCGCTGATCGAAGCCCCCGCCTTCTGGCCGGGCCTCAGCGGGGTCGAGAACTTGCGCGTGCTGGCTACCCTCGGCGGCCACGACGTGACTCGCATCCCGGAGCTGCTCGCCCTGGTCGGATTGGGCGCGCGCGGGTCGGACCGGTTCGGTGAGTACTCGTTCGGAATGAAGCAGCGGCTCGGCATCGCCGCCGCCCTCCTCGGCGACCCCGAGCTGCTCGTCCTCGACGAGCCCACGAACGGCCTCGACCCGGCGGGGATCAACGAGATGCGCGAGTTCATCCGCGACGTCGCCGACGGTAAGCGCACCGTGCTCGTCTCCTCGCACATCCTGAGCGAGCTGGAGCAGGTCTGCGATTGGCTGATCGTCATCGACCAAGGGTCGCTCCTGTACCAGGGGCCGGCCGAGGGCTTCCTCGGTCAGGACAGCAGCGTGATCGCGCTCGCGCCCGAGCACCCGGGCGACCTCGATCGGCTCGCCGCCCTCGTCCGTGCCGGCGGGCACGAGCCTCGCCTCGACGGCTCCGGGCTGATCGTCCCCGTGATCACCCTCGACGACCCGAAGACGATCGCGGCCGCACTGAACAAGGCCGCGAGTGCGGGGGGGATCGTGCTCGCGGAGCTGCACGTACGCCGGCCGAGCCTCGAGTCCCACTACCTCGCCGTCGTCGGAGGCCGCGAGCAATGATCGCCGCGCTACGAGCCGAGCTCGTCAAGCTCCGCCGGCGCCGAGTACTTATCCTCACAGCCGCGGCGACCGTCCTCTTCACCGTCGGCTCCGCCGCGATCGTGCTGGCATCGGCGGAGCAGTCGGGTAACCCGCGAGAACGGGGCGTCACGGTAGAAGCGCTTTCACAGGCGGGCGGGGGCACCGAGGTGTTCACGACCGCGGTGTCCTTTGCCGGAACGTTCCTGTTCGTCGTCTTCGTCGGTGCCGTCGCCATCGAGTTCTCACGCGGCACCTTCCGGACGATGCTCCTACACCAACCGCGCCGACTCAGGCTCCTCGCCGGAAAAATGGCTGGCTTACTCGTCTTCGCTGCCAGCGTCCTCGCCATCGCAGAAATGCTCGGCTGGCTCGCCGCCAAGCTGCTTGCCCCGACCCAGGACATCGCGACCGGGAACTGGGTCAGCGCCGCAGCGCTCGGCGGCGCGCTCGCAGACTACGGCTCGCTTCTGTTCTGGGTCACAGGCTACGCCATCCTTGGCATGACCTTAGGCGTCCTCGTCCGCTCCGTCCCAGTTGCCCTCGCGGTCGGAATCGCCTGGGCCGGGCCCTTCGAGCACCTCCTCGGAGAAGCGTGGACTCCCGCGCAACGTTTCTTCCCCGGGCTCCTCCTGGAGTCGTTCGTCGCCGGCGGCACGACCGACGTCAGCGCCGCCCGAGCATCCCTCACGATCACCGCCTACACCATCATCGCCGCCACAATCGCCGCAACGACCCTGACTCGACGCGACATTACTGCGTAGGACCGAGCCAACCATCCTGAGCCCCGGGTTCGGGCGATTTCTCCAGCTGCCGACGGACGAGCCTGAGTGGCGGCCAGGCAGCGCGACCGCGGCGAGTGGGGGCGTAGGCACGTAGCCGGACCTCCGGTTGGGTGAGGGGCAGCAGCGCCCGGTCGCCTTGGGCGATCGGCGGGCAGTAATTCCGATGCCAACGCCGTTGAGGATGAGGTTCCCGCCCCCGACAACTACTGCGTCACCCACTCAACGACTCAGGCGGCGATTTCGGGCGCGCTAGGCACCGCATAGACATCGACGGCGGTGAATTCGAGCGTAAACGTTGTGCCGACGCCGGGCTTGCTTTGGACTTCAATGACGCCCCATTATGCGCGTCGACGATCTTCTTGGTCACGACGAGTCCGAGTCCCGTGCCGGGAATCTGCCGGTCGACGGCCTCCGAGCAGCGGAAGAAGCGCGTAAAGAGATTGGCCCGGTCTGCTTCAGAAATCCCGATCCCTGTGTCAGTGAACGTCACGCCCACGCGCCCGCCCGCAACGTATCCAGCTATGGTCACAATGCCGCCTGCAAGCGTGTACTTGACCGCGTTGGAGAGAAGGTTGGTCATCACCTGCACGAGTCGCCGCCTGTCGCCGGCGATCCTCAGACTGGCCCCGAGATGGCACGTGATGCTGACTCCCGTACTCGACGCTTGTGGCGTTGCGGCCTCGACGGCCTCGAGCAGGAGCGCACGGAGATCCACCGTCTCGAGGGTGAGATCGAGCATCGCATCGTCCGGCCTTGCGGCCAGTAGCAAGTCATCGACAAGCGCCAAGAGATGATCCGAGTTGCGGCCGATCACCTTGAACGCGCGCCTCTGATCAGCGGTGACTGGGCCGAACTCACCTTCTTCGAGCAACTCGCCGTAGCCGACGATCGAGGTCAGCGGAGATCTTAGGTCGTGCGTCACCGTGGCTACGAAAGCATCCCGGAGTCGGTGAAGCTCTTCGAGTTCCGCGACGCGCCGCCGCTCATGCTCTAGCTCGCGCGCCTGCTGCTCGGCCTCTGCCCGCAGCAACGGAAGTCGCAGCGTTCGCCGAAGGATGAGCGCCGGTGCAATCCCGAGGAGCACCATCGTCGGCGAGAGACCATAGAGCGCCGCCGCCAAGGTGCCGAGCAACGCCATCAGCACCTCGCTCATAACCGACTCCTGGTCCGGTCGAGCCTGCCGCAGCGGGGCGCCGCGATGCAGCGACGTGAAGGCAGTGATAAGGACGACGTTCGTCACAAGCCAGGTCGCGCCAGCGAGCACATAGGCGCCGCTGCCGAGATCAACCCCAAGCAGCTCCTTCAACACGACGATCGCGAGCGCCGCGGAGAGTGCATGAATTGCGATATTTGCACTCACACGCCGATAGCCGGTGCGGCGTCGGATTCCATCGACGAACCCCGGAAGCAGCACGACAAGGAGGCCGAGTGGCACCGGCAGAGCGAGCGCCGCCGCGCAGCAAAAGACGGTAGCGGGTGACAGAGAGATGCTGCCGATCTGCGCTGAGATCATCACCGAGACCGCCGCGGCCGCCGTGAAGAGCACGAACGTTAACCAGTCCGAGGCGGTCGGCGTCTCAGCGCCGACCAGCCAGCTCAGCGCCAGCGAGGCGAGCAGCGCTATCCCAGTTAGCAGCGCGTATCGCGCTGGATGTTTGATCGGAACCGCGAGCGCGCGGCACGGACCGGGCGAAGGAAACAGCTCGCTAAGTCGCAGCCGCAGCATCCCATCCGAGGATCGGCATTCGGGATAGGCGGCATAAGCCCCAATCCGGACTGCTCAGTGATCCCCTTTTCGGGGTAGGAACAAGGAAGGCACGCGCGCGTCCGCTACGAGCTCGTCGACCCGAACATCCCCTCGAACATGCCGAGGCGAGCCTTTGCATACCACCACGGGGAAATCGCAAGGAAATTGGCCCGGGGGGCCTCGACGCGGGAAAGCGGAGAATTGAACGACCGACGGGACGACCGGTGCTGACAACACGACATTGTTTTCGCTCGCCGCGGTGCAGGCGACCGAAAACGAAGGCGATCGGTGTTCCCGCGGGATGTTCGGGCAATCGCCGCTCCGGGCTATGAGGCGCGCTGCCAGTCCATGCTCCAGTTCGGCTGCCACATCTGGCCGCCGTCGAAGGAGAACGACTGCTGCCAGCGCGGCGCCGGCGATGTGATGTCGAGCCAGTCGAAGCGCACCCTGAGCGCGCGCCCGGCGAGGGTGTCGTCGCACTCGAAGGCGCCGCGCCCGTCGCGGAATCGCCCGACGACAGGTGTATCGAGTTGGCCGCCGCCGGCGGTTGACGCCCACCAGATGCGCCAAACGCCATTCTCGATGTCGTAGAGGCGCAAGGCCAGCGCCTCAAACTGCGGCCGGCCGGGGAAGTCGGGGGCGGAGTAGGCGTCGACGTTGCCGAGCCCGCGGAGGATCGGCTTCGTCTCAACCCTCGCCCGGAACTCGAGCCAGCCGCTCTTGTCGTCGAAGGGATCCTTGAGCTTGCGGTTCTGCACGTCCCAGCGTCCGTGCAGGAAGTCGAAGTCGTGGCGGCCGTCGCGGATCGGCTGCGGGGACACCGGCTCGGTCATCTCTTCCTTGCAGGGTGACTAGCGGCCGTCGCCGGCCGTAGGTGCGTGTCCGGTCAGGTGCGAGCGCCGCGTGGGCGCAAGGCGCAGGACGTGCGGGGCTGCGGAAAGCCGAGGTGCGCCGGTGGCGGCGTGCGTGATCTCGCCGCGGGCATGGCGAGAGGCGTCATAGGCGGCGTGATCGGGATAGGCGGCGAACCAGGCGAGAACGTGCCCGCCTTCGCGCACCGGAAGCGCCGGGAAGTTGTTGGCGCTGTACTCGGTGGCAAGCAGTGCGCGCACGGCCGCGCCGGCGGCGGCGACGCGCGGTGCGACCTCCTGGTCGAAGTAGGCGATCGCCTCGTCGCCTGGCTGAGTGGCGAAGTTGAGGATGGTCGCCTCGATGACGCCGCGGTCGACGCTTGCGCGAGCCTCGGGAGGCGGGCGCTGGCCGGCGAGCGCGAAGCCACCGTTGTTGCGCGCCGGGCGCAGGAGCAAGACGTCGTCGGAGTCGGCCATCGTGCTGTTGGCCGCGTCGCGGTGGTGCTGCCAGACGGGCCCGTGGTAGAAGGCGGCGAGGTTCCGGGCGCGCGCATCCGTGCCGGCAAAGCCGCGCAGCCAGACGAACCGGTTCTCGTCGTCGAGGTCGCGGAAGGTGCCGATGATCGTCATGGCAGCCGCTTCCTGCCCCTCGACGAAGTGGGCTTCGAAGAGGTCGATCAATATCTCGCGCTTGCCGGGAATCAGCCTGTACTGCCGCAACTCGACGACGCTCGAGACGTTCACGTCGCGAGCGTGCCAGCGCACTGGCCCTCTGGGAAGATCCAGGGCTATGGAGATTCATGAGGCCAGGTGGTGGTCGCTCGAACCGCGCGTGGGCGAGACGCTGCGGACGGCGCTCGGGCGGACGCTGCGCGAGGCGATCGCGAGCGGCGCCCTGCGGCAGGCGTCCGCCTTCCGGCCTCACGGGTACTCGCCCGCGAGCTGGGGGTTTCGCGCGGCGTCGTAAGCGACGC